>Ga0074046_10001912_pt1 | contig 18380 bp, 15 predicted proteins | sample BogForMeECP23OM3_FD_94441 | JGI IMG/M metagenome (GOLD analysis project Ga0074046, IMG submission 94441) | Bog forest soil microbial communities from Calvert Island, British Columbia, Canada - Bog Forest MetaG ECP23OM3 | ecosystem: Environmental > Terrestrial > Soil > Wetlands ... | reverse complement strand
GAGTCCAACGCAAAATAGAGTCAGCAGCCCTCCAATCGCTGCAGGAACGAATGGGCTGCGGTCCGACGAGAAGGAGGGGGGCGCGCGCAGCCCGTAGGGTGTGCTGCGCTGCGCGTGTTCGGGTAGCACGGAGGCGACTTCAATCGTATGGGCCGGCACCTCGAGCAGGGCGCGCGCGCCGTCGGGCCCGTCGATCTCAACCTTCTGGGCGGGCCAGAGGAATACCCCGAGCTCACGGGCCCGGATGGTGAGCCGCGTGCGGTGGATCCAGCGCGTCTGCGCGCGTTCGACGGGAAGCGGCTCAACCCCGAGCAGCCAGAACCCTGGCACGGCGGGGGGAGGATCGATCGGCCGCACCTGGTGGTCCGGTGGGGTCACCACGACGAGTTCGAGCACCGCAAGGTCGCCGATCCGCACCCGGGGTGGCTCGAGCACGAAGCTCGCCCGCAGAAAGGGTGGAGCCAGGCCCGGCGCAAGGGGAGCGACCGGCGGTCCCTGGGCCTCCGTCGTCTCCGTGGCAGGGGGCGGGGCCGCAGGGGCAACGTGGACAGAGAGGCCGGCGGCGAGGAAGAGGACGGCCGCGCGGGGGAGACGGCTCACCGCCGCACCTTCACTGCCCCGGCGTGGGCTGCGAAAAAGCGAACGAGAACGCGCAGAGGATCTCGATCCGTACGCAGCCACAGGACGTCGGCGCCCGCTCCGCGCAGGCGGAGTTCGACGGCACGGCGCCGGCGCGCAGCGGCTGCGCGGTACTCGGCGCGCACCCGGGGTCGGCCGGTCTTAAGCACAAGGACGCGACCCGGCCGCTCCGGATCGGCCAATCGAAGCGTGCCCACGTCGGGCAGATCGTCCTCCAGCGGGTTGTGGAGAACGGCGACGATGACATCGTGGCGCCGCGCGAGCGCGGAAAGCTCACCTTGTGCGGGGCCCGAGCTGCCGAATGCGTCGTCGCGCAGGTCCGAGAGCACGAACACCACGCTGCGGCGGTGGCTGCGGGAGCGCGTCCTCGCACGGGCGAGGGCGGCCGCGAGACCGGTCTCCCCGGAGCTTTGGCCTGCGCACTCGACGAGTGCGCGGATCACACGCCAGGTGTGCGCTGGGCCCCGCGCGGGGGGAATTTCTGCGCGCACCACGGCATCAAAGGCCAGCAGGCCCACCGCGTCGCGTGCGCGGCTTGCGGCAGCGGCCAGGATCGCGGCCGTGTGAGCGGCGACGGCCGCCTTGCTCGGTCCGCGGGCCGCGAAGCGCATGGACGCCGACACGTCGAGCAGCAGCAGAAGGGTCCGCTCTCGTTCCTCGCGGAAGCGCTTGACGAAGGGCTCGCCGGTGCGCGCCGTTGCGTTCCAATCCACGATTCGCAGATCGTCACCCGGTGCGTACGGGCGCGACTCCTCAAACTCGATGCCCCCACCGCGAAACGCGCTCGTGTAGGCCCCGGGAAGGAGCCCTCCGGCCTCACGTCGAGTGCGGATGGCAAGGACCCGCGCGGCACGCAGGACTTCGGCGGGATTCACGGCGAGGCCGGCCTCCCGCGTCGGGCTCACGGCGTTTCCACCGACCCGAGCACGGCCGCGACGACGTTTTCGGGGCTGACCCCGTCGGCCTCGGCCTCGTAGCTGACGAGTACACGGTGGCGCAGCACATCGGGTGCCGCGCGTTTGACGTCGTGTGGTGTCGCAAAGGTGCGGCCGTCGAGGAGTGCATGGGCTCGCGCGGCACGCACGAGGTAAATCGATGCACGCGGCGACGCGCCGAGCGCGACGGGACGGGTCGGGCTCGCCCCCTCCGGGCCGACGACGCGCACACCAGCGGCTTCGGGGTCTCGCGTGGCGCGAACCAGACGCACCGCGTAGTCGGTCACCGCGGGTGCCACGTACACGGCGCCGGCGGAGCGCTGGAGCTCCTCGACGACTGCCGCGTCCCCCACAGGGCGCACCGCCACATCGGCGCGAGCGTCCCGCGCCACGATCTCCGCTTCCTCGCCAGCATCCGGATAAGACACCACGAGCTTCAACAAGAAGCGATCAATCTGCGCCTCCGGAAGCGGATAGGTGCCTTCGAGCTCCACCGGGTTCTGCGTGGCCATCACGAAGAAGGGTCTGGGCAACGCGAAGGTCTCATCGCCGATGGTCACTTGACGCTCTTCCATCGCCTCAAGCAGCGCGGACTGCACCTTCGCGGGGGCACGGTTGATCTCGTCCCCGAGCAGCACGGGAGTGAAGATGGGTCCTCGGCGCACCTCGAAGCGCTCTCGGCCGGGAACGTAGATCGGAGTGCCAAGCAGGTCGGCGGGCAAAAGATCGGGGGTGAACTGGATGCGGCGGAACCCCAGCCCGAGGGCATGCGCAAGGGTCCGGACTGCTGTCGTCTTGGCGACCCCCGGCACGCCCTCGACGAGCACGTGGCCGCCGCACAAAAGCGCCACGAGCAGCCCATCCACCAGCGCGCGCTGGCCCACCACCACGCGCCCGACTTCCTCGCGGAGCCGCTTCACTTGCTCGAGGGCCAGGTCCGTCATCGCCTGCGCTCCCTGCCGCTGCGCGCCTTCCCGGAGGTTCGACGTCCGGCAGCGGCGGAGCGTTTCCGAGCACGTGCGATGATGCGTGTGGTGCGCACGCCGGGAACCTCCCTCAGACGGACGACCCGGCCCCCCCAGCCCTCCACCTCCCGTCGACCCACGATAGTGTCGAGAGACCAGTCTCCACCCTTGGCGAGAACGTCAGGCCGCAGCGCACGGATCGTGGCCAAAGGAGTGTCCTCGCGGAAGACGACGACCCAGTCGACACAGGCGAGGGCGGCGAGGATCTCGGCCCTTTGGCGCGCAGGAACGAGCGGACGGTTTTCGCCTTTCAGGCGACGCACGCTCGCATCGCTGTTCACTGCGACCAGCAGCCGATCGCCGTGGGAACGCGCCTGTTCGAGGCTTCGCACATGGCCCACGTGCAGGAGATCGAAGCAGCCGTTCGTGAACACGATGCGCTCGCCCCGAGCGTGCGCGGCACGCACGGCGCGCGCCGCCGCGTCGCGCGTCAGGAGCTTTTGCCGAAGCCGAGTCACATCCCGTCCGGGGTGGGCGCGGCGGGCTTGGCCAATTCCCGGGTCGGCTCCGCCGGCGGTGCCCGCCGTCCGAGCACGGACTGGATCGCGTCGATTCCACTTCGCACAAAGGACGGTATGCCTTCGAGCACAAGCTGCGCGGGGCCGGAGCCGGTGAGCGACTTGCTCGGAACGAGCTTTACCTGCGGCGCGGCGAACGTCCCCTTCACCTCAAAATAAGCGCCCATGAGACTGTGCTCCTTGCCGAGCAGGATGGTGTTGATGACAGGAACCATCCCGACGAGGTTCGAGACCTTCCCGAAGAACAAGAGCGCGACGACGGCCTTGACCTCGTGCGGGGGGACGAGACCGACTGCGCCCGAAGCGACGATGCGCAGGTCGGGGCTATCGATCGTGAGCGCCTCTGTCGAGACCCGGCCGTCCTGAAAGTTGAGTTCCGCGTCGACCTGTCGGTAGCGGATCCGGTCGCGAGAGGCGAAGGGGTTCAGGGTTTCGCTCACGCTCGCGATCGAGACGAACAAAGGCATTTGCTGCGTGAGCTCTCCGTCGGTCGCTCGGGCCGTCGCATAGCCGCGCGCATTGGCGAAGAGAGGGACGTGAGGCGCCAGCACGCTCTCGAGCACCCCGTGAGCCGTGAGCTTCCCCGTGGCGTGCCCGCCGTTCTGGCCGAGCATCACAGCGAGGTCGGGCACCGTCGCTTGCTCGAGCGAGAGCTCGGCTTTGAAGGGGATTCCGTCCGGCCGCGAGAAGTCGAAGGTGCTCTCGCCCTGGAGGACGCCGCCTGGGCGCAGGCGCATCTCCCCTTGGAAGACACGGACGTTCTCGCCCTGAAGCCGGAACCAGCCCGATACTGCGGCGATCGCGCTGGGCCGCGGGTCCGAAGGGAACACCGGGGCCGCCTGGTAGACGAAGCGCCCACGCGCCCAGTTCTCGCCGGCTGCCTCGGGTGCAGGACCCGTACGGACGGGCTCTGCGTTCAGGCGCAGCGTGAGGCGTTCGGGCTTGTTGAGCCAGTCGCCCTCGAAGGCCACGGGCACGCCGCCCCAGCGTCCCTGCTCCCCCCGAAAATGAACACCGTCTTGCGTCGGAGTAATCACGATGCGAGCGCCTTCGAGCGACCAGCCGAGCGCGGGGTGGTCGACCATGTCCGCCTCGATCACGAGCTCCTTCCAGCGCGGCGGGATGTTCTCTTCGTCCGGTTCTGGAGCGAGCATCGCGAAGAGGGGAATCCGGCCCGCAAGCGGCCCGACGGCCGGTGGATTGGCCGCGGGGGCATTGCGCGCGTCCGCCAGGTTTGAGAGGCCCGCGATCGTGAGATTGAGCTGGGGAAGCGCGGACCCATGGAGCTTCGCTTGAACGCCTCGCAAGTCGAGCTCGTCCGCGCGCCAGATCATCACGCCGGACACCCCCTCGAGGCGGTCGCCGGACTCGAGGCGGATCGCGAAATCCCGCACGTAGCCCGTGAGGGTCGCGTTGGAGGGGAGGCTAGCGAGCTCACCACGGGCGAGCTCTTGCCAGCGCGAGAGGGGAGCCGAGGCCGTGGCCTCGAGCGCGTCGACCCCACCCCCCTCGACGGTTTGCATCGCGCGTCGAAAGCCCTCTCGGGTTTGTGGCGGCAGTCCCTCGATGAGTCGCCGGGCGTCGCTGAGGCTCAGCCGCTCCGTCCGCAGCGTGAGCTCGACCGCCGCGTCGGGAGTGAGCGGCCGCGCGAGGGTCCCGCTCACGTGGAACTCCTTTCCCGAGAGCCCGATGCGCCCCGCGGCGAGCACGATGCGCTGCGGGTCTGCCCGGATCGTGACGCGCAGGTTCGCTTGTCCGACCCGCAGCCTCGAGGCACGCGCATCCCCTCCAGGTTTTGGAGGGAGCGTGACGACGAGCTCGGAAACCATCCCATCCAGCTCGAGCTCGGCCCGCCGCTCGGCCCTGGCTCCTGGCAGGAACGTCAAGTCGAGTGCACCGGTCAGGTGTCCGGCCATGACGCCTGGACCGAGGGCATCGAGCTCCGAGGAGAGCGTGGCGAGGTCGAGCTCGGTCGCCGTCAGGACACCGTGGAGCGCTGCTGCGTGATCCCTCCGGATCTCGGCGGCGAGGACGCCACGCGGCCCCTTCGCATCTACCAAGCGTGCTTCGGCGTGGAGCTCAAGGTCGCGCCGGAAGCCGCCCACGAGAAGCCAAGCGTTCAATCCTTCGAGCCGCACCCCCGGGCCCGGCGATCTTTGATCGGAGAGGGAGATGGACGCCCCGCGCAGCTCGAGGTCGAGCTCGGGCAGAACGAGGGAACGCAGGCGATGCACGGCCTCCCGAACGGGCTCGAGGGTGTCGCGCGGGCCGGCTGGCGCAGCCCGCAGGGCCGATTGGCTGCGCGATAGCCACTCCGCAAGGGCGCGTGGCTCGAAGCCACCATCTTGCCTGCGCTGGATCCTGAGCGAGAGCCCCTCGAGCTCGACCCGCTGAAGATCGATCTGGCCGAACACGAGGTCGAGCCAATGAACCGTCACGTAGGCGCGGTCGACGCGCAGGGCAGGGCCCCAGGCGCTCGGCCACGCCGAGAGGTCTCTGGCCTCAATCGCGATCGAGGGTCCGTAGAGCAGGTGCACCGCCCCGAGCTCGACCTGGCTCCCCAGGGCCGTCGTGAGGGCCCCCTCCGCAGCCATCCGGATCGCATTGGGGATCCAGTGGGAGGCCGCCCAAAAGCCCGCCAAAGTCGAGGCCGCGAGCAGGGTGAGGGCGCCGAGCAGGAGCGCTAGCCGCCGCAAGTCAGTCCCACCGACTCGTCGAGTTGCACACCGCTGATGCCAACTTTTCCGTCCCTGAAGGTCCCTGGGCGGGCGACTCCACGGCTATCCCCAACCGCCTCCCCCGCTTTCTCCGGGGCTTGGAGTTCAGCCCCGAAAATCCCCTCATCACGACCCAAACCCCGATGATCGCTAAAGAAATCCGCCGCGCATCCGAAACTTGAAGAGCGAAACCAAGGCTATGGCACTCGGCCCAGCGAGGAGCTCCCTGAATGGAAAAGCAAGATCCCCAGTCGATGCTCGCGTCCAACACCCGCAACCGTGTACGCGAGATCCGAGAAAACCGCCTCATGACCCAGGCTCAGCTCGCTCGCAAGGCCAAGGTCGCGCTGCGCACCATCCACAGCGTCGAGAAGGGCATGAACTGCCGGATGGACACGAAGCGCAAGATCCTTCTCGCCCTCGGCCTGCGTTTCGAGGACAAGGACTATGTATTCCCGCCGACCAACGGCGGTGCCGCCCGCGATCACAGCGGATTCGATCCGGCGGCGACCCACTGAACGCCTCTCCGGAGCCTTGGCCGCCTCGCTCCGACCGCCCAGAAGCTTCCTCCGGTAACATGCCCTGCGCGCTGTAGCCGTGCGTAGGGGGCCACCATCCCGAGCCGCGTCACATTACTCGCCGACGTCGCCGACGTCGTCGCACGCTCTCACGACCTGCAGCAGACGCTCGGCAACGTGGTCGAGCTGGTCGTGAAAAAGCTCGGCGCTGATGTGTGCTCGATCTACCTGACCGATCCGAGCCTCGAGCACCTGACGCTCTGGGCGACCCGGGGTCTTGCGCCGGAAGCCGTGGGGAGCGTCAGGCTTGCATTCGGCGAGGGACTGGTTGGCCTGGCAGCGCGCGAGCGCAAACCGATCGCCGTCGAGCGCGCCCAGGACGACCCGCGGTTCCGCTTTTTTCCCGGCACCGGAGAGGAGCGATTCCAGTCGCTGCTGGCGACCCCGCTGCTGGTTCGCGGCATGCCGATCGGCGTCCTCGTGGTGCAGACCGAGCAGCCTCGGCAGTTTGACGTCCAGGACATCGAGCTGCTCCAAACCTGCGCGCAGCTGATCGCTCCCGTCGTGATCAATGCCCGGCTGCTGGACCTCGTGGCACGCACCGAAGAGGAACGCAGTCGTGTGGTGGCGAAGCTCGCCCACTCCGGCGTACCGCTCCACGGACTGCGGCCGGCGGAGGAGGGGGCGCCGCCGAGCGTCGAGCTGCACGGCTCGCCCACCTCGCCGGGGATCGCGATTGGACCGCTCTACCGCCTCGAAGATCCCGTGGATCTCGCGCGGCTCGACTACTCGCCGAACCCCGACGAAGTGCAGGAGAAGCGGGACCTTCAGCGCGCGATCTCGGAAGCGCGAAGCGAACTCGACGACGTGTGCGACGAGGTGGCCGAGCGCTTCGGGGAGGAGTTCGCCGCGGTCTTCAACACACACATTCAGATTCTCGAGGACAAGGGCTTCACGGGGCGGGTCGAGCGGGCCGTGGAGGAGACGGGCAACGCCCTCCAGGCGCTGCGCGACGTGCTCGACGACTACCGGCAGACCTTCGAGGCGATCGAGGATCCGTATTTTCGGGAGCGTGGGAGCGACATCGAAGACGTGGGTCGCCGCGTGATGGCACGGCTGCTCGGTGTACGCCATCACAACGTGCCGCTCCAGGACGGTTCGATCGTGGTGGCCAAAGAGATCCTGCCGGCACACTTCGCGCTACTCGAGACGGAGAAGATCGCGGCCCTCGTCGCCGAGCACGGCGGCGCCACGTCGCATGGGGCGATCTTTGCCCGCTCGCTCGAGATTCCGGCGGTGACCGGCGTGAGCGGCATCCTCGAGGCGGCCCGTCCCGGCGAGCTGGCCATCGTGGACGGCGCCTCAGGCCGCGTCTACCTGCGGCCCGACGCTGCGTTGCGGGCGGAATATGCGCGTGCGCAGCAGCGCTACGAGGTCGCCGTCGAGCACCTCGACACGCTCAAGTACCGACCCGCCGAGACGCGCGACGGCCGACGCATCCTGCTCACGGCGAACGTCGGGTTGCTAAACGACCTGCGTCTCATCGAGCAGCATGGCGCTGAGGGGGTGGGCTTGTTTCGCACGGAGCTCCTTGCGATCGCCCATCGCGGATTTCCGGAGGAGGAGGAGCAGGAGCGACTCTACGAGCGGGTTGCCAAGGCGATGGCGCCGCGCCCCGTCACGATCCGCACCCTCGACCTTGGTGGCGACAAGGCCGTCCCCCTCGCGGGCGTGACCGAGGAGGAGAACCCGCAGCTCGGTTGGCGTTCCACGCGGCTCATGCTCTCTCACGAGGGCCCCTTCCGTGCGCAGCTGCGGGCGATCCTTCGCGCGACCACGCGCCGCAACGTGCGTGTGCTGCTCCCGCTGATCGGCTCGGTCGAAGAGTTGCGGCTCGCACGGGCGCTGCTCGAATCGGCGAAGGAGGAGCTCTGCAATCGGGGCGTGCCGTTCGACCGCGATGTCGCCGTGGGCATCATGATCGAAGTGCCGTCGGCGGCGCTCATCGCCGATGCCCTGGCGCGGGAATGTGACTTCTTCAGCATCGGCACCAATGACCTCACGCAGTACACCCTCGCGGTGGACCGTGGCAACGAGCGGGTCGCCCACCTGTACGAGCCGCTTCATCCCGCGGTCCTCGCGCTGATCGACCGCAGCGTTCGAGCGGCCGCGCGCGCTGACATTCCCGTCTCGCTCTGTGGGGAGATGGCCAGCAATCCCCTCGCGGTTCCCCTGCTCGTAGGCCTTGGCATTGGGGAACTCTCCGGAACGCCAAGCGCCGTGCCGGTGGTGAAGGAGATCGTGCGTGCCCTCGATGCAGGGGCGGCTGCTGAGGCGGCGCGCCGCGCGCTGGAAGCCGCGACCGTGAAGGACTCGAAAGCCATCGCCGCCGCGTGCCTGAAGGAGGCCGGCTTGCTCGACCACCCTGACGTCGGGAGCTGGCTGCGGGGGGTGCTCGGCGAGTAGCCCCAAGCGAGGGACGGGTCGCTCTCTAGAGCCCGAGTCGCTCGTCGGCTTCCCGGGTCACGCGCTCGACCGCCTGTTCGATCTCGAGGCGCGTGTGCTCCACCTGCTCAGCCGTCATTCCCGCTTGGACGAGGACTGGCCTGCCGAACACCACGACGACCCGCGCGAAAGGCAGGGGCAGGAGCGTCGTGTCCCAACTGCCGAAGCGGAGGCAGGGTCGCGCCGAGAGGCCTACGGGCTGGATGGGAACGCCCGCAGCACGCGCCAGGGCGACCACACCGGCCTTCGCGACCCGTGCGGGGCCGCGCGGTCCGTCGCAGAGCAGAGCCGCGGAACGCCCGGCCCGCACAAGCTCGACCTGCCGCCGCAGGGCGCTGGCGCCACCGCGCGAGCTTGACCCGCGCGGCGACCCTGCGAAACCGAGGGCCGAAAGTACGGCCTCGATCCAATCGCCGTCCCGACTGCGACTGACCATCACCACGATTCGCTGATCCCGGAAGAAATGGGCGGCGATGAAAAGCCCGCGATGCCAAAGTGCGCCGGCGACTGGGGATCTGTCGGGGCCGATAGGATTCTCGCCCAACACCTCCACGCGCCAGGTGGTACCGAGAGCGCGCACGAGGAGTGCGCCAACGCCGCCGAGCAAGGCCCGCCAGGCGCGCGTGCGGCGCGGCGTTTCCGCTTGTGTGGAAGACGACTGCGGCGGCGCCGCGGCGGGAGACATGGCCCGAGCACCCTAGCAATCGCGCGCAGGAGACGGAAAAGTCTTTGTGAGACGAATGGCCGCACCCGAATTCGCCCGAGAGGCCACGGAGAAAGTGGTCGACCAAGCGAATGCCTTGTGTTAACCCTCTGCCCGGATTTCGGCCCACAGGCACGAGCCCGAGAGAAAGGACCGACGGCATGCAGCGCCGTGCTTCTGCCCGTACTGCTTCGATCTTGCTCGGGATCGCGCTCGCTTCGCTGTGCTTTGGGTGTTCTTGGGTGCTCGGGGATACGCCCATGTCAACCGTGCACCCGACCACTCCCGAGGGTCGGCTGATCCAGTCCATCTACGCCGAGATAACCTGGATCGTGCTCGCCATCTTCATCGTGGTCGAAGGCCTGCTGCTCTACGCGATTTTGCGCTTCCGCCAAAAACCCGGCGATGCGGGGGTGCCCGACCAGGTACACGGCAACACGGTGCTCGAGGTGGGCTGGACCATCATCCCCGTTTTGATCGTGATGGCGATCGCCGTGCCGACGCTTCGCGGCACCTGTGCGCTCCAGCAGCCCCCTGCGGCCGACGCCCTTACCGTCAACGTGAACGGGAAGCAGTGGTGGTGGGAGTTCGAGTATCCCGACTACGGCATCGTGACGGCGGACGAACTCCACCTCCCCACCGGCCGCGTGGCCAATCTCATGCTTCGTTCCGACAACGTGATTCACAGCTTCTGGGTTCCGCGCCTCATGGGCAAGCGCGACCTGGTGCCGAGCCGTGGCCAGCGCCTGTGGTTCACACCGGAACAGCCGGGCTGGTACGTGGGCCAGTGCGCCGAGATGTGCGGCGCGTCCCACGCGTTCATGGGGATCCGCGTGAAGGTGGATACGCCGGAGGAGTTCGCCGCCTGGATCGAGAGCCAGAAGGCCCCCGCCAAGACCGCGATGACCGACCCGGGCTTCATGGCTTTCATGCAGGCCGGCTGCATCGCGTGCCACGCGATCAATTTTGCCGGCTCTCCGGCCCGCCAGCGCGTGGGCCCGAATCTTACGCACATCGGGTCACACGCCACGCTCGCCGCCGCCCGGTTCGAAATGACGCCCGAGAACCTGGCGCGCTGGCTGCGAAATCCGCCCGCGGAGAAGCCGGGCTCGCTGATGCCCAACCTCAACTTGAAAGATGAGCAGATCGCTATGCTCGTCTCGTACTTGCAGAACCTTAAGTAGGCCCTCCAAGCCGAGCGATCTGGGAAGGAGATCCATGGCCACTGCGGCGCCGCTGCCCCAAGTCGAGCCGGCGTATTCTGGCTCCGGCGTTTGGAGCTGGCTCACGACCGTCGATCACAAGCGCATCGGGATTCTCTACGGCGTGACGGCGTTCAGCTTCTTCTTGGTCGGAGGTCTGGAGGCGCTTGCGATTCGCGCCCAGCTGATGCGGCCGGAGCAGCACTTTGTGATCGGCGCCGCCTTCAACGGCCTTTTCACGATGCACGCCACGACGATGATCTTCCTCGCCATCATGCCGCTCGGCGCAGCCTTCTTTAACTACATGATTCCGCTCATGATCGGAGCGCGGGACGTGGCGTTTCCGCGACTGAATGCGTTTAGCTACTGGGTGTTTCTCTCCGGCGCGCTGCTCATGAACTCGTTCTTCGTGGTCGGTGCCTTTGACGCGGCGCCCGGCTGGCTCTCGCAGATCCCGAATACCGGTTGGTTTGGCTACGCACCTCTCACGGAACGGCAGTTCTCGCCGAATCTCGCCGTCGACTACTGGATGATCGGCCTGCAGATTCTCGGCGTCTCCTCCCTTGCCGCGGGCTTCAACTTCATCGTGACCATCCTCAACATGCGCGCGCCGGGGATGACCATGATGCGGCTCCCGGTCTTCGTGTGGATGACCCTTGTCGTGCAGTTCTTGGTCGTCTTCGCGTTTCCGATGATCACGGTGGGCTTGATCCTCCTCACCTTCGACCGCTTCTTCGGGACGAACTTCTATATCTCCGGTAACGGCGGAGATCCGCTGCTGTGGCAGCACCTGTTCTGGCTCTTCGGTCACCCCGAGGTGTATATCCTGATCTTGCCCGCCATGGGCATTGTGTCCGAAGTCCTCCCGACCTTCGCACGCAAGCCACTCTTCGGCGCGCCCTTCGTGATCTTCTCGGGCATTGTGATCGGACTGCTCGGCTTCGGCGTCTGGAGCCACCACATGTTCACGACGGGCCTCGGCCCCGTCGCCGACTCTGCGTTTGCGGTGACCACGATGCTGATCGCGATCCCCACGGCCGTGAAGATCTTCAACTGGATCGCCACACTCTGGGGCGGGCAAATCGTCCTCAAGTCCCCGATGTACTTCGCGCTCGGCTTCGTGGCGCTTTTCATCATCGGCGGGCTCTCGGGCGTGATGCACGCTTCGCCACCGGTCGATCTGCACCACCAGGACTCGTATTTCGTGGTGGCCCACATCCACTACGTGCTGTTCGGTGGCTCGATCTTCGGGCTCTTCGCGGGCATCTACTACTGGTTCCCGAAGATGAGCGGGCGCATGCTCGATGACGGCCTCGGGAAGCTGCATTTCTGGCTGATGTTCCTGGCGATGAACGTCACCTTCTTCCCCATGCACTTTCTCGGCGTGGACGGAATGCCGCGGCGGATCTTCACCTACTACAGCAGCGATGGCTGGGATACCTGGAACCTGGTCGCTTCGCTCGGGGCGTTCGCGCTCGGGGCCTCCATGCTGATCTTCCTCTTCAATTTCTTCCGCGCCCTGCGCAGCGGTGCGCCCGCGGGCAATGATCCTTGGGACGCCGCGACGCTCGAGTGGGCCACTACCTCGCCGCCGCCCTTGCATGATTTCGACAAGATCCCGGTGGTGACGAGCTCGCGGCCCTTCTGGGACGCGAAGTACGGTGGCCACGGGGCGCCGAAGGCGAAGCAAGAAGCCGTCGGCGGTCATGCGGCGGCGGATCATGTGGTGCTCCCGAACCCCACCATCTGGCCCCTTGTGACCGCCCTTGGGATCCTCATCTTCTGGACGAGCTTCATGCTCCCGGACGGGCCGGTATTCGTCGTCACCGGCTTCGGCGTGCTCGTCCTTCTCTTCGGTCTTTTCAGCTGGCTCTTCGAGCCCCTCGAGTAGGCGGAGGAAGCGGTGGCAGCGCACGCAACGACAGGACCGGTGACCCACGAACACGAGGCGGCCCATCCGCCGACCAGCATGGGCCTTCCGCATATCAAGCTCGGGTTCTGGACCTTCCTCGGCTCGGATTGCCTCTTCTTCGGATCGCTCATCGCGACCTACATGGCCTACCGAGGCCACAGTCTGACGGGTCCTTTCTCGCACACGTCGTGGACCGCACCGGATGGTCACGTCGTGCCGCACATCTTGAACGTGCCGGTCACGTCGATCAGCGCGTTCGTGCTGCTCGTGAGTTCGTTCGCCATGGTGATGGCGCTCAACGGTTTCCAGACCAACAATCGCGGCCGGGCGCGTCTTTGGCTTTTCCTCACGGCGATCTTTGGCCTCACCTTCCTGGGTTTTCAGTCCTATGAGTTCACCGAGTTCTATCTGAACGGGCTCTCTCTCCAGCAGAACCTCTTTGGCTCCTGCTTCTTTGTGCTGACGGGCTTCCACGGCACCCACGTCGCATTCGGCGTGCTTTGGCTGCTAACGCTTTTCGTCGCGGATTTGCGCAAGCCGATCCCGCCCTCCAAGGCCGTCAACGTCGAAACCTGCGGCCTCTACTGGCACTTCGTCGACATCGTCTGGATCGTGATCTTCGCCTTCGTCTACCTGATCCCGGTGACGGAGAAGGGAGGCTTCTAGCCATGGAAGCGCACGCCCACGCGCAACCCCATGCAGTCCGGAACTATATTCTGGTGCTCTGCATCCTCGGTGTTCTGACCTTCCTTGAGGTCATGACGTATTTCATCCCATGGTTCCAGGTGGAGCACCGGCGGGTGCTATTCCTCGCAATCTCGGTAATGGGAACCATCAAGTTCGCCCTCGTCGTCGCGTTCTACATGCATCTGCGCCACGACGCGGTCTTCTATCGGGAGGTGTTCATCATTCCTCTCGTGTTGGCGGTGATCATTACGCTGATCGTGACCATGCTGACCTCGATCCGACTCATTCCCTACCAGCACATCTAGGTCCGACGCCGTTGCGACCCCCCACCAAGGCTCTCGGCGCGGCACTCGCACTGCTCGTGCTGTGCGGAGTGTGGCCCGAGCTCGCGCGCTCCCACGAAGGCACGGTGGGGGAAGCGATCGTGCTGCCGGGGAGCGAGGCGAGGACGCCTGAGGAGCGGAGCCTGGCTGCGCAGCAGGCGGCCGTCATCCTCGCCGCCCGGCCTGCGGACCACCAGAGGGCCATCGCCGAGGCATGGGCGAACCCGCAGTTCGCCTTTTCCGACCTCGATCTGCACCCGAGCGTGGTGATCGGTACCGCGCTCTTCGCACTCCTTTACGCCCTTGGGGTCGGCCCGTTGCGGCGGCGCTACGCCCTGGGCCCCCCGGCCACGAACGCACAGCTTGCATGGTTTGGTGCGAGCTGCGTCCTCCTCCTGGTGGCGCTGAATGGTCCGCTCCACCACCTCTCCGACTACTATCTCCTCTCCGCACACATGTTCCAGCACATCCTGCTGGCCCTGATTTATCCGCCGATGCTCCTTGCAGGCATCCCCGGCTGGCTGCTTTCACCACTCCTGCGGGTTCCCTGGCTGTTGCGTCTGGGGCGCATCCTCACCACCCCGCTCGTCGCGTACTTGCTTTTCACCGCCATCCTGATCGGCTGGCACCTCCCTCCCGCCTATGAGCTGGCGCTCCGAAACCACAACTGGCACATCGCTCAACACCTGATGTTCCTTGTGTCGGCGGTGATCCTCTGGTGGCCGATCGTCGGTCCCGCGAGCGAGCTACCGCGGCTCTCCTACCTGTGGCAGATCGGATACCTCTTCGTGTTGCAGATTCCGATGTTCTCGCTGGGAGCGATGATCGCCCTCGCGGAGCATCCGCTCTATCCGTTCTACAGCGTGGCGCCGCGCGTGGTGCCGGGGCTCAGCTTTCTCACGGATCAAGAATATGCGGGGCTCCTCATGTGGCTGCCCGGACATCTCATCCTGTGGCTGCCGATGGGCATCCTCTTCTTCCGCTGGTTCGCCTCCGAGCGTGACGACGCGACGGGACTCGATCCTGCGCCGCGGGGAGCCCGGTGAGCGGACCCGCGCTCGACCGCATGAAGGGCTACGTCGCACTCACGAAGCCGCGCATCCTCTTGCTCGTGATCTTCACCGGGCTTCCGGTTATGGGGATGGCCACCGGAACCTGGCCGGCGCCTCTTCTGGTCGTGGCGACGCTGCTCGGAACCGCCCTGGCCGCGGCCGCTGCAAATACGCTCAACTGCTACATCGAGCGCGACCTCGATGCGGTGATGGTCCGAACGCGGACGCGCCCGCTCCCTGCCCGTGTGCTTCAGCCGCGCGAGGCGCTCCTCTTCGGGCTCGCGCTGGCTGGGCTCGCCATCGGGATCTTGCTCGTCACAGGCGGCCTCCTCGCTGCTGCGCTCGGCATTGCCAGCATCCTCTTCTACGTCTTCGTGTACACGGTATGGCTGAAGCCGCGCTCGCCACTCAACGCCGTGATTGGCGGCGCTGCGGGCGCAGTCGCGCCGCTCATCGCCGATGCTGCGGTCCACGGACACGTCTCGGCGGGGGGCTGGATCCTGTTCGCGATCATCCTCCTGTGGCAACCGCCCCACGTGTGGGCGATCGCGCTCTTCCGCAAGGACGACTACCTGAAGGCGGGCATCCCCATGATGCCCAACGTGGTCGGCGAGCAGCCGACACGCTGGCGGATGCTCTGGTACACACTCGCGCTCGTGCCAGTGACCCTGGCGCCGCTGCCCCTCGGCTTGCTCGGTTTTCCCTACGGTGTGGCGGCGGCGGGGCTCGATGCCTGGTTCGTCTGGCATAGCGTGCGCGTGCTGCGGGAGCGTACGGACAGCGCCGCGCGCCGCATGTTCCACGTGAGCTTGGTCTATCTCTTTGCGCTCTTCCTGGCGATGCTCGTCGACCTCGCCGTGCGCTAAGAGCCGCGCTCGCGGGACCGGATTCGGGCCCGCTTAGTCGTCCCAGATCTTGCTTAGCCCGCGGGCTGCACCGGGATGGGTGCGCCAGAAATACGCAGACATCGCGAGCGCCGCGAGCAGGTTCGCCACGGCCACGGACGAAGCGCCGAGCGCTCCGATCACGCCTGGGGCGAGCGCCATGGTGAAGGCAAAGAACGCAGCCTCGAAGCAGACGAACAAGAGAATCAGCAGGACCGCGAGCGGAGGATTCGATTCGAACTGCGCCACCATGAAGGAAAAGACCATGCCCGCGGCCACGAACATCGCCATATGGACTCCGGTGTAGGCGAAGACCATGGGAACGTTCACCTCGGCCACCTTGTCCACGCTGGAACCAAGAAAAAGAGCGCTTCCGAGGAGAGAAGGCGTCCAGAGCGGCCTGCCCTGGATGCTGTCGATCAAGAGGTAGAAAAGCGCGACCGAGAGGCCCCCGATCACTCCGGAGAAGACGCCGTCGATTGCGATCGAGCTCGATCGCTCGCTGAGCTCAGCGGGTGCGGGAGCGTGGGAGCTGGCGCCCATGAAGTCCTCCGTCATGAGGGGGGTCGGACCTGCATCCCCACCTTCCTCCCCGGCGAATCTCTCGTCAACTCCTGTTTTATCGGGCTTCTCGCTCCATCCTGTCGGACTTGGCTAGACTCGGATTCTTTCCTGCGCTTGCGAGGCGTCTGTGCCGCGCTTTCGCCCCGGACTCGTGCCGTCCCTCGCCACCGCCTTCGCGGTGGGGGTGCTGTGCAGTCTCGGAGCATGGCAGGTGCGACGCCTGCACTGGCGCGAAGCGGATCTCGCGGCAAAGAACGCGCAGATCGACCGGGAACCCCTCGCCCTGGCCGACGCTCTCGCCGATCCGGGCGCGCACGCGTATCGCCGCGTCGTCGCCCAGGGGACCTACGATCGCGCCCAGTCCATCGTCGTAACCCCCGTGAGCCGTGGCCTTGAAGAAGGCGCGCGCATCTTGACTCCCCTCCTTGTTCCCGGTCCTGACCGCGCAGAGCTCGCAGTGCTCGTGGATCGTGGCTGGGTCCCGGCGTCTCAGCTCGATGGCTTCCTCGCCGGGGACCTCGAAAAGGGACCGCTCCCCGTAGAGGTGACCGGGTTGGCCTTTGTGCTTGAGGTGGGCGACGCTGTACCGGGGACGCGCGACCCCGCCTCACGGCGCGTGCGTTGGGTTCACTTCGATCCCTCAAGGCAGGCTCAGGTCGCAGCTCTCCAAGCACAGGTGCCCTACCGGCTCGCTCCCCTGCTCCTCCAGGCGCAGGCCGATGGTACGACCCAACTTCCCGTCGGTGGCTTCGAGCGACCGCGCAGTCCAGTGGACCATCGGAGCTACGCGATTACCTGGTTCAGTATGGCCGCTGTGGCCCTTGGCACCTGGGTGGGACTTGGGGTGAAGCAAGGGCGGGACCGCGCTGCCCAGCTGCGTATCGTACGCCCGCCCGGACGAATCGCGTAGCGGGTCTCCCGCCCCCCGGATCCTCCGCGCAGGCCCAGTCCCAGCCCGGGCGATGTCTCTATTTCACAGGGCCACCCTTCGGAGCCGAAGCGCGTTGCCGATCACCGAGACGGAGGAGAGGCTCATCGCCGCGGCCGCAAGCATCGGCGAGAGCAGGAGCCCAAAGGCTGGATAGAGCGCACCCGCGGCGATTGGCACGCCGAGCGCGTTGTAGACGAACGCGAAGAAGAGGTTCTGCCGGATATTGGCCATGGTGGCGCGTGAAAGAGATCTGGCCCGGGCGATCCCGCGCAGATCGCCCCGTACGAGTGTTACGTCGGCGCTCTCCATGGCGACGTCGGTACCCGTTCCCATGGCGATTCCGACGTGAGCCTGCGCCAGTGCAGGCGCGTCATTCACTCCGTCGCCAGCCATCGCGACCATGTGGCCCTCGCCTTGAAGGCGCTTCACGATTTCGGCCTTCTGTTCCGGCAGCACTTCGGCCACGAGGTCGTCGAGACCGAGGGCGGACGCCACGGCTTCGGCGCTCGCGCGCGCATCGCCCGTCAGCATCATGATGCGGAGCCCGTCGCGCTTCAGCTGCGCAATCGCCTCCGGCGTCGTTTCCTTCACGGGATCGGCCACGCCGAGCAGCCCCGCCGCACGGCCGTCGACGGCGACGAACATCACGGTCTGTCCCCTTCGCCGCAGGGCTTCGGCGGGCGCGGCGAGTCGGCCTTCGTCGATTCCGAGCTCGCGCAGGAGGCCAATGTTGCCGAGCCCGACCACGCGAGCGCCCACGCGTCCGACCACGCCCTTGCCCGGGCGTGCCTCGAACTCGCCCGTGCTCTCGAGCGAAAGCCCCCGCTCCTCCGCGCCCCTCACGATGGCTCCCGCCAGCGGATGCTCGCTCCCTCGCTCCAGGCTTGCCGCGAGAGCGAGGAGCTCGGTATCGGCGAGCCCGCCCGCCGACGTGACCGAGACAAGACGCGGCTTGCCCTCGGTGAGCGTCCCTGTCTTGTCGACAACGAGGGTGTCGACCGCGCGGAGCAGCTCGATCGACTCGGCGTTCTTGAAGAGCACGCCGACCATCGCCCCCTTTCCCATCGCCACCATGATCGACATCGGGGTCGCAAGCCCAAGGGCGCAAGGGCACGCGATGATGAGGACCGCCACCGCGTTCACGAGCCCATGGGCGAGGCGTGGGTCTGGACCGAGGAGCGCCCACCCCGCGAAGGTTGCGGCGGCGACGAAGACGACTGCTGGGACGAACCAGCTCGAAACCACGTCCGCGAGGCGCTGGATCG
>Ga0074046_10001911_pt1 | contig 18382 bp, 17 predicted proteins | sample BogForMeECP23OM3_FD_94441 | JGI IMG/M metagenome (GOLD analysis project Ga0074046, IMG submission 94441) | Bog forest soil microbial communities from Calvert Island, British Columbia, Canada - Bog Forest MetaG ECP23OM3 | ecosystem: Environmental > Terrestrial > Soil > Wetlands ... | reverse complement strand
CTTGCGGTCGTAGAGCTTGGCGAAGGCGACTTTCGAGTAGGTATCGACGAAGGTTTGCTGATAGATGCGGCCCACCCCCTTCATATTGCCCACATAGAAGGTGTCCTGGGCGCCGCAATAGCCGGGGTGCTCGCTTTCGAACTCGCCATGGGCTTCTTTTCGGATTTGGCTTTCTCCAAGGCCGCAAGCTGGGCCTCGGTGAGGATGACGCCATCCTGGGCGACTTTGGCTTCCAAGGCTTTCAGGCGTTTCTTCATGGTCTCCAAATCATGGCGCTGCCACACGCAGCGGACGCCTGCGGGCGACACGGTCAGCCCGCGCTTTCTTAATTCATTGGCGATGCGTACCTGCCCGAACGCCGGCTGCTCGATGGCGAGCGCCACAATGGCGTTCTCGATCTCTTGGGCGACGCGGTTCTTGAGCACCGGCTTCTGGCGGGAGATTTCGGTCAGTGCGATCTCGCCGCCCTTCTCGTAAAGCTCCTTGAAGCGATAGAAGCTGTCCCGGCTATAGCCCATCATCTTGCAGGCCTGGCTGACATTGCCGAGCTGCTTGGCCAGCTCCAATAAGCCTACCTTGGCGCGGATGACTTTCTGATCTTTGGTCATGACGTCTTGTTCCTGAAGACGCCAAAGCACGGCGCTTGAGCCACCCGACCGCTCCGCGCCGTGCTTTGGCTGCGTTGCGACTCGTTGCTCCCATCACGCCACCTGTCAGGTTAAGTCTTAGCTAATGCACATGAAGAGAGAAGCTTCTTCCCTTCACGCTTTCTCTCATCGAGCCTCGTTACAGGCGTCACATCACACACCCTTATAGGGTGGTGTGACGTGACGTGACGCTTGAACTCGATTGGCTTTGCGTCACATGGCATCACATTTCGCCATTTGTGACGTGACGTGACGCTCATTCTTTTGCTCCCTCATCAGCAAGGCTTGTTCCGAGGGGCTTCGGCTCGTGCTTGATGCTCCAAATGATGTCAACCTGGCATGGGCAAGCATCTTTTGGCTTCGGAGTCTGGTTCTTGGTGAGCCCGTACCTTGTCACATCGGTGTCACTTTCGGTTGTGACGACACGAGTCCGGTATCGCTTCGTGCTTGCCTCTAAGGCCCGTGTGAATGCCATGCTGACGGCCGTGCGCCCTGGCGGCTTACCATCCTTGCCGGTGGCGTAGCGGCGGCCGAATTCTTCCCTGACATGCGTCAGCGCAACGGCCTTGACTTTCACTCGCGGGTCACCGCCCACATGGTACTCGAAGCCGTGAACGTGCGTCACCTCATTGAACGCCTCGTCAAAGGTAATATCACCGCGCCCGCGCTTGCCCTCTGCCTTCTTCTTCTGGAATTTTGGCTCGCTGGTGAGTTCGATATGGCAGGTTGTAATTTCGTCGCCATACTCGTTTTTGCCGATCAGCTCCGCCTTGCGCTCGAATGTCCAGAAGATATCTTTCGGCCCGTCACGCATCTTTTCAACGGTGATCATGCCGCCGCAATCACTGCCCTCTAAGTCTTCGATGCGCCAAACCACATCCGAATTACCGATGAGCACATAAGAGCCTCGCGGGCCAGCCGTCACATCCTTGCCGGTGTGGTGAATGACGATTGTCAGGCCGTCCAACTCGTTAGCGATCAGCTTGCTATTGGACATCAAAAGTCCGAGTCCGACTTCATCTTCCTTTGCGCCCTTCAGCGCGGTTGAAGCCGTATCGATCACGACAACGATAGGCAGCCCGGCATATTGCGGCTCCGCAGCGATTGCCTTCACCGCCTTGACCAATTCCTTAGCGTCAACATCGTTCCTTGCGAGGCCGGGCATATCGGTGATGCCACGGAAGGCTGCCTCGCCTTTCTTGATGCCGAGCTTTTTCTTGGCGAGATAGATGCGATTCCTGAACATTCGCTCGCCTTCGCCCGTGACATAGACCACAAGCGCTTTTTCAGTGCGGCGGCCGTTGTATTTTCGGCCGGTGGCTACATGGAGAAGCGCATGCAGTTTTGCGAATGTTTTGCCCACGCTTGACGGGCCATAGGTGATTTGGACGCCATGCTTGATCATGAGGCCATGGATCAGAAAGAACACCTCAAGGCAGGGCTCCTCGATGTCGTCTATTGAGAACGACGCAAAGCGCGCCCTTGGTTTTTCATCTTCCGGTTTCCACTCGTCAGCTTCGTGCGTCTCTCTCTGCACGAAGGGCTCGTCCGGCCCTTCCCAGTTTGCGCCATTTTCAAAAGAGAAAGCGCTGCCATTGCGCTTTCGCAGGATAGCTTCATCGAAGCAGGCCCGGACTCCGGCCTCTCCCTCCTCGCACAGGACATCGTTGAGATCGTCAATCATGGCGGCGAGCCTCCACGATAATCACCTCGATGCCGCGCGCTTCCAGGCGGCGGCCCAATTCATCGGCGCCGCGCTGTCCGGCCGGATCTCGTTCCCGCGCAATCCACACAACCTCAATGAAATCGGGAACGGCGTCAGCGAGGAATGGCATGAATGGCGCTGATCCAGCCGCCCATGCGCCAAGCCCTGTAGGCACAGCGCCCGATAGCGTTGTTTCGATGCCCTCTCCGACAATCAGGCCAAGGCCATCATTGGGCGGGATGAGTGCGAGCGGTGAGCCCTTGGGGCTGCCTATCACTCTTCGCTGCTCATCCTTGGGGATTGGCGCTTTGCCGGTTCCGTCATGATTCAGGCGCGTCAAATGCACGGCTTGAATGCGTTCGGGCGGCATGGCGTAAAATCCGGGCGTCGGCTCATCCGGAATGCCAAACGGAACGAGCATTGCGGGAAAGGGATGTTTGGGCGGCCTTGCGGGCAGGAACCGGATCACTTGTGGCCATGGTTCAGCCAGTTCGATATTGCGTGAGCGGAGGTAGGCTTTGACGACGCTACCCGCTGGCTCGGATTTCCTCCACAGCCATAATGCTATTTCGTGGCGCTTCTTCGCGTCGTCCGCTTCATCGGCGTCGGGCTTGACGATCTTGACGGGCGCGCCAGCCTTGCTTGGCTTGCCTCTCGGCAGAAGCCCTTCAGCTCGCCAGTCCCTTTTGAATGCTAAAACGTCATCGCCTGCGTAAGAATGGACGATTACATCATCGGCCTCAGTTTGGTGCGGCCATATTTTGAGCGAACGGTCTTGCTTACTATGTCCCGGTGCCGGTGCGAGTCCGTAACGTCCGCGCCACTCTCCGCCAAGGTGCTTGACGATTTTTTGAGCGTAGCTCATGGCCGCCCCCAATCGTCAACATCATGGGCTTGAATGCTTTTTGTTATTCCTTCAAAGGAAAGCGCCCCCGCTTCCATCTCGTGCCCTCATTAACCTATTGTTAACAGAGGCCGGAATGACGAAAAGCTTGTGCTGCGAACCGAAATTAGCTATAGAAAACATCTCGATTCGGTGTGCTATCACCATTCGAACCTCTGATTGCTCGAACGCTTCCCAGGGCGCAGAGCAATGAAATTGCTGAATTCGATCAAGCGCTTGGCCCCTTGGCTGAGCGCTTTCTTTTTATGCCGCCGCAGCGAGCGCCCTTCCTTTCTCGGTCAATAGAATCCCCCGATGCTCATATTTGCGGCGCGGCAGGATAAGGCCGCCGTCTTCAAGCACTTTGAGATGGCCGCGCAAGGCAGTAATGGCGTGATAACTCATCCGTATTTTCAGTTCGGTTTGAGTAACGGGGATTTCAAAATCGCGTAGAACCTCCAATATTTGCCTCTGTCGTGGCTTCAAGTTTTCCGACATATTTGCTTATTCCAGTTGTATTTTTATCTTTTACTTATATTACTATACCTCTACCGCAAGTTGCGCAATATTTTTAACTAAATTATCTCGATATAGCATTCACGAAAACGTGAACTGTATTAAAGAGTGGTTAATGTTTTATGCTGTAACCAATACTGCTCTCAGTTTTGCTTGCCTCTTTACTTGAATTCGTGGCGCTTAAGTCCGCTTCACCTCGATATATTCAACAGCCATCGCCTCGCAGGCCATCTTAGTGGCATCCGAAGCGATCTCTTCAGCCGTTTCCGGCTTACGATGGGGATATTCCCGGCGCTGACGTTCGATCTCTTCTCGAATGAGCTTGCTGATCTCCGGCGAGAACGTCACGGTGATGCGGTCATGAAGTTCAATGATGTCGGCCATGGTTTTCTCTCTCTTGGCTGATGACAAAACTCCGCTGCTCCCGTGCCGGTCACGGGATGGCATGGCGTTCAGGTTTTGGGGGTGTTTAAACGGGGCGCTTAGGCTGCCTGCTTCTTCTCGAAGTTGCGGCGCAGCGGCTTGACGCCCTGAGACTTGCGCGCCTCAATGCGCTCGGCCACCCAGGCGTCAACCTCGGATTCGATCCAGGCAACCGCATGTTTGCCAATGGAAACGGCCTTCGGAAAGGTCCCAGCCTTAACCTCTGCATAGATTCGGCTGCATGTGAGGCCGGTCCTGCTTTCCACTTCAGGCCGCCGAATAAGTCTCTCTGTCACGCTGACGACTCCTTGCAATCTTCAAGAACTGCCGAAGCATCACCCATGTTTTCTGTGCGAAAAAGACCTCTCGAATTTCACACAGGTTCTTTTTCCACACTCTTAAGGATGCAAAGGATTCGCTCCGCAATAGCTTCGCTTGCGTCGTCCCCTAAGTATTCGTTCACAACATCGAAGCATATGCTTGTGAGCAGTACGGCCGCGAGATTCTGTTCTGACGGCTCAAAATGCGTCGCCACGAAATCGAATACAGCCCAACAGGTGTGTTCTAGCTCACTCAGTAGTTTGGCCCTGAACTTTTCATCCTTGATGAGTTTGCTCCGCTGGTTCCTTAATTTGCTGATTTTTGTGCGTAATGTGTGGGAGCTGCCAATGTCTCTCTGCATTTCCCGCTTCAGCCCTTCGCGAATTGCCGTGCAAGCTTCGGTATCGTTCCGTTCTTTGCCTTCTTCTCTTAAACGGGATACACTATGGGAAAGGTGCAAGGCGTCGAGGGAGTTCAGTCCCAGCGGTCTTCCAACGGGCTTTTTGGCCGGTTCGATTGCCTGCGGCACATCCTTGCCTTCGCGTTCAGCTATCACGATCAGCAACAAGGCTCTCAGGTCCGCTTTCGTTCGCGCCATCGGCCTTCCCAGCCGCGCGCATTCCGTCTTAATCAGGGCGTCTCCCTCTTCCTTCGTCATGCCGCAGCCTGAATCCCTTGATTGAAAACCGGCTTATTCTGAGAAGCGTAAGCAAGCGGCTCGATGTAGCGTCCTTTTCTCAGCTCATCATAGTAATTTGCGTACCAGAAAAGCATATTGCGGCGCTGTTCTAAGTAGCGAGCATGGTTATAGGCCGCTCTAATCTGGTTTTTATCGGAATGGGCAAGCTGTAGCTCAATCCAGTCAGGGTTGAAGCCCGCTTCGTTCAAGATTGTGCTGGCAAGACTTCGAAAGCCGTGTCCGCACATCCGGTTTCGATACCCCAATGCATAAAGGGCATACAGGACCGTGTTTTCGCTCATGATTCCCTTTTTCCCTGACGAAGGGAAAAGGAACTTGCTTGAGCCTGTGATCTCGTGAAGCTCTTCAAGGATGCGGACTGTTTGTGGCGCCAAGGGCACGATATGAGGCCGCCTTGTTTTCATGGTTTCAACGGCAGGCGTCCAAGTCTTATCCGTCCATGAAACCTGCGACCACATAGCCTTGCGTAATTCGCCCGTTCGGACGAAGGTCAGGGCAAGGAGCTGAAGCGCCAGCCGCGTTTGCCGGTTGCGGCAATAGGGAGCTTCTTCGCAGGCGTCAATTGTATTGAGAAGCTGTGGCAGATCGGGAAGCGGGATGACGGGCATGTGAGAGGATGCGGCTGGCGTAAGAGCGCCACGAAGATCGGCAGCAGCGTCGCGGGTACATACCCCGCAGCTAATCCCGTAGCGAAAGATCTGTGAGCACAGCGCACGGACGCGGAGCGCTGTATCATAAGCGCCCCGAGCCTCGATTTTGCGAAGCACCGCAAGAAGCTCGGGCGGTTCAATCTTGTCGATGGGGCAGTCTCCGAGAATGGGAAAGACTTTCTTTTCGAGTTTGTTGATCGCGTTCGCCCGATGCCCTTCGGACCAGAGGCGCCCCGCTTTATCGATGAATTCGAGTGCCATCGCCTCGAAGGTGTTCCGCGACTCAATCTCTTGCCTCTGCTTCGCGGCCTTGCGTTCCGCCGATGGATCGCGCCCTTCTCGCAAAAGAGTACGTGAGTCATCCCGCCGCACCCTGGCAGCTTTTAGAGAGACTTCAGGATATGCGCCAAGCGCAAGCAACTGCTCCCTTCCGGCGAGGCGGTATTTGAGCCGCCACAGCTTTGATCCGGTAGGATTAACGAGCAGGAAGAGGCCCTTCTCGTCGGAAAGCTTAAACGGCTTCGCCGCAGGCTTCGCGTTTTTGATCGCGAGTTCAGTGAGAGGCATGGGGGTATCTCAAACTTATTAAAATTGCATACCCCGCTGATATACCCCCGCGACATTCAGGCTTCAAGCGCAATCATTGGGAACCATTAGGAATCATGAAGCGCTGTTTTTCAACGCTTTTTCTTCGAAAAACGGACCTGCTCGGAACTCTTAGGAACCGCATATGATAGAGATGAACTCCTTCGAACTCGCAGCGCATGATCTTGGCGAACTCGCCTTGCGCCCGCTAACGGCAGATGCCGCCGAAGAGCTTGGGCCAGCCCTGGCGGCCATTCCGCCGTGGTCGGTAATCGGCTGGCCGGCGGAACGGATGACGCTCGGACTTAAGCGGCAACTGCCGTCCGTAAAGCGGTTCGAGGTTCTGGCGGGCGGAGCGCGCGCCGGTATTATTGTGATTCTAGACCCATTCCTGCACGGGCCTTATCTGCAACTGCTCGCGGTCTTGCCCGACTTTCAGGGACGGAACCTCGGCCTGCGCCTGCTCCAGTGGATGGAGGCCGAGGCGCGCCGCGCCGAGGCCCGGCAGCTTTGGGTGTGTGTGTCCACGTTCAACACGCGCGCCCAGGCTTTTTACAAGCGTTTTGGCTTCGAGGCCGTCGCGGTTCTGGATAAGCTGGTGAGCGACGCTTCGGACGAGCTCTTCATGCGGAAGCGCCTTTCCTACGGCGCTCCCGCCGGCTGAGTTTATTGCACTTCGAGAACGATCCGGCCTCTGACCTTGCCTTCAAGGATCTGACGGGCAAGCGCTTCCGCCTCCTTCCAGGAATGTGTTTGCGTAATGCCGGCAAGCTTGCCGCGATCGAGGTCTTTGGCGAGCCGCGACCATGCCTCAAGGCGTTTCGCTTTCGGGGCCATGACGGAGTCGATCCCGACGAGCGTCACGGCGCGCAGAATGAAGGGCGCTACGGTCGTTGGCAGGTCCATGCCCTGAGCCAGTCCGCAAGCGGCGACCGCGCCGCCATACTTCGTTTGTGCGAGAACGTTCGCCAGCGTGTGACTCCCTACGGCGTCAACCGCTCCCGCCCAGCGTTCGCGGCCGAGCGGCTTTCCGGGGCCTGAGAGTTCTTGACGCGCGATCAATTCGGACGCTCCAAGAGAGCGGAGATAGGGCTCTTCCTCGGGCCGCCCGGTAGAGGCAACCACGGTGAAACCGAGCTTCGACAAGAGCGCGAGTGCCACGCTGCCGACGCCTCCAGCCGCTCCGGTGACGATGACCGGTCCTTTCGCGGGCCTGATGCCATGCGCTTCCAGCGCCATGACGCAAAGCATCGCCGTGTATCCCGCGGTTCCGATCGCCATGGCTTCCGCGCAGGTGAGCCCTACCGGCAAAGGCACAAGCCAATCGCCTTTGACCCGGGCAAGTTGCGCGTAGCCGCCGAGATGAGTTTCGCCCAAGCCCCAGCCGTTTAGCACCACCTGATCGCCGGGCTTGAATTCAGGGTGCGCCGAGGTCTCGACGACGCCCGCAAAGTCGACGCCGGGCACCATTGGCCACCGTCTCACGACAGGGGCCTTACCGGTAATGGCGAGGCCGTCCTTGTAGTTGACCGTGGAGTGGGTCACCCGGACAGTGACATCGCCCTCCATCAGATCGGCATCGGAAAGCCGCGTCCAGGCGGCGGCCGGTCCGCCTTCTGTTTTCGTCAGTACGAGAGCTTCAAACTGTTCTGGCATCGATGAACCCTTTTACACCGCCGTTCCAGGAATAAAACCATGTGTATTCCAAACAATGGCAGACGCAAATCAGATCCCTCAAGTGCTTAGCCCCGAGGGAATAACTTTTGCTTCGCCATTGCAATGCGGAAAACTATTCTTCGAGGGTGAAGCTTTTGCTGCGCCGCACAATCGAAAACATTTGCACAAGTGAAGGAAACGCACGATCATTTGATTAATTCGCAGAGAAACGCAGCCAAGTCGAAGGATACGCTACGATGTCAGTTGCGAGTGAGCTGAGCATAATCACAACCTTCCTGGTCTTCGGGTTTCTGGCAGGAGTTATTCTTGGTGTGCTCTAAGCCAGTCTCTTATCCCGGTTGACACAATCCGGGTTCGTCGACCCCACCCGCGAGGATCTCGGCGATATGGCGGACGTCAATTGCGTTGCCCTCGCGGGAAGCTTTTCCCGCAATGTTCATCAGGCAGCCCAGGTCGGCGCCCGTCAATATATCGGCCTTGGTCTCAAGGACGCGATCCATTTTTTGGGATACCATCGCGTTTGAAATCTCGGGGTACTTGATTGAAAAGGCCCCGCCGAATCCGCAACAGACGTCGCGGTCCGACATTTCAACGAGCTCGATTCCATCCAGGCTTTTCAGAAGCTTTCGCGGCTGCGAGGCGACGCCCATCTCCCGGATGGATGAGCAGGAATCGTGATAGGTTACGCGGCGCGGGAAAGGCCGACCGGCAAAGTCCACACCGAGATCATCAGCAAGGAACGCCGTTAGCTCCCTCACACGGCTCGCGAAGCCTGTCGCCCTGACATGCCAGGACGGCTCCGTCTCCGAGTCGAAGAGTTGAGGGTAATGTTTGCACATCATGCCAGCGCAAGAGCCGGACGGCACAATCACATAGGGGAAGGTCTCGAACGCTGCAATGACCTGCTTGGCGATCTCCTTCGCGGTTTCGCGGTCGCCGGAATTGTATGCGGGCTGCCCGCAGCAGGTCTGCGAAGGGGGCACGGAGACGCTGCACCCGGCTTCTTCTAGCAGCTTCACGGCTGCAAAGCCTGCCGATGGCCGGAAAATATCGACGAGACAGGTGACGAAAAGAGCAACCTGAACGTGATGACCTTCCATGGCTGCTATCCTTTAGGCGCCAACTGGTGCGTCCGAGGTTTTTGGGCGGTTGTTAAGCCTCTGCCGGTTCCTCGGCCTTCAGGAGCGCTTTTTTCAGAGCCAGACGCGGTGCAGAATCCAAAACGAGACCGTCGTCCCAGTAGGGCGTCGGGCCGTAGATGTCTGCGAGGAAGTCGACGAACACGCGAAGCCTTGCCGGAATATACTGCTTGTCGGGGTAAATTGCATAAACTGCGACGCCGGGGGCCTCTCGATACTGCGGGAGTATTTGCACAAGCTTTTTGGACAGAAGCTCGTCACGGACCTGCCATGTCGAGCGCAGCGCTATTCCGCACCCCGCCAACAGGGCTTGGTGAACGATTTCGCTGCTATTCGTTTTGATCTCCCCCGAAAGCTTCAGCGAGGTTATGCCCTCGGGGCCTTGAAGGCGCCAATTCGTGTTATTCTCTATGATGATTTTATGCTTGGAGAGGTCCGCGAGCGCTTTTGGCGTGCCATGCTCCTTCAGGTACTCCGGAGTTGCGCAAAACAGACGGCGGCAAGGAGCGAGTTTTTTCGCAACCATGCTTGAATCGTCTAATTCGGAAAGGCGGATTGCGACATCTATCCCCTCGCGGACGATGTCGACGATGCTATCGGTGGCTAGGATCTCAATGCTGAGGTCGGGATATTGTTTCAGGAACTTGCCGAGATAGGGAGCGATATGCATACGGCTGAAGCCCGTGGGCGCCGTGATCTTGAGCGAGCCGCCGGCGCGCTCATGGCCGGACGAAACGAATGCCTCGGCCTCCTGCACTGTCGCCAGGATTTGTACGACCCGCTCATAAAAGCCGCGGCCTGTCTCCGTAAGCTGAAGCTGGCGTGTGGTGCGATGAAACAACCTTGTACCGAGCCGGGTTTCAAGATGACTAATACGCTTGCTGACCACGGCCGGAGAGAGGTCCAATTCGCGTCCGGCGGCGGACATGCTGCCCGCAGTGACCACCCTTGCAAAAATCTCAAGATCTGCAATCGATGTCACGAGCCCCTCCTAACTCAAGAAAATTGCATACAATCCAACGTGCTAGATACGCAAAGTCGGTATAAGGACCGACCTTGTTCCCATGTCAAGCAATTCTCTAGCTACATAACAAAAGATAATGTTCCTGCATCTATATAATCCGTCGATTGCCTCCACAATATCTTGTGGGTTGCACCACCGGAAGAGAGGAAATGCCTATGTCGTCGATCCAGCTGGCCAAAGCTGACGCCTCGGTTCTTGGCCGCCGCGAACAGATCTTGAACGGTCTCTCCCGTGCGCTTCGATCGAACGCCGTCATATGCGATGAAGCGGGCCTTCGCGCCTTCGAAACCGATGCCCTCACCGCCTATCGCTCTATGCCGCTTGCGGTAGTTTTGCCAAGAACAACGGCAGAAGTAAGCCGAATTGTTAAATTCTGCAGCGAAAATAATGTGAAGGTGGTCGCGCGGGGGGCGGGCACCTCTCTCTCCGGCGGCGCTCTCCCCGCAGGCGATGCGGTCGTCATAGGTCTGTCGCGCATGAACCGGGTTCTCGACGTGAATTTCCTCGACCGGACGGCGACCGTGGAGGCCGGTATAACGAATCTCGGCATCTCGAGCGCCGTGGCGCATGGCCGGTTTTTTTATGCCCCGGATCCATCGAGCCAGCTTGCATGCACGATCGGTGGAAATATCGCCATGAATTCAGGCGGCGCGCATTGCCTCAAATACGGGGTGACGGCGAATAACGTCCTGAAAGTGAAGATGGTGTTGATGAACGGCGAGGTCGCCGAACTCGGTGGCGATTATCTCGACCCGCAAGGCTACGACCTGCTTGGGCTCGCAGTCGGTTCCGAAGGCCAGTTCGGGATCGTGACGGAGGTGACGGTGCGCATCCTGCGCCAGCCGGAGGGCGTGCGCCCGATGCTCATCGGCTTCCCGTCCACAGAATCGGCTGGGGCTTGCGTCGCGTCTATCATCGCCGACGGGCTCATTCCCGTGGCGATCGAGTTCATGGACAAGCCAGCCATCCACGTCTGCGAGAACTTCGCGAAGGCCGGATATCCGATGGATGTCGAAGCGATGTTGATTGTCGAGGTCGAAGGTTCGGAGAGTGAAATCGAGGATCAGATCGGCCGTATCACCGAGATCGCGAGCCGATTCGATCCGAAGACGCTGCGTGTGAGCCAGAGCGAGCAGGAGGCAGCCGCGATCTGGAAGGGCCGCAAGTCCGCCTTCGGCGCTATTGGGCGCATCTCGGACTACTACTGCATGGATGGCGTCATCCCGCTTGGCAAGTTGGCCGAGGTGCTCAAACAGGTTCAGGAAGTCGGGGAGAAGTACAAGCTCAGGGTTGCGAACATCTTCCACGCAGGGGACGGAAATTTGCATCCGCTCATTCTTTACAACGCCAACGATGAACGCGAAAAAGCGACCGCTGAAGAATGCGGGGCAGAGCTTCTCAAACTGTGCGTGGATGCCGGCGGTTGCCTCACCGGCGAGCACGGCGTTGGAATCGAGAAACGGGATTTGATGGGCTATCAGTATTCGGAAGCGGACCTGCTCCAGCAAATGCGCGTGAAAGCAGCTTTCGATCCGCAATGGCTTCTGAACTTCGGCAAAGTATTTCCGCTCGACCTCCAGAACCGTTTCGCGGCAGAGGCCGCAAAAAACCATGGCTGACATCTTCATGCCAAGCGACGAGGCGGAGCTTGCCGGCTTCGTCGAGGCCGCGAAGGCCGGCAATTATCCGCTCGAGGTCTGCGGCTTCCGGTCCAAGCGCGAGGCCGGCCGCCCCGTCAACCCGGCTGCGGTCGTGTCCACGGCTAAGCTGTCCGGCATCACTTTTTACGAACCCGGCGAACTTGTGATTTCCGCGAAGGCAGGAACGCCGCTTCATGAAGTTGAAGCGGCGCTTGCGAGAAAAAATCAGGAGCTTCCATTCGAACCTGCGGACCTCAGCCGCATTTATGGGACGGATCCTTTGGCTGCGAGTCTCGGCTCGGTGGCAGCCATGAATATTTCCGGCCCGAGGCGCATCCTGCGAGGAGCGGCGCGCGATTACCTCCTTGGCATCCGGGCTATAAATGGCGAGGGATCGGCCATAAAATCAGGCGGCCGCGTGATGAAGAATGTGACGGGTGTCGATCTGGTGAAAGGCTTGTGCGGCTCCTGGGGCACACTCGCCGTTCTGACCGAACTCACGCTCAAAGTGCTGCCCAAGGCGCAGGAAGCCCGCACGATTTTTTTTCTCGGTCTCTCCGATGAGGCCGGCGTGGGCGTCATGAGCGAAGCTATGGGGACTCCGTATGAGGTCTCCGGCACGATTCATTTGCATGGTTCGCTCGTTAGCAGGCTGAACGATGCTGAAATCACGCAAACGAACGCGCCGGTGACAGCGCTCCGGCTCGAGGGCGACCCGCAAAGCGTCGTCTATCGAATGGAAAAGCTCCGGCGGGAACTCGCGCCCTTCGGCGACACCTACGACCTCGATCACCAGAGATCGCTTAGTTTCTGGGGCGACATCCGCTCGCTGACCTTTCTGTCCGCGAACTTCGGCCGCCCCTTATGGCGGATTACCGTCGCGCCGTCGAAGGCCGCGCAGATTGTGCGCGCGCTCTCCGCCTTTTTCGACCTGAGCGCCGCCTATGAGTGGTCCGGCGGCCTCATCTGGCTGGAAACGCCGTCCTCGTCGGAGGCGAGCGTTACTGAACTGCGCCGCGTGCTCGCGGAGTTCGAGGCGGATTCGATGCTTATGCGTGCGCCGCGCTCCGTCCGCTCGAGCATCGAGGTCTTTCATCCTTTGCCGCTCACGAAAATGAAGCTGGTGCAAGCGATCAAGAAAGCCTTCGACCCGGCCGGCGTCCTTAACCCCGGACGCATGTATGCGGGAGTCTGAAAACCATGGAAACGCACTTCACTCTCGAACAGTTGCGCGACTCCCGCCTGAAGGAGGCCGAGGACATTCTCAGGCGCTGTGTCCACTGCGGTTTTTGCATCGCCACCTGCCCGACATACCTTCTGCTCGGCGACGAGCGCGACAGCCCAAGAGGCCGCATCTATCTCACTAAGTCGATGCTTGAGGGTAAGGCGGCGCCGAAACAGGTCCGCCCGCATCTGGATCGCTGCCTGTCCTGCTACTCCTGCATGACGACATGTCCGAGCGGCGTCGATTACATGCATCTGTCGGATTATGCGCGCCAACTGATCGAGAAATCGAGCATGCGCGCTCCGAACGACGAGTCGCGGCGGAAGCTTCTGCGCAACATTCTGCCCTATCCGAAGCGGTTCCGGCTTGCGCTTCTTGCCCTGGCGGCGGCCCGGCCATTTCGGGCGGTGCTCAGCCGTTCACGATCGAAGATGCTCAACACCATTCTGGAGCTGGCTCCGAAAAGCCCCTTGAGGCTCGGCACTTACACCACGCCTCAGACGATAAAGACGGACAGGCCGAGACGAGGCCGCGTTGCTCTCTTGAGCGGATGCGTTCAGAGGGTACTGCGTCCCGAACTCAACGACGCCACCATCCGGTTCCTCAACCATCTTGGCTATGACGTCACGCTTTCGGAAGGAGAGGGCTGCTGCGGCGCGCTTAGTCTGCACATGGGAAAGGAGGCAAGCGCCAAGGCCTTCGCGAAACGGAACATCGATGCCTGGCATGAGCAACGCGACAGGGGCGGCCCGCTCAACGCGATCATCGTCAATACCTCCGGTTGCGGCACTGTCGTAAAGGATTACGCTCATCTCTTCGCCGGAGATCCCGCTTACGCCGAGAAGGCGAAGTATGTCTCCTCGCTTGCCAAGGACATCAGTGAGTTTGCGGCTCAGCAAAGGCTCTATGCACCCATCGGATGGAGCGACATTCGTGTCGCGTATCATTCGGCGTGCTCGCTGCAGCATGGCCAGAAGATCGTAGACGAGCCGCGCCAGCTCTTACGCAATGCGGGCTTTACCGTGCTTGAGATCCCCGAGGGCCATATCTGCTGCGGCTCGGCGGGAACCTACAACATTCTCCAATCCGAACTGGCAAAGCAGCTGCAGGAGCGCAAGCTGCAAGCCATAAACAGCGTGAAGCCCGACTGTGTCGCAACGGGAAATATCGGCTGCATCAATCAACTGTCCGCGGGGTCTGTGCCGGTGGTGCATACTGTTGATCTGTTGGATTGGGCTTATGGCGGGCCGTGCCCGGAGGCGCTCAAGCATCTGGAGGGGCGCGTTCGCCCGCTTCCGCGCGAGGGAGAGACGGTCGAGGAAGGGTATGAGGTGGCTTAGGCGCAGCGAACCCAAGTCCTGCATTTTTGTGCGCTTTTACGCCACAAGTAAGCCCACCGCTGCTACAAGAACGCGCCATTGACTCCCGAAGTCCAGTACGACTTGCCAGTCGCGACGTCTCTTCCTTGGGGGGAAGTTCGCGCCCCGATTGTCGCAAGCTCAAAGCGAACTGCCCGCCGCAAGCTGGTGCGCCTTATCCGTGAAGCGTCGCTTAAAACCGGTAAAAAATTGGGTTTGTTTCGTAAAACCGCCACAAGTAAGCATATAAGTATCTCTCTCGAATGCCTTGATTAACGGTGCCGTCATACCGCTTGTTTTGCAGAAATTGCCTGTTTTGGCTCATAATCGAAGTAAAATTTCGCAGAACCGATGGTTAATTTTGAATGAGTGCGTTAGCGTGGGGTTAACGCGATTTTGGCGGCGCAGCCTTGCTGCTGCCTACGCAAAGTTGTCTGGCTTCCCCAACACGCCGATGCTTTATTTCGGGTTTGCAGGCGCTCCGGATAGCCACGGCGCGTCTAACGCGCGCGCAGCAGGCCGGGAGCTGCCCTCCGGGCTACCAGCCAAACGCGTTTCATCCAGGGCGGGTCGGCCAAGGGCCGGTGGCGAACTAGAAAGAAAACTCTTCGCCTGAAGTCGCAGACGCAAAGGTCTACAACTTGTTTCATTCCCAGTGGGTCGTTTCCAAGGCCGGTGAGGAACTAAGCAGACTTCGGATTATCATCCCGGAAGCCGCTCGCCCCAGGCTCGTCATTCCGGAAAGGCGAAGCCTTATCCGGGATCGTAACGAATTGATGCGCCTGCCTTTTTTTTGCGATCCCGGCTCGCGCTTCGCTCGGCCGGGATGACGGCCGCGGCTATTCGTTGGCGCGTCCGCGAAATACCGGCGTACTCGCCACAATTTTCATATGCACCAGCCTGTTCCCTACGGAACAGCGGTCGCGTCCTCAGGTGAGATGGTTGATGTCGAAAGCGAACGAGGCTTTCTCAACGAGAAGAGGAAAGGACCTCACGATGTCACAGGACCCCAATCATCTTACGAACGGGATCAATTCCATTCTCAAGCTTCTGTCGAGCGCCTCGCAGCAATTATCGCGCGCCCAGTTCGTTCGGTCGTCGTGGGACCCATCGGCAAAGCTGCACGCTTCGGTACGCGCAGTCGACAGCGGGCACGGCGATCCAGACGTAATCCACTTGGCCGTGGAGGTACTGAAGATGAGGAAGTGTGCAGACAGCCAGGCGCGGGAAATTTGACCATGCAAAAAAACCTAAGGGCTCCCCGTGACGAGCGGCGGCGAATTATCTTCGCGAGCGTGGTTGGCACCACAATAGAATTCTTCGATTTCTATATCTATGCGACCGCTGCCATCTCGGTCTTCCCACTTCTGTTTTTTCCCAAGGGCGAAGGGACTGCTGCACTCCTAGCATCGATGGCTACTTTTGGCGTCGCATTCGTAGCTCGCCCTATCGGGTCCATTGTATTTGGTCACTTCGGTGACAGGGTAGGTCGCAAGACCACACTCATTGGTTCATTGCTCCTCATGGGGCTTGCCACTTTTGCTGTAGGATTGCTCCCGACCTATCATCAGGTCGGATTGCTGGCGCCAACCCTTCTTGCGGTTTTGCGTTTTTGCCAAGGGCTGGGGCTCGGCGGGGAATGGTCCGGCGCTGCCTTGCTTGCGGCCGAGACCGCCGAACCCGGCAAGCGAGCGCAGGCGACGATGTGGCCTCAACTCGGCGCCCCTTTTGGCTTCTTGTTGGCGAATGGTTTCTTTCTGGCCCTCACGATTCTCTTTGGATTTCGATCCGGCTCGGCGCAGATTGACGACCAGTTTTTGGTGTGGGGCTGGCGCATACCGTTCCTCATGTCCATCGTGATGGTTCTGATCGGTCTCTACGTGCGAATAAAATTGCATGAGACTCCCGTTTTTGCCCGCGCCGTCGAACGAGGAGAGAAGCTTAAGTCGCCATTGGCTCAAGTTTTGCGGAACAATTTTGGTGAGCTTCTGCGCGGCACCTTCATGATGGTCGCGACCTATGGCCTTTTCTATTTAATGACAACCTGGATTTTGTCTTATGCGATTGGGAAGGTGGAACTCGGTTTGCTTGGTATTGATTACCGGCAATTTCTCATTCTGCAGTTAGTGTCGGTCGTCCTGTTTGCCATATTCATCCCCGTTTCGGGGTACCTCGCCGATCGCTTCGGACGGCGTGCGCATTTGATTGCCGTAACCTGCGCCATCATCCTATTCGGCCTGAGCTTCGGCGCCTTTCTGTCCCCCGAAACGATGGGCTCTGGTGCTTCGGCAAATCGTGGTCTCATGCTCGTTTTTCTGAGCTTGGGAATGATTCTCAACGGCCTCACCTTCGGTCCGATGTCGGCGCTCTTGCCGGAACTCTTCCCCACCAACACCCGCTACACGGGCTCAGGCATCGCCTATAATATGGCTTCAATCCTTGGCGCCGCCTTGACGCCTTTTGTGGCAACCTGGCTTGCATCTCATTATGGCCCGGGATCTGTCGGCCTCTATCTGGCCTGCCTCGGAGCAATGACTCTGTTCGCTCTTCTTTTAAGCAAGGAAACTCGAGCCACAAATCTGGAGACGATGGAGGAAGATGCAGCGACCGCCGCCATTGAGGCGACATCTCCATAGACTTGGATCAGAGTCCGGAATTTTCTTGCCAATCGGACCGTGCTTAATTCTTGGTCGCACCCGGCTGACTGAATGCTTCGGGTTTGCCAGCGGAGCACATGACTGGGACTCTTGTGCTGGTGGCTGGGCAACGCCTTATATCGCCCATTCGTTGACGGAGCCACCGTAGCTGCGAGATGGCGCGCCTGGTCACAAATATAGCCGCTCGCGGTATAACGATCCCGCCCAGCGCCTCGGCCATAGCATTTGCCTATGTCCTGGCGCTCGCTCCCTTTTTTTCGATCCTCCCCTCCGGCGCTCGCGCTGAAATCTCCGCGCTTTGGGGGGGCGCGGGAAGGGCCTCGGTCCTTGGCATCGAAATCCGCCACCATCTTCGCAGGCATCGCCGCATTCGCGAAATCGAGAAAGCAAAGCCGCAGGGGGCGCAGAAGGGCGATGCGGACACGGTAAAATCGGAGAGCTCCAAGCGGCCGCCGGTGCCCGCTCCAAAGGGTTCCGAGCCTGAAAAGCCGGACGAGGCCTCCAAGCCGCCCGAGCCGATGGGGCCGCCTCCGCCTCCTCAAACGTGGACAGCCTCGGAGGTGGAAGCTGGAAGAAAGGATTGCGACCGGCGGCTTTCGGGCCTGCAAATCGTCTTCGAGCGTCTCGATCCCATCAGGGAAGGCGCGTGCGGCCTGCCTTCGCCGATCCGCTTGAACGGGCTCGAGAGCCAGCGCGCGCCCCAACTCCTGTTCGATCCGGCGCCCACGACTTCTTGCAGGATGGCCCAGGCGCTGCAGCGCTGGTTTGACGAGATCGTCCAGCCAAAGGCGAAGGCGTATCTGCACGCGACCATCGTGCGCATGAGTACGCTGTCAGGCTACGATTGCCGCTCGCGCTATGACGACCCTACACAACGGCTCAGCCAGCACGCTTATGGGAACGCGCTCGATGTGTCCGAATTCGTCACGGCGAAGGGCGAGCGCATCGCTTTGGCCGACGCCTGGGGCGCGGGCGACGAACGTGCCGCCTTCCTTCGCGTCATCCACGATGGCGCCTGCCAAATCTTCGGCACGGTCCTCGGTCCGGAAGCCAACGACGCGCATAAGAATCATTTCCACCTGGATATGACCGAGCGGCGGCGCCCATTGTGCGATTTCACGCCCGAGCAGGCGCGTCTTCGCGAGGCGGATAAAAAGGAGGCTGCCGTGCCTGCCAGCGCCGTGAAAATGCCCGTGGACGGTGACGACAAATCAACCCCAGAAAACCTGGAT
>Ga0074046_10001910_pt1 | contig 18397 bp, 17 predicted proteins | sample BogForMeECP23OM3_FD_94441 | JGI IMG/M metagenome (GOLD analysis project Ga0074046, IMG submission 94441) | Bog forest soil microbial communities from Calvert Island, British Columbia, Canada - Bog Forest MetaG ECP23OM3 | ecosystem: Environmental > Terrestrial > Soil > Wetlands ... | reverse complement strand
CTCTTTCCTGATCCGGGCCGCGAGCTCGTCCGCATTGCCCCGGACGACAAAGAGCGGCGAACCGGCGATCACCTTTTCGAGGCCCGGGGCGGAGACCTTGATCCCCGACGCCGCGACCACCGCCTTGACGCGCTCGAACCGGTCCTCGACTAGGATCTCCTTCATCGGGCGGGGTTTTAAGAGCGACCGGACTTTGGTCACCACCACATCGTTCTGCGATGCCATCGCGATCTCGTCGCCTACCGAGAGCGTGCCGTCATACAGGATCACGTCGAGGGTCGTCCCGAGGCCGCGCTCCTCTTTTACTTCAAGGACCGTGCCTGCACCCGGCCCATCGGCCGAAAGCTTGAGTTCCTCGCCAAGATAGCGCTGGGCAAGCCCTATCATCACCATCAGGAGATCGGCGATCCCTTCGCCCGTGTGGGCGCTCACCGGCACGATCGCAAGGTTGCGCCGGAAATCCGAGACCCGGTCGTACCGGTCGGCGGAGAACCCGAGGTCTGACAGCTTGCCCACGATCTCGTAGGTCTTGGTCTCGACGTCGGTCTTTACCCTCTCGTTCTGTTTTGCAAATGTCGACAGGAACGATTCGTCCCTGTTGACCCGCCAGCCGTGGATCCGGTCGATTTTTGTCGCCGCGATCACGAATGGCGTCTTGCAGTTCCTGAGGATCTGGAGCGCTTCGACCGTCTGGGGCTGGAACCCCTGGCTGATATCGACGACGAGGATTGCCATGTCGGCAAGCGCCCCGCCCCGGGCCCGCAGCGTGGTGAACGCATGGTGCCCCGGGGTGTCGATGAAGAGCAGGCCGGGGATGTTGATCGGGATCTTCTCCATCGATCCGCTCATCTTCCGGATCGCTTCGATGGGGACGATTGTTGCCCCGATGTGCTGGGTGATCGCGCCCGCTTCCGATGCGACGACCGATGAGCCGCGGATCCGGTCGAGAAGGGAGGTCTTGCCGTGATCCACATGCCCCATGACGCACACAATCGGCGTCCTGATCTTCGGGTCTGCCGCCATTTACCCCAACCCTCCCATTCGCACGTGCCCTGAATAATGGATTAAAAACCATCCATGGCGCGGCGTCATCCGACGCCGCATGCCATCTTTTATGAATATCCTGTCAGAGCCACCTGATATCTTAATGGATGCCACACCCTATTAATAGTCGCTCCCGGACAGCTGCCCGGGACAGCCTCATACCTTCGTCTACGGGGGCCCTCGCGGATCAGGGAGTTAAATTAATCAGAGTTCACGACCAAGTTAACAGGAACATCTGCCAGGGTAGGGTAGTCTGGTTATCCTAAGGGGCTGTGGATCCCTCGACCCGGGTTCAAATCTCGGCCCTGGCCTAATTACCGCGAGTTAAAGTCTAATTCTATTTTGCGACTCAAATCGAGCGTATTTCTCTAATGGTTTTTTAACAGGAAAATGTGATCCTACTCCCGCGCCTCATTCAAAATAGGCTTTCTTTTCATGCGCTGCATAGGTTTATCCCATCGGGCACGAGATCCGCCAATAGAATCACTCTATGAGACTCGGCTTCAATGATGTGATGGGTCCCCCCCGTCTCGTCTCCTCATTCTGCACATCTTAATGCACCCGGCCATCATTCCATTCTTGGCATTTGTAACTTTTTAGGGTAAGAAAGAGTATCGCGCTTTATCGTTTTCAAGAAGGGATGTTTTGAATGCCTGGAAGAATGCTATGCCCTCTAGGATACGGCTCACTAGATATAGGATATTAATGCTCGTTAAACACCAAGATACGTCTCAAAGATTTCCCATTTTATTTTGTGAAATTCAGAAGGTTTCTCTGAAGATTCAATGAAACTCATAATCACATATCTAGAGATATTGTTATCGATACACATCGGACAAAAGTTACTTCTTATAATATTGAATCTCTTTAATGGATGATATCTCTTACAGGATTTATAGGGGAAATTCTGACTGCACGATCCTTTCAGCAGACGGTAAAAAATATTAAAAAAACTTCTTTTATCATCTGTCATAGCGACTCCCATCACTCGTAAAACTGAGTCTTTTGTCGAGAATTTGAACCTCAATGCAATTTTTTCGAAATTGAAGGTGTTTTTAGAAAGATCTTTTAAATTGACCGTAAACGCTTCAGGATTGTAAAAGTGGACGGTGATTGATTTTTTATTCTTAATTTTCAAGAAGTCATCTGTTATTTCATACTCTCCAGAATAAAAATCAGGAACTGAGGTCGTAATAATAGATTTGAGTGTATCAATTCCAATATCTCTCGTATCAGTCCTCATCATCATAAACGGATGCTCACCATCGATGGGCTCCATCCGATTCTGATAAACCAACCGCATCCTTTTTTGTTCTTTCTCATACTCGGGAATCGAATTCACAATCTTTACAAAATTCAACGAGACCTCGGGATTCCTCTTCCGGATGTTATCCAGTCCCTCTTCCGTAGCTAAATATCCAACAATCTTAGTAATCCGCTCTTTGGAATTGAGAAATCTGAAAAGATTTCTACTTAAAACCCAGTTGATTTCTTTTCCGTAGTTGACAGCATCGGTTAAGAGAATCGTATCATTGTTAGGATTTATTGAAGAATAGAGCAAGAGGCGTGGAGATCTTGAATAGTGAAAGGGTTTCAGTCTTGAAATGGGGTGAAATCCGACGAGTTTTTTCAGATATGGCTGGTAAAGGTTCCAACCTTTATTTTCAATAACAATAATGTTTGTAGGTTTCTCATTCTGGATTGTTTTTTGAAACAGTTTATAAATTTCACTTTCAAGCATCTCAGCAGTATGATCAGGATCGTTATCGTCTTGTATTGAAAATAATGAATCAATAGTTATCGTGGGTTGTAAAAAAGATTCCATCACTGATTATTGTTCAATATAAAATATTAATGGTTATGATTTATCTGCAATGGGCGGGATATTAACTGGACATCACACTCAAAACTTAAATGTAACGGTCAAAAAAGGAGAAACTATATATCTTCCAATACAATACTGTTAATCGGACAGAACGATGAGCCTTGTTTGCAAAGGTTACAACGACTACATCGTCATTTCACAATTCCGGTCTGTTCGATTTGTGATTGTCACGGATTGATGACCATACCATCATTGTTGCATTGACTCGATGATGTTCAAGTATAATTAAAAAGGTGTTTATAGTGTCCCCGGAGGTGAAAAACCCCCTTTCAAACGAATTAAAAGTTGCTGCAGAGATATACAGCTGCGAAATCCAGCGTCAGAAAGTGTGGCTTGGGAAACTTGTCGATCGACTCAATGGTAAAATTAGCAAAAATACCATTTCGGCCGCCATTGATACGTTATTTGACTGGGGGATTATCAAAGCTGAATATGGAGCAACGGAAAAAGGCAGAGCCGGTCGTTTGCTGATGATAAGTAACGAGGCAAAACCTACGATAAAGGATCTTTATGAAAAATACTGGAAAGACCAGTAATCGGTAAATATGCCCCCCCCTATTTTTCCCTCTTATTCTTACATGGGGATTACGGATCATCAGGAAATCGTTCTTTATCACATTTCGATGTATTCAGAGGGATTTCTTCGGTTTGTACCCCGAAAAATCCAGAATTATCCCTCTCATGGTGTCGATCATTCGGTCAACATTATCCGATTGATTAACAGTTTCACAGAGAATTGGGAAATTGAACTGAATGAGAACGAGAGATTTATCCTCTATGTGGCCGCATGGCTCCATGATATCGGCTGTATTAAGGAACGCGATCCCCACAATCTTCTCTCTGTTGAGATCCTACTAAAGGATCAGAATACCTGTAATTATCTCAACAATATAGACGATAATCTCCTGAAGATATTGCGGTATGTCATTGAGAGTCATTCGAAAACACACTGCCCATATGGCTTAGATAAAATTCCCGAAAAAATTGGATCCGTGAGGGCTCGTCTGGTTTCAGCGATTTTCCGATTGCTCGATGCCTGCGAAATTACCAAATACAAGTGCCCGGTCCAGGTGTTTGCAGAGATTAAGGATGACCTGAAAAAAGGAGATGGGACACCTGATACAGAAGCAATAGAGTTCTGGGAAGGTCATATGAATATCGATTATCTTGGGTTCTCCAAGCCGAATATCGATATTTTCATCAACGATCGTTCGAAAACAACCCATATAATCGAAGGATTGAGAAAAGAAATTCAATCGGTCCAATCGATTTTCTACGACAATGGCATTGAAATTCCGGTATTACCGGATCCGATTGAGTGGGGCCGGGATTAATTGCGAAGATTAGGTTTTAGTCTTATTTTTAAGACCTTCAATCCTTGAACCTTCATTAGATCTTACAAGTTAGGAATTTGCCCAAAAACTGGATTTTCATAAAACAGATCAAGCCGGGATCCAAATGCGATTGGCAGATGTGAGTCTGTACCCGGGGTTATTCTACGACTCCCCAAGCAGCGCCAAAGCCGGCTTTCTTTTTCCCTCAATACTTTTATCATCAGTGCGGAGAAATGCCCACAGAGTGAAGATATGTGGCTGACTGGGTGAGAAAATGAGTCTGATATCTTTTTGCGGGAAGGTGGCGGCGATAGTCTCTGTTCTAATCGTACTCGCAGTTATTGGGCTGCTAATCTTGGCCGTGATCTTGATAGGTGTTGGAGCTTATGAATCGGCAACAAACCCGCATATCACGCAGCAAACCGCGCAGGAATACCAACAATTACAGGAGAATATCAGCCATGCGCAGGCCGGGATCTCCGGTGCTATGGGCAATGTAACCAGAGTTAAATGAATTTCAGGATATTCCCCATATATTGGAATCCGAATTATTTTCTAATAATTTTAACATGAGGAAAATATTGAGTGATCCCCTCTTCAATCTCCTTAAAATGCCTCTCGCTAAATTGCGGTTCAAATAGCACCATGATAAGATGATCGTAATATTTTGAATATTTCAAACACTTGGTTGTTAAAGTATCCAATGCTGCATTATCTGTCGGGCCTTTAATTTCAATTGCAATATTTTGAATAACCAAATCTGGTCTAGAACTTCCTTTTTGAAATTCATATTTAATATCTGGAAAATCGTGTCCTAAATAACCAAGTAGTTCTTTATGATATCCCTCTTCGTATTCCCATTTTCGAGTTGGTTTAAATTTTTCTATTCCATTAACAATTCTGTTTATCAATAGATTTTCCTCTTGTTTCCATATTTCCAGATCTTGAGGAGTACCCCATTTAGTAGTACCAAATCGATCTGTAAATTTTAATAAGCCCTTTGCAGCTTGTCGTTCTTCAAATTCCTGTATCAGTCTTTCATGTTCAATTTGGTCATGTTTTTGCTTTTCTTTTTGTCGTTTTTCAAATTCCTGTGTCAATCTTTCACGTTCAATTCGATCAGATCTTTCCTTTTTTTCACGTTCAATTTGGTCATGTTTTTGCTTTTGTTGATCTTTTTGCGATTGAATGTCTTTTTGCCATTGGTAAATTAGGTAGATTATTCCAATTATAATTAAAAAAAATAAAACTACGATCCAGTTTGCCAAAATCCATAATGCGACATAATAAAGTAAACCTAAAATAATGCATATTGCGAGTATAAGAAGACCCGCAGAATCGTTTTTTTTAGCCATATTCAACCAGATTCAAATTTCGATGTGATGGTTTTCGATATCAGTATGATATTATTCAAATTCGATAAACTTTCGCTTATTTTCTTAAAAACTTGAAAAAACTCTCAAAATCCTGATTTTTGTCGGAGAGACTAGGCCAATATCAAAAAACCTTTTTCGGATGTGAATCGAGAAAACGCGGCCTGATTGGTTATTGCCACCCCATATGAGCGGTATTGTGCATTTGTTCAGCGTGATCGTCTGGAGGAAGGTATGCGAAAGAGGCCGGATCACTGTTCCTTTTGTATCCTGCGTGAGAGGGTATTGACATGCATACCCAACTCTTCCGCGATCTCTGCGATGGTCATACCCTGCTCACGTTTGGCCTTTACTGCTTGCATATCGATATCCCGGAATGGACGGCCTACATGGACTCCCCGCGCCTTGGCTGCTACAAGTCCCTGCTTTGTCCTCTCGCTTAACAGATCGCGCTCGCGCTCTGCCATTGTAATCATGAAGGTAAGCATGATCCGGCGCATCCCCTTATCGGTGCAGCTATTGAGAAACGCCTCTGCCGGGGAAAGGGACCATACTTCAATCCCGAGATCTTCAAGGTCTAGGATGGACCGGATGGAGTCTGCGTACGTCCTGCCAATACGGGAGATCTCATAGACGTATAACCGGGAGACGGCCCCGGGGTTGCTCTTCACGTACTGGTACAACTTCGAGTATCCAGGACGGCTCCGGGCTTCAGTTTTACCGCTGACGGTATCAATGAAGATTCGCTCTTTGTCAACGTGCTTCAAAAGCTCGACACACTGATTATCCGTGTGTTGATCGCCGGTTGAGACCCGGGCATAACCAACGTAATACACCATAATTACCCTTTAGTGTGGATAGTATATTAACTCACCTTAAACGTTCGGTTATGGTTTATTTCCTGTGGAAGTCCTCCAATGGAAATGGAGATGTTTCTATTCGTGCGCAGGATATAACTCAATTTTTATTGCATGAGGATTGTGTACGATGATCCTGGTCATCACGTCATAGTGAGAATCTGGAAGAGAGGGGTCTTCAGGTATCTAAATGAATAATTTTTCGGTGATTAAAGAGGGTCTTTGCAATTACCTCTATGCTTCTCTCGTAATAGGGATCTGGGGGTGATTCCCGGGATTGTGATAACCCATTGAACCTATTGAACCTTTTTTCCAGAAAGTGTAAAGAAAAGCCTAAAAAAAGGTTTTTTTACTCTGAATCTTTCAATTACGTATATACATACAAATATAGTTAATAAGGTTAATCCACGAGGTAAAAGGTTGGTTCATTGGAAGGTTCACGATTGGTTCATTCAGTGAACGCTGCATAGGAACCTCCTATACTGGTTTGAACCTTCTTTGCACGTATCACATTCTGACCGCGAAGGTCCGGGTTTACAGCGGGAGAGATTGTGTACCATCCGGGCGTTTTATCAACGAGTCCTCCGGTCACATGCCCCTGTGTCCCTCCGTCTCCATATAGGAGTTTACGGATCGCGTTCTGTGACTTCCCGTAGAGGTCGGCGATTTCGGACTCGGTGAACTCGCTTTCGGTATTTTTGATAACCCCCTGGATCGTCTGATGCAGTGCAGTTTCGGCGCGAGTAAGCCTCCCTTCAGCCTCGGCATTGTTCATTCGGAACATTTCAAAATTCAGAGCTGCATTGAGGTCTTCTTTATTGGGGGTGACTGTTACAATCTTATCCTTTTCTTCGTAATCCCGCTGCATGTAATTGAGAATGGCGGATGCCTCAACGAAATCGAAAAGGATGTTAATCAGGCGCTTGTCATGCAGGTATGCGAACCGGATCCGTGGGATAGTGACAATGAACTCCCGTTCCCGTATATGGCGGAGCATCGCCCGGCAGGTCAAGATGTGATCGTTTACCTGGAACTCGGGCCGGCCTTCAGCCCGGCGTTGGGATTCAAACTCGTAATATTTCTTATCGTCTTCCTGGGTGTTGACGATACCCACCTGGACGGTTCGATCGTTGTACTGGTCATCCCCCGCGCCGTTGACGGTGGACCCCATGATAACAATCCGTTTGGGGATAATGAGCTCTACGGGCTTGCCACGCTCCACAAGAGTACTGTGCCGGGTCTCCCGCTGGAAATTCGACATAATCTTTTTAACGAGATTCATGAGATCCTCGGACAGGCGCTCATCGATGTAGATAATGCAGCCCTGTTGAGGGGGTTTATAGTACAGGTATTTTGGGGAGAAACTCGATTCCCAAATGTATTCCTCGGGCATCAGGAACAGGGTACTAGCGATTGAATGTGACTTCCCGGATCCCTTTGATCCGGTGACCTCCGGTTGGATACCCTTTGAGGTGGCGCTGGATTGAGCACAAAAGGCGTATATGATCGCCCGGGCGTTCTCTTCGTGGCCGGCATGGTTGAGCCGGAATCCATTGAGCAGAAATTCCAGGGGGGTGCCGGTCTTCAGTACCGCGAGTGCCTTCTCCCGAAGTGCATGTTCGGCCTGTACCTGCTCTGTCGTGTCGTCAAGTTTGCGAAGGGCCTCTTGCTTCAGCATCTTGGCATCCCGCTGCTTTGACCGGATACCTTTCATATATTCGATCTTCTTTGCCGGTGGTGTCATCTTGGCATTGTCCGAGAAGAGCTTATCGAAGGCCCGTTCCTCTTCAGAGATGCCCGTATTCGCTTTTTGCGGGGCTTTTCCGGTGCTTGTGACAGGTTCGGACGCGGCAGGTGCTTTCTGCGCTTCCATGGCCTTCTGAGGTCCTGCATTGGCCGGGGAGATAATCTCCTTCCGCGACGGTCCCTTCTTGTTCACTAGTACCTGTTCCGGGGTCGTGCCGGTCTCAAGCTTTGTTTGAGAAGATCCCGAACCCGATCCGGAAAATATCGATTCTCTCGTGGAGATCACCCATCAAGATCATCGACAAGTCTCCATCTGCCATCTTTGAGGCATGCGAGAGCAACCAAGTAATGCAACGGGGTGGTTTTCTTCAGGTGCTCTAAGGTCTCCCGGTCAATCGCAAAATTGGGAATAATCCGGGGTTGTGGCAATGTAGAAGTACCCGAACAAAGAGAACTCATATGCCCCTCCGTTCATCGGCAGCGGGTAGGGATGCCGGGGTCTTGGTGTTGTTAGCATTTTGGCCCCGCGCATTGCCCTTTTTCGTCTTCTTTTCAAGTACTGCCCGCAGCTCATGAGACATTGAGATACCCTGCTCTTTTGCAAGATCCCTGAGATAACGGGGAACGATAACATTTGTATGGACAAATTCCACACCATCTTTACCGATTGTGATCGTAGTCATGTATTCACCCCTGTAGAATACTATTACCTCCACAGGCACAGGCATATAACACTCAAAAACTACACCTTGGACAAATAACATGAATGAAAAGTGGTAAAGGCTGGTTTATATGGTCGAGAAAGATGGTAGGGAGCAAAAAACAACGGGGAGGCTTCCAAAATTCATCAAAAAAAAGAAAATCGGCAAGCCATCAAAGCCCCTTACTGATGACCGATGGAAAGAGTTTCTTGACAGTCAGAATGGCCCGGGAAAAGAACAATCCCTAGAATTATGGCATTTTCTTCTCGAAAAAGAAAAAGCGTTTGAAGAGGGATGGATAAGTTATCTCGATATTTTGAACCACATGAAAAATAAATTTTCGATGTCCCGATCGCGTGTGGATACTCTGATGAGAGATATGGAAAAATGGCATATCGTCAAGAAGCAGATAAAAAAAGTTCTCTCGGAGAAAACAATAAATAAAAATCGGACTTTTTTTCAGGTTTGTGGCGATGCGTGGACTCCCGTATTTACATCCGAAGGGATGGCAAAAGATTATCGGCGCGTATATAGGGAGAATATTGTTTTAAAAAACAATCTAGAATTTGCAAAGTGTATCCTTGAGCAATATGGTTTAATTGAAGAATATGATGCCGAAATGGAAAAACAAGAGGCGACAAGGCAACAATGGACACACATGAACAGAGATGAGATTAACCGTAAAATAAGAAATGAGTCTCCAGAAGAATATCAAAATTATAAGGAAAAACTTGAAAAAGACAGAAAATATTACTTAAATCGTGACCTTGAAAAAATGAAAGAAGAAAGAAAGTAATTTTCAACTCCTATTCTTCGCTTGCATCTGCAATAATTCTGCTTTGAACCTGTCAAAAATCACTTGATATTCCGGCTGAAGTTCGGCCTGTTCTTTTGCCTGTTTAACCGCGTCCATCGCCTCTTCCGTGAGCTCCTGACCACAGGTCCCGCAGAAGCGCAGGGTAGGACCGTTGACAGTGAAGCACCGGGGGCACTGCCGGGACTCCAGAGCCTTTGATCTCTGTTCCTTTGGGGCTACTCCTGCCTTTTCAGCTACTACCCGCTCTACATCGCTGTCTACCAGGTGAAGGTAGGTATTGAACATCTTACTATTGAGGTTCCCCCAAAGCAGTTTCTTAACGATGGCCTCCCCGTATCCCTGCCGGATAAGATGAGTTGCCCGGGAGTGCCGGAAGATATGCGGGGTGATGTGCTTCGTTATGCCTGCTCTGCCTGCTATGATACGGAGTTGCTTTGACACTCCAGCATAGCCTAACGGGGCCTTCTGGTTCGTCAGGAATACGAATGAATCCGGGGAAATGGTGAGGGGATAATCGTTACGCCATGCTGCGAGATATGAACGGGCCATGACCAGGGGCACGGTCCGGCTCTTGCCGGTCTTGAACGATGTGGTTATGGTTGCGTTCCAGTCCGTGAATTTGACATCTTTCCACCGAAGGTTAGCAATTTCCCCGATCCGTAAGCCTCCCTCATAGAGTGTGGCAAGTATGGCCCGGTCCCGGGAGTTCATGCAGGCTTCTATCATCGCTTTAACTTCTTCTTCAGTTAGAAGCATCTCCGGGGTTTTGGTCATCGTGTCGTATGACGGGGGCTGAATTTTCAGGATCTTCTTCTCATCCACCGTTGTATAATGGTTCTCGCACATCCAGAGGTAAAACCGTTTCAGGAACCGGACAAAATCGCTGATGGAGTTCTGCTTGTACCGGGGTGTTTCGTCATCCTTCTTAGCGTTTCTTACCGCATCTATCGCCGTGTAGATGTCTGCTATGGTATTCTGCCGGTAAGGTCCGAGATACTCCCGAAGGTTGATGAGCGTGTAATGCAATTTGAACGCTCTCCCGGGGCTGATATGCCGGGTTGCGCTGATCTCTGCTACAAATTCCCGGATCAACTGCGCGTCGTCCTCAGTAATCCGGCTCTCTGCGATACCCCGGGCGATAACGGTCCCTGAATACTTGATCAGGGTTGCCGATGATGGGTTAAAATGTGATGCCTGTATGGTGCTGGTAGCTGCCATAGATCAAAATAGGCTCTTTTCTTTATATACTTTGGCTTTAGACTTTAACCAAGGGTTCGTAAGCACGGCCCTGGCCTCATTCCAGCTGGTTTTGTCCAGGCCCTCTTTTGCTGCTTATCCTGATTGGATTTCCTTTCTGATCGTTTGCGGGGAAAAGCGTGGTTCTTATCACCCTGCAACGTCAAAACGGGAAGTTCTTTTTATGTGCGGGCACGTCAGCCGGTCACGGGAAAACCAAAAAATACAGAGATAAGGATCCGGGCCGGGATGCCGGTCGATGCATATGTATTCAGGATGCATGCGTCTTTGAATCGTATTGTATGCCTTCAAAAAGCCGGTTTGGTAACGCGTTATCCTGTATCCTGCATGGGTACAGGAGCATATTTTTTCCGGATATGCCCGGGATACCACATCGTAAAGATGATCCCGGAAACGAGGACGAAATAGGTAAGGACCTGAAAAATATGCCCGGCAGGTCCCGGAGCGATGAGCGCGATCGCATTCAATCCTGCATTGATCGAAAAAATCCCGCCCCATATCCCGGTCATAAATACGTTGACCCGGATGAAAAGCGGGTTGTCCCAGAGTGCTTTATCCACCATTCCGCGTGCATACTGGAGAGTGAACGCTTTTTTTAAGAGGATCGAACCGAAGGTGACTGACGCAAGTGCGGCATAGATCAGGATACCCATATACGGGATGATCCAGGTCATGTCAAGAATGCCGATCGCAACCAGCATGCTGCCGAACAGCACGAGGTTTGCCCACGACAGGATCAAACCCTTTTGCAGATCTGTCCATCCGATAACGATAGCAGCCACCGTTGCAGCAGCAAGTGCTATAGTGACGCCGGAGATGGCGACAAAGGTCCCATAGGTAATCAATGGGATAAAACCCGGGAGAAGTCCGCCCTTTTTCATGGTCGGGGGGTCTCCAGAAAGATCAGCCACTCCGGAGCACGCCTTCAAACGGCTGGATCATGTGGTGTTTGATATCGGAAAACATTTTTTTCCGGAAACCGGGGATTTTTGTAAGCGGGAGAAAAACCGCATTGAACATCCGTGTCCTCAGGTCCTTCTGGGGGAAATCAAACATCCCGTGCTCCCTGTAGTAATGGTAATCGGCCTGGAACGCAAGCCGCATGTCCCCATAGATGCTGTCACGGAATATCTTGTGGCCGCCGACTGCATAGAAGGTCTGCGGAGGGATATACCCGATTTCTGCACCCCTCACAAGACGGGTTGCTGTTGCCTCCACCAGCGCATCGAGTTTTCCGGAATCACCGCACTCGTCCGTAACAAACAGGGCATGACACCCGCCGTTGTCTGCCCATGCCGAGAGTACCTCTTTGAGGTTTGGCAGCTGCTGCAGGGGCCCGGCGATGACAAACCCGATCTGTTTTCCCTTGAGGCCCGGGGTATGACCTTTGAAAAAACTCCGGTCGAAAAACTGTTTCCATGTGGATGAAAGATACCGGTCATGCACCGTTCCGGTCATGATGATGATGTCGGCTGCCCCCAGTGTTTTTGTGTACAGGTCCCGGTACCCGTCCGCGTACACGCACGTATTGTCATACCCGCACTGGCAGCACCCGAGGCACCCGCCCCGGATATCCGCGTCATGCAGGTTGACCAGCTCGGCGGTACCGGAAAAGGCCTGCATGAGCCGCCCGGTCATCTTTGCACAATTGGCGGAACTGTCGTTGGAGTCGGTAAGAATGACAACTTTTTTCCCACCGGTCCTGACCGGTTCCGGTGCCGGGCCCGGAACATACGGCCATGACGGCCATACAAGGGGTGCATGCTCCCGCTGGATGGGAACCTTATCCGATACGGTGGAAAGGAGACTCTGGGTAAATTTATCCAGCCTGCTGCGTTCCTCCGCTTTGAGCAGGTCCCTCATCCCGGCTGAGTAAAACCCACCGTAGCGCATGCCAAGATCATCGCAGATCGCATGCACGTAGGCGTGGGCGGTATAATCGAAGAAGTGGATCGAAGTGGAGAGCGATGCAGTGTATTTCCCGGAAAATGCTTCTTCTGCGTGGCGCTCGAAGACCAGTTCGATAAACCGCTTATACTGGGACGGTACGAGCATGAAATAGAGGGGAAATGCCCAGAGCACAAGGTCTGCGGTTCGCACCACATCGATGATCCCGCCAAACACGGCATCATCTTTTTCGATCTTACGGATATCCAGTGCCACATTGAAGATCCGGTATTCGTGCGCCGGGAATTTTTTTTGCATGTACGCCACGTACTGCATCGTGACACTGACCGATCCTTTGGGGCTGCCGTTCAGTACGATAATTTTCATTCGTTTCACCTTATGTATCTGCCCGGGGATTGCTTGCTGTCTCAAGAATTTTTTTTGCGAATTCCTGCAGTGCATCGGCTTTTACAAGCGCAATGCCCCGCTCAACATCGCCCAGTACGAGCAGGATATCACCGGGTTCGATGCCGAAGATCTCCCGGGCTTCCTTTGGGATGACGACCTGCCCCCGCTCCCCGACCTTCACGCTGCCAAAGAGATGTTTTGTTTTCTCTCTCCGGGGAGCCACCAGTTCGTCTACAAGGTTCTCTGTTCCCTTACAATTCATCTTTTTCATACTTTTCATAATAGTATGATTATTCATATTTATATTAAAGATTTTCCAACGGGGCTGGGTAATGATTATGAAGCACACCTACTGGAGGCAGGGTTTTTTTCGAGGGGGACGCACCTTCTTTATGTGGAGGGGTAGTTTCCTCAATAATATAGGTGGCCTGACCTCGCGCTGAAAAAAGGGGGGGGAATGTATATATATTTTCTAGATTTAGAATATATTTAATCAATAAACTCTATTCACATGGGTGAGAGATATTAAACGTTGGATGAACGCGACACACTGGGATCTTACCGATGTTGCAGCGCTCCATATGGGACTCTCCCGCTCCCATCGGGAAATACTCAGGCAAAATGTCATGGTGCCCGACAGCTGGGGCATATTTGACAAAGTACGGCATTATATGCCACTCTGCTCCTTTTTTGCCGGTGAACTGACCCGGGAGGCGATCCGTGATGCAGAAACCGCGGTCCATGAAACCAGCGCACTGGAGAAACTCGGCTACGCTATGCACTTTATGCAGGATGCGGGCAACCCGTGGCATGCCCGTCCACTCCTACCGTCTTGCCAGAAAAATCACTCCCTTTATGAAGAATATGTTGCGAGGAATATGCGGGACGGGTTCTGCTTTCGTCGCGCGCTCCTGAATACACCAGAAGAAGGGGTTATTCACCACCAGTTTACGCAGAGAATTGGAGATGGTGCTGCACACCTTGCCCGGCAGTCTGTAAAGAAATTTCCATTTCTTGATGCCTGCATCTGCGCAGATCCGGCATGGCAGGAGAACGAGGAGGTTGCGGAGGTAACCCTCTCGATTCTTACCGCATGCCTGCAGATGTGCGAGACCCAGATCCATTCATTCTCAATCCGGGCAGAATCACAGATAACGCGGCCAATCCGCCTGCCAATCGCAGTAACCTGGACATTCTTTGGATCTGATGAGCGAAGACTTGCTACCTGATTGAGAGGCTTCAATATCAATCGAAAGGAACAGCGAAGAATGGGATCGGTATTTGTTGCGCCACTGAACTGGGGACTGGGTCACGCGTCCCGGGATGTACCGATCATCCGGGAACTACTCCGCCACGGTCATGAAGTTACTATCGGTACCAGCGGGAATGCACTCGAGTTTCTGAAAAAAGAGTGCCCTGAATGCGGGTTTATCCGGTTCGAGGATTACCCGGTTCCTCACAACAACGGCAGGATCTTCCTGCCGACGTATACGGCCTACATTCCCCACCTTATTGAAGCCTACCTGTCGGAACGTAAAAAAGCAGAAAAAATATTCTCAAAATTCGCGTTCGATCTCATCATCAGCGACTCCCGTTCCGGCGTCTTTTCGCGTCGTGTTCCTTCAATTCAGATCACCCATCAGCTGCACCAGAGCCTTCCCCTGGTTGCGTGGCCGATGGAACTGATTGGAATATACATTCAGGCTGACGCATTTTCCAGGTTCACAAAAATTGTGGTGCCCGACAACCCCCCAACAAAGGGCGCTCTTGCGGGAAAACTTTCCCGGACGCCTGTTCCGGCACTCCGCGATCGTATTTATTATTGCGGAATACTTGCAAGTGTCCGCAAAGAAGCGGTGAAAAAAGACATCGATTACCTGATTGTCATCTCGGGAATGGAACCCCAGCGTACGGTGCTTGAAAAAATCCTTCTGCCGCAAATCCCGCACCTTCCTGGCAGGAAAGTGGTTCTCCTTGGTAAACCAGCAACAGACCGGGTTATTACGCTGGATGACGGGACCGTCGTCTTCTCGTATATTTCCGGCAGGGAAAAATCATTGCTCATGTCGCGGGCGCGGTTCATCATCTGCCGTTCCGGATATACCACTATGATGGACATTGCCGAGGCCGGACTGGGAAGCGGGCTTTTTATTCCAACTCCGGGACAGTGGGAACAGGAATATCTCTCCCGGTATTACCGCAAAGAAGGATGGTTCTTCTCCCGGAGCCAGTACGGTCTCCGGCTTCCCCGGGATCTCCGGTGGGCGGCCGGGTTCTCCGGGTTTCCACCTATGACTGCAACAGATGAGAATGTCAGCCGGCTCTATCAGAAAGTGTTGTCAGAGTATCTCTGAAATGGAGGTATAAAACGATGAAAAAAAGTACCGATACGGGCAACCTTCAGGATCGGCCCGGGGAAGAGCCGGTGGCGCTGGCTTATCCTACTCTAGATAGACTCGCTCTGGCATGGAGCATCGGTATCGGCATTGGGTACGTATTTCTGATCTCTTTTATCTGCTGGATCGGGTACCGGTGTTTTCTCATCTATGGTGCGTATCGTGCCGGCGACAACTCATTCATCGTGGCCGAACTAAAAACGGATGTTCTTATCAGTGCCGCATATTTTGGCGTAGCGGGAATCCTCAGAAAAGCAGGATATATATGAGGGGCAGGGGGAAAGGACATTTCAGTCGCTGCCTTTTCTCGCTGTGCAGGGCAGTTTCAGATAAGTGCTTTCCCCCCCGGAGTGCCGGGTAGAACCTCCATTGAAAATTCCCGCTTTTTACACAGTTGTTTTCTTGATTACAGATCGGACATTGCCAGTTTTTCAGGAGAAAGGGACATTTGCCTATCTATCTTGTACTCCGCCGGATAGCTTCGGATTAAATCAATACTTTTAAAAAATATATATGCCAAACCACCAAATCTATATAGTTAAGAGATGACATAGTGGTGAAGAGAATGGACCGATCGAAACAAATCTTCCTGGAGCAAGACCCTATGATCCGATCGTACAGGATCCACCAAGAACAGATAAAAAAAGTTGAGCAGAGCCTGAAAGCGCCATATCTGATCCATAAGGCCGAATCCTGCATGCACGAAACCTCTAACCGGGCTGGAACTCAAATCAAGCGACCGGAACATACTGCCGTTACCAGGCCGATGCAACGGCAAAAATTCCCCGGGCCGTGCTGGAAAACATCTGATAGGGAATCCGATGACAAACGGGAGCTGCGATTGTTCCCGCCGCCACTTCCTGCGATACGGTGTATCCGGTGCAGAGCTTGTATGCCCATGATGGATTTTCTCTATACGAAAAAGACCGGTTTGTGTATTTCCTGCTGGGAAGAGCAGGAGGCATAATATGGCAATGAAAAAGAAAAAAGCGGAAAAAACCCAAACCCCAAAAACAGGAGAGTCATCGGGCCAGAAAACGCACCTGAAGTCGGGTAGCCCGTCAACAGAACCCGCCCGTCTTGTTTTCGTGCGTTTGGGAATGTCTGTCGGAACTCTTCTGGATCGAACCAAAGCGTATTTCACATGGGTGATAAAAGCAAAAGCGTGAAGATCTTTGAATCGTTTTCAGTACTGCAGATAAAAATGAGCTTTCCCTGGCGCAGGAGCGGCATCTGAAGCATCGGTGCTGAGTATATGAATCATCCAGATTGCCTGCCTTTCTTACATGCCGGGCGTTCACGATAAATTTTTTCCGGCTTGTCTACACACGGTCTGGTCGCACCTGCCAGTTTGGTAGTGATCTGCATATTAGCCTCCCGGCCCTTCCAATATACCCTGCATAATTCCGGACAATCACGACAGGACATATTATATCGCTTTCGTATATCCCGGGACTTATGAAACTTGGTTCCCGTTGTTCTGGATTTGTAGTTTGTATCGGCCCTGAAAAAATAGGAACCCCATTAAAAACTTCCTGCAACTCTTGATCTAGATGAATTATTGTGGATTTCTCCGGGAGCCAGAAAAAGATTGCTTGTTATAAAGGGATTATCACTCCCAAAACCCGGTGTGTACTAAGGTGATTATTTTCCTGCGGGCCGGCGTTGGAGGGAGCGGCTTTCCTCGACGATATAGTTGATCACGTTCTCGGCAATATCTTCAGAATATTCACCCGCCCTGCGGATGCTCTCGGCGATATAGCTGATAGAAATCGCGGCAACGGTCTCCTGCTTGAACGCCATGTTGCTGATATCCCCGCAGACGTGTTCCAGCGCCGCGATCGACTCGATGGTCTTGTGGGCTTCCCTGATATCGGCATTGAAAAACGAGATGATACTTTTGTCAAAGATCTGCATGGACAGGACGCTTGCTTTCTTTAACGCAGTCACGATCTTCGGGTCGAGATCGGCATCCATGATCGGCCGGGAATTCTCGGCCAGCCGTACGGCGTGGTCGCCGATCCGTTCGATGATCCGGCTGATGAGGTGATAATACATCGCCATGCCGGTCGAGACCTCCATCTTCCGGGACAGGGAGGGGTTCTGCATGATCATGTTGGTCTGGCGTGCGATCAGCCAGTTGAGGCGATCCGAGTCCATGTCCCGGTTGATCACATCGGTGGCGAGGTCATGGTTGTGGGTTTCGAGCGCCGTTATGGCATCCTCGTGCATGTTCCTGACGATCACAAACATCCTTTTTATGGTGTTGTCAAACGGCATCTCCGCCGGGTTGAGGAGGTCTTTTATCGTGATGAGCGTATCGGTCTCCTCGACCACTTCCTGCCCGATGGTCATCTGGGTGTAGTCCCGCACGACCGTGCGGACAAACGGGGGAAACCGCTGTTTCGAACTGACCCGGATCGTAGTAAAACCGGTGATGTAGGTCCCGATCAGGATCCTGAAGAGGAACGAGGGATCGGTGATGTGCCCGATATCGATCTCCTTGACCCGCTGGACCGGTTCGTCCGTGGTTTTTTTCGTGACAAGCAGCGTCCCGTCAGGCTGGGTGATCAGGCCGACGGGATCGTTCTTCCTGATCCGCATCTCCGTTATCCAGTCTTTGGGCAGCGTAACGACAAACGATGACCCCCCGGTCATCTGGACCCTGCGTATTTCCATCTTCTTTTCACCT
>Ga0074046_10001906_pt1 | contig 18399 bp, 17 predicted proteins | sample BogForMeECP23OM3_FD_94441 | JGI IMG/M metagenome (GOLD analysis project Ga0074046, IMG submission 94441) | Bog forest soil microbial communities from Calvert Island, British Columbia, Canada - Bog Forest MetaG ECP23OM3 | ecosystem: Environmental > Terrestrial > Soil > Wetlands ... | reverse complement strand
CATGGTCAGGTAGACCAGTTTGACCGCGGGGAGCAGTTCTTTCACCTGCCGCCCGGCATCCAAGCCATTCAGAATGGGCATGGCGATATCGACCACGATCACGTCCGGCTTCAATTCGCCGGCCGCACGCACCAGGGCGCGACCATCGCTGACCACTCCGATTACATCAAATTCGGTTTCGAGAAGTCGCTTGCACAGTTCCGCCACCAGATTGTGATCATCGGCGATCAGAATACGAGAGCGGTTGGTCATTGACATTGTTAGGGTCGCGGACGACGCCGGGGCTGAAAACTGTCAAAACTGACAGTGTTCGAAAAATGCTCTTAGCGTGGCTCATCTTCTTGACAAAAGTAATGAACTGGCCGCATAGGCGCTGTGACCGGGGCACATAAACCAATTCGAAACTCTAGAAACTTAGGTCACGACTGATTGACCGGATCAGCGACCCGCGTGAAAACTTCACCTTGAACGAGATTTTCCACGCTGCTATATCCAATCCACCAAACGATTTAAGCGTACTTGCGCGGCAGTTCGGCTACAACGAAAAGGGAGTGTGTGCTGCTTGTCAGATATTTCGATCCAGAGTGGCATCCGCCAAAATAAGGGCGATGCCAACCACGACAACTAGCTGCTTGCTGATGGAATCGTTGCGGTCATTGGTTTGAGGTTCGTTTCTTCTCCACCGAAAAGTAAAGGTAGACCGCAAGACCGATGTAGTTTTCCTGCTTGTTTGGGTGCTTACCGGTGTCGTTTTCATGCTCATAGTAGGGATTGAATTCCACGTATTTTCCTACAGGAAGCAGGCAACCGGCATACTCGGTAGTAGTGCTCCATTTCCTGTACTGGCTTGTGTAGTAGGGCTCGAAGGCGACATAGGGAATTAGATGATAGGAGCGAATCGCAACTGTTCTTTCGATGGTTGGTTTGTTGCGGTAGCGCCACTTGAACGTGCCCGCCTTCCAATCGAGGTCCGCGCGGTTCCTGTCGCTTAACAGAAATCCACCCTTCATAGGGAAGTGGAACGTCACAGCCGGAAACAGGCGATTGTCGCTGGGCGCATCCGGAGCGGTTATGTATCGGTATCCAGCCTCGAACACAAGGGGTCTTTGCTTGGCGTCATCCAGATCGAAAGCGGTGATTCTCTTAAGCTTGAGGATGGGTTTGAGGTACAACTGCAAGCTGGGTCCGTTTGTAACTTGGGTCGAATCACCGCCATCACGATCATCCTTCGACTCGGAATAAACTCGGACCATTGAGTTAACCTTGAGGTAGGCGTCAACTTCCGGCAGAAACTGAACCGTTTGCGCCGACCCCGAGATGCAGGCGACAACAAGAGAAAACAAGATTTGCACCCATCGCTTTCCGGTTCGAAACACAACTGCCATAGTGGCGCGGCCCGATTCGCAACCAGGCCAGATCTGGTAATCGGGATTGACAAAGGACTCGTCCTTTCTTGAACAAAGCCAGGTACGGGATGGACGAAGGAAGAACCACAAGACAGAATGACTCCACAAATGTACGCGCATGGCGGGCAGTCGCGAGGTTGATCGTCAACAACTATACCGAGCGCTACCCGAGTCTGATTACTGGCAGAAGTAACAGTATTCCCGTCGGGCCTCTGACGCTGACACTGAGGACGTCTTTCGCCGGAAAACGGACGGCAAGTGTATGCCTCCGCGCGGAGGAAGTTCCGCAGAGGACAGAGTGGCACTAGGCAAGAATGGTGCACCTCTCTGCAAACCCGCGGAATCGAGTTCCCCTTTGGATACCGCGATCGTGCAACAAGCGGGAGACCTAATGTGCTTCCCAGTCGCGAAATGGTCAGCCCCGCGCTGTACTAGAGGTGGAAAATGCAATACACGAAGGTCCATCGTCATCATTGGCTTTCACGTTGCTCCATCTTGCAGGTGTTGCTTTTCTTGACTCTGGCCGGAGTGTGTTCTGCACGAGAAAAGAAAGACGTCATCCAGTTCACCAATGGCGATCGGATTACCTGTGAGATCATCAAACTCGAGAAGGGCTACTTGTACGTCAAACTTGACTATGCAGATGGTACGGTTGGATTGGATTGGTCCAAGATTGCCAACGTCGAGAGCCCGCAGCGGTTCGTGGTTGCGGATAAGGCGGGAAAGCGCTTTACGGGGATCCTTCGGAGTGCGGAGGAGGGAAAGACCTCAGAAGAACCGGAAGCACTGCAGGTGCAAGCGATGGGAGCTTCCACAAGCCAGGTTGTCGCGGACAAAGAGGTTGTTGAGATTCACCAGACAGATACCACCTTCTGGCAGAACCTGCACGGAGGGCTAAGCGCGGGCCTGAATTACGCCAAACAGCAAAACCGCACGCAGTATAACTTTCAGTCGAATGCAAAGTTCGAACGGACGAAGTGGCTGGCTAGCGCGAACTATGAATCCAGTTTCAGTGGCGGAGGTAACCTCTCCGATCTTCGCAATGATCTGGGGCTGCAAGTCGTCAGACAATTGAGGTCTCCCCGCAACTTCTACGTGGGACTTGCGGACTTCCTGCAGAGCAATGAGCAGCAACTCGATCTGCGCACGGCCTTTGGCGCCGCTCTGGGGCATATGTTCAGTTACACGAACAATAGCTTCATTGCCGCGTTTGGCGGCGCAGATTGGAACCGCGAGCGCTACTCGCCGGAGGCCACTGCTGGCAGAACAGGAGATAGCGCTGAAGCAGTCTTAGGAACTCAGGTGAATTTCTTCCGCTTCAAAACGACTAATATTCTCGCTGACGCTCGCCTCTATCCCAGCCTCACAGACGCTGGACGTGTCCGTTTTGACCTCAATACTTCGCTGAAATTGAGGCTGGCGAAAGATCTGTATTGGAGGTTTGGCTACTATTTGAATTTCGACAGCCGCCCGCCGCAAAATCTGCCCAAGTCTGACTATGGTGCCACTTCCAGCCTGGGATGGACATTCTAATGAAGAGCCGGAGCGGCCGCAGAACCGTCTGCGTTTGCGTTCTCCCAGTACGAGATAAGTGTACACAGCTTTCTTTTTCAAATCGCCTGTCAATGTTGACAGTACCGATCACCTTCACTCGTGATTAGCATGAACTTTCGAGCAGCTCGCGCCGAATCTGTCGAAACCAGACTCGTCACGCTGGCAACGACTACGGTCCAAGCTTGGCACCTTATTCCTGCGTAGAGACAAGATATGGAGAGAAGAAAATGATCAGAACCTTCGCGAAACAGCTCTTGTCAACAGCGCTATCCTTCTTGCTGGTTCTCGCGACAACACCGTTTGAAGCTGGAGCGCAGCAACCGGCGACTGGATCGACTGGTTACTCCGGACAAGGGGCGCCGCTGTCCGCGGAAGAGCTGCAACCACTGCTGGCTCCTATCGCCCTGTATCCGGACTCCCTGGTAGCCCAGATCCTTGGAGCTGCAACCTTTCCCGATCAAGTTGCTTTCGCTGCCAGCTGGCTCCAGCAAAACCAGAATCTTACCGGGAAGGCTCTCATGCAGGCTGTCGATTATCAAGCGTGGGATCCCAGTGTTAAGGCGCTCACGCAATTTCCTTCAGTCCTCGGCAACTTGGCCCAAAACCTGAGTTGGACCTCCTCGTTAGGAGAGGCGTATCACACTCAGGCGGCGGACGTCATGGCGGCCATCCAAGTGCTGCGTGCGAAAGCACTAGCCGCCGGCAACCTGAAATCAGGTTCGCAGATTGTTGTGGTGCAGCAGTCGCCGCAAACCATTGTGATTCAATCTGCGAATCCGCAGGTGGTGTATGTCCCCGTGTACAACCCGACAGTGGTTTACGGCTATCCATATGTCGTTCCCGCATATACCGCTCCTCCGGTGGCAGCGACGGCCGTGCTTGCCTTCGGAGTCGGTATCGCCGTGGGCGCGATGATGAGCGGTGGACATTACGGCTGGGGATATAGCAATTGGAACTGCGGATGGCACAGCACCACCGTCGTATATCGCGGTGGGTCGTACTACGGCAATGCTGCATGGCACGGCGGCTACTACGGTTCAGCCGGTTACGGCGGCGTCTCGCACTACGGCACTAGCTATAACCCATCTACGGGGACTTATGCACGCGGCGCCACAGCCTCGAACGGCTACGGCAATGTAAGTGCCGGTCAAGCATACAACCCAAGGACCGGGGCCTCTGCCTCGACTGTGCAAGGTTCCAATGCCTATGGCAGCTATGGAGCCTCGACGGTTTCGAAAAACGGCAATACCGCGTACGGCCAGCATCAAACGACTTCTCAGGGAACCACTGGCCAGGTGCACACTACGAATGGCGGCTCGGCTTATGGCGCGTCCGGTAAGTATGGCAATAGCGCTGCCGCGGGTCAGACTGCAAATGGCAACAAGTATGCGACCGCGAACGGCAACGTCTACAGCAACACCGGCAGCGGTTGGAGTCAGAAGGACGGAAACTCCAACAATACGTATAAATCAGGCAGTTCGAGTTATTCAAACAACCCCCAGAGATCCAACGCATCAGGCTGGGGAGGACAGGAAAAGAGCGGCGGATCATCGGCCTTCGGCGGGAGCAGCGGGGGTTGGGGATCCAGGTCAGAGAGCGCTCGTGGTTCGGCAAGCCGCGGCGGTGGTGGTCGCAGGTAAACCTGTTCCCCTGCAATCAGATCAAGCCTGATGTGTTAATGAAGTCTCTTACAGCCGATATTTTGGAGGATAGTATGTCGCTCAAAACCCACAAAATCGCCATTGCGACTCGGTTGCTTGTTCTGGCACTGATCATTCCCCTAGCCGCGTGCAGCAAGTCCGATAAGCCTTCGTTCCAAGTATTTGCTTCAGCGGACGACGCCGGCAATGCCCTGCTGGCAGCGGCAAAATCAGGGGATCAGAACGCGGTGCTGGCAATTTTCGGTCCGGACTCGAAAGAGATAATCGTCTCTGGCGATCCCGTACAAGACAAAGCCACGGTCGACGCGTTCGTGGCGGCTTATGGAGTGATGCACCGCTGGCGCAAGATGGCCGATGGAGCACAAACCCTGATCGTCGGCGCTGACAATTTTCCCTTTCCGATTCCACTGAGGAAGAATGCCTCCGGGCAGTGGTTTTTCGATACGGTCGCGGGAAAGGACGAGATTCTCAACCGCCGTATTGGCCGCAATGAACTGGCAGTCATGAATATTTGTGGAGCCTTGGCTGACGCGCAGGCCGAGTACTTCTCCCAGCGTCACGATGACGGGAGCACGAAGCAATATGCTCTCAAGTTCATCAGTGACGCCGGTAAACAGAACGGTTTGTACTGGGAGTCGCCAGAAGGCCAGCCTAAGAGTCCGCTCGGGCCCTTGGCGGCATTCGCTACCGACGAGGGATATAAGGTAAAGCAGGACTCGCACGCATCTTTCCACGGCTACAAATTCCGTATGCTGCAGCGCCAAGGTAGTCATGCCCAAGGCGGTGCCAAGGATTATGTGGTCGATGGGAAGATGGCCGGTGGATTCGCCTTCGTCGCTTATCCGGCGGAATACGGCAACTCGGGGGTGATGACATTCATCATCAACCAGGATGGCGTCTTGTTCCAAAAAGATTTGGGAAAGACTACAACCGACACGGCAAGCACAATGAGTGAGTTCGATCCCGGTGACGGTTGGAACCTGGTGGAGGAATAGCATTCGCCATTCCTAGGAGTCTTCAAGCCGGTTGAATCAACGGTGGGGCTGTAGAGGGCTCTACCCTATGCAGAAAATCGTCGACTACCCACTTCTCGTTTTTGGGTTCTCCTTCATCGCGCTTTGGCTCTCAGCATTTGTCGGCGACTTCGCTCGCAAAAAGTTGGGGCCGTTGGAAAAGGACGAGCGGCAAGACTTCGTCATTATCCAAAGCGCTGCTCTAACACTGCTGGGCCTCCTTATCGGATTCACCTTTTCAATGGCCATCAACCGCTATGAACAGCGCAAAAACTACGAAGAGGCAGAGGCTAACGCGATCGGTACAGAGTACGTGCGCGCTGGTCTGCTGCCTGCGGCAGAGGCTGCGAAAGTGCGCGAGTTGCTGAGGAACTATCTCGATCAGCGTGTGCTCTTCTATACTACCCGTGATAACCAGCACCTTCAGCGGATCGACACCGATACTACCCAACTGCAGAATGAACTGTGGTCCGCCGTCCAGGCTCGTGCCGTGACCCAGCCGACGCCCGTGGCCGCCTTGGTCGTCTCGGGCATGAACGATGTGTTGAACTCGCAGGGGTACACTCGGGCCGCCTGGTGGAATCGCATTCCGTTTGAAGCCTGGGTTTTGTTGATGACGATCGCCATTGTTTGCAATTTGTTGATCGGCTATGGTGCACATCGAACGAGCGTCCTGTTCTTGGTCTTGCCCCTTGCCGTGTCTGTCTCCTTTTTTCTCATAGCCGACATTGAGAGCCCGAGCGGAGGCATGATTCACGTGCAACCGCAAAACCTGGTGAAGTTCTCCCAGACCCTACACGCACAGTAGGTCAATTCCTTCGGCAAAATCCACATCCGGTCGTCGATGTCAAAACAAGGTCAGGCAGATCGGTCCGCCACGCGACCGAGTGCAATTCTCTTGCGAGTAAGGCAAGTCAAAAGCATAGAGCAAAAACTGTCCATTTTGACAGTATGCGACCTCAATATCGTCGCACTAGGCTGTGCTGGTTGAGCACGGGTTGCGCCGCTTTTATGGCCCGTGGCAAAGCAGGTTACAAATGTTAAAAGTAATGTTTACACTCCTCGTTTTCGCTTCAGCCGGTCTTGCCCAAACCTCTTCCGACGGATCGTTTTCGGTGCGCCATTCCAAGAACCCAAACTCTTCCCTGAGCCCGGCCCAAATGCGCGAGGCGGAAAGTCTCTATCAAAGCGCGTGTGCGGTGGTGCAGCACGATTTTCATAGCGATGAATTGCATCTGCACTTCACAGTCGTTATCGGTACAGAGCGCAATGAGGCCTACGCACAGCATAGTGTGGCCCACGCCGGTCACGAGATTCGAATGAAGAAATGGGACCCGACCGTGTTTGCGGAAGGAATCGTGGTGATCGCGTTCGACGAATTGCTCACGCCCGATATGATCATGCAGTTGGGCAATCGCGCCGTTCGCTACAGCAACGCTACGATAGATGTCGCCGGACTCAAATAAGCTCTACGTCACGGCCAGGCTTTAGAGCTCGGGGTGAGCCAAATTGTCACAACCGGGTGTCGGCTAAGAAGCTCATTTTCGGCAAAGGTGAGAATTTCGGAACTTCTTTTTGCCCCCAAGGCGGGCAGCTATTTGGGATGTGATGCTACAGGAGTGTTACTCGCCTGCATCCCCGGGGGCAGCGTAAGAAGTTGCCGGGCCCTTAGCTCGGATCGCGGGAAAAGTTTACGCGGATTTTTGCCGCTCTGACGACCCCGCAAGATCTCCGGTCAGGAAGGGGCTCGATGTTGCAAGCCCGCAGAATGCTCGGACTTGCAACTGGACAATGCTCTCCATTGAACAATCGAGCAGCATTGAACACTCCCGCGAGGAGTACCCCTCCAGAACTGACATCACAAATACAAAGCGTTCTAGTGCCTTCAGTTTCGTCACTGCATTAACTACGTTGCTTACGCGTAGTTCGCCCGGCTCTTTCGACCAAAGATTCCGCTGTTCGTCGCTTCGGGCCAAACCAGAGAAGACGATGTGAATTGCTTTCTTGATCAGACAGCGCTTAATCCAGGATCCCATCCATGCCTTGAATATAACGTTCTCTTCGCAGCTCTCCTCGATGGTCGACGCAAGACACTGTTCAGCTTCTTTGTTATTTGTGGTCAACAAGAATGCAAGCAGATAAAAAGGCTTTATGTTTCGCTCAAACGCGTCGCAGAAGTCAACGCGCTTCGCGTATTCAGTGCGAAAGCTTGCGATCTTGGGCCGTTCAGGATGAAACATGAGTCACCGTGTTGCTTCGCCGGGCACACCCAGAAGAGTCTCATTGCGGGAAGCTCCACTTCGAAGTTGGACCACGCAATCGTCTTCCTTATTGTCCGAGAATTAAATGCTATTCGCGTGCGTCCACCATACAACCTGTCAACACTGACAGTAGTGGCAGTGTGGGGCGCCAACGTACCCTACGAGTCGTCGTTCTAGGTCGAGCAGTGTGAACCAGATCCCAGCGCATTAGTGCTGGAAAGTTGGAAGTAAATCCGCGGTTAGTTCCGGCAGGTAGTTTGCCCCGGGTTCGTGATCCCGATCGAAAGAAAGTGTATTCTGTGCGTCCGCTGCGTGAAATCAGTCATGGTCTGATGCCGGGCCCCGCGGCGTTTCGGTACGCGCTGTGCTGCGTCCTGTATCTCTGCATAGTTCCACCCAGCGTGGCCGAGCCGACGGCTCTGGCTCCCCGCCTCCCACAACCGCAAACAGAGGTGCTTTTCCTTTCCGCTGCAGATCCGGACTTGCCCGACGTTGCCGCCTTGATCGAGCAGACCGAGACCCATATTATTGCCGGCTCCAACAGGCCTGTTCACTTCAGCTTTGAATATCTCGAGCCTCCTTCATCCTTCGATGACCTATCCCGCAAACGGACAATGATTTCTTATCTCCTCCAAAAGTATCGGGGACAGACCTTTGACTTGGTAATCGCTATCGACGAAGAGAGCGTAGAGCCTGCGGAAACGCTTCGAGCGAAACTGTTCCCCGATGCAGCAATCTTGTTCTTTGTGACCGATCCTCGGAACCCTTCGATCTGGCTCAACCAAGAACCGGGCAGAACAGGCGTCGTGCGGAGGTTGAATTACCTGTCCACGCTGCAGCTGGCTTTGCGGCAAAATCCTGGCACTTCCAACGTGATTGTCATTTCGGGCTCGTCGGAAAACGAGAAACACGCGGCTCAGATAGCGCATGACCAGTTCCGCGGGTATGAGTCGAATCTAGAGTTTCAATACCTGACGGATCTACAGTTCTCAGAGCTGGAGCCCCGGCTGGCGAATTTGCAGCCTCACAGTATCGTTATGTTCCTCGATTTCGTAACTGACTCCCGTGGTGAGCAATTTATCCCTGCACGCATTCTGCCAGCCATCGCCAAGACGGCGACCAGGCCAATCTACGGAACGTTCTCCTCCGTCGTCGGCGCGGGAGTGGTGGGAGGCAGTGTAGCGGATCTTGGCGAGGTGGGTCGGGTCCTGGGGAATGATGGGGTGCGCATCCTAACGGGAGAGAAGCCGGAGAATATTCCGGTCGCCAGCGGCGATTTTCAACACTATGTAATCGATTGGCGCCAGCTACACCGCTGGGGAATCCCAGAGAGTGAGCTTCCGAAAGAAGGCGAGGTACGCTACTGGCATTACTCCCCATGGGAACTCTACCGCGGGAGAATCCTGGGGCTCTTCGCGCTTCTGCTGATCGAGACTCTGTTAATTATTCTGTTACTCCGCAATATCGCCCAGCGCAAACGCGCTCAAGAAACACTGCAACAAAAAGAGGAAGAGCTCGCGGAAGCCCAACAGCTCGCACGAGTGGGTAACTGGTTATGGGATCCAAAAAACAAGTTCCTTACCTGGTCGGAGGAACTTTATCGCATCCACGGACTTGATCCCAGCTTGCCCCCGCCATCCTATGAGGAACTCGCGCAGATCTTCGCCCCCGGGAGTTGGTCACAAGTAAGTGCCACGATGGAAGAGGCAATACAATCGGGCTCCATCCGGGAACTTGACTTGGAATTAGTACGTGCAGATGGCAGCCGTAGATGGGTCACGGTTCGAGGTATGGCAGTGCGAGATGCTAAGGGCCGTGTAAACCACTTTCGCGGCACGGCGCAAGACATCACAGAGCGCAGGCAAGCGGAGGACGCTCGGTCCCGGCTCGCTTCCATCGTGGAATCTTCGGACGACGCCATCATCTCCAAGAACCTTGACGGCACCATCGTGACTTGGAACTGGGGGGCGGAACATATCTTCGGATTCAGTGAAGCGGAAGCGGTGGGACAGCCCATTGCAATTCTTATCCCGTCCGACCTTCGGAATGAAGAGGAAACGATCCTGCAGAAAGCAAGAGCAGGGGAAAGAGTTAAACACTATGAAACGGTCAGAGTGACGAAGGAAGGCAAGAAGATTGACGTTTCATTGACGGTCTCTCCCCTAAGAGATGCGACGGGCAGGATCGTAGGCGCTTCCAAGATTGCACGCGATATCACAGAGCGAAAACAAGCGGAAGGGGAACTGAAGAAGTCTGAGAAGCGCTTCCGTCTGATGGCGGATTCGGCGCCAATGTTGATCTGGATGTCAGGTCCGGATGCGCTCAACACCGACTTCAACAAGGAGTGGCTGAAATTCACCGGCCGAACCATGCAGCAGGAGTTGGGAAAAGGGTGGACACACAACATACATCCCGATGACTTGCCTCGACACTTGGAGACTTGCACTCATGCTTTTGCAAACAAACAGAACTTTTCCAGCGAGTACCGTATGCGCCGGTACGATGGCCAATATCGATGGATGCTCGATCAAGGCGTACCTCGCTTTCTGGACGACGGCAGCTTTGCCGGATATGTGGGCTACTGCCTTGACATTAGCGATCAGAAGGAAGCAAAAGCCGCTCTAATCGACCTCAGCGGCCGACTTATCCAAGCAGAAGAAGCGGAACGTGCTCGCGTTGCGCGCGAGTTGCACGACGACATCAACCAAAGGTTGGCGCTGCTGGCAAACAGAGTTCAGGAGTGTGACCAGGCTACATCCGCGAATACAGATTGGTTGCAGAAGAAGGAACTGCGGGAGATTTGGCGGCTGACCAATGAAATCGCGACTGACATCCAGCACATGTCTCATCAGTTGCATCCATCCAAGCTGCACTACCTGGGGCTTGCAGCAACCGTTCGTGATCTCTGCCATGAATTTTCCCGACAGCACAAGATTAAGGTCGAGTGTGTGGTTCAAGATGTGCCCCATGATCTCGAGGAGAACGTCTCTCTTAGTCTGTTCCGGGCTGTGCAGGAAGCACTGCGTAATGCGGTCAAACACAGCCAGGCTCGTTGCGTGAAGGTGGAATTGACTTGCCAATCGAGTATGGTGCAGTTGCGCGTTTGTGACGATGGAGTTGGATTCAACCCTGAGGACGTACGAGGTATCCACGGTCTTGGACTGATCAGCATGCGAGAGCGTCTGCGGTCAGTGGGCGGCGAGTTGTCGATCTGGTCGAAGCCAGCGCTTGGTACTGAGGTCGAAGGGCGTGTTCCGGCTACCAGGAAAGTTGCTTAGAGCACAGAAGAAATCGGAGCCGCGTAATTTCCTAGGAGCCGAGTTCGACACCCGTCAGTTTTGACAGTAGCTGACACCATTGAGGCGTCATACCATCATTGCGAACGTTGGTCTGCGGACTTGCGATCCAGCGCCGGTGACAACGAAAGTTTACCGATCACAACTCCGAAGCGCAGCCCTTGAAGGAGGCTTGTGCCGAGAACGACCATAATCCTTGCCGACGACAATTCCGCCGTCCTCGCTCATGTCAGCCAGATGCTCGACAAAGAAAAACAATACAAGGTCATCGGCGCAATATCCGACGCGGCAACCGTGGTCCACGAGTGCCTCCGGCTCAGATCGGATGTCATCATCCTCGACATCTCCATGGGGGAACTGAGCGGGATCGATGTTGCGCGGACCCTCCGAGATTCAGGGTGCAATTCCAGGATCGTCTTTCTCACCGTACACGAAGACCCTGATTATATGACCGCCGCCATGGACGCAGGCGGGTCCGCCTACGTTGTGAAATCACGGTTGAGCTTGGATCTAGTCTCCGCTATCAATGCAGTGCTTTCCAATCAACTCTTTGTTTCACCAACGTTGTTATATGCGCTCGGCGAAAACTGGAACGGTTTGGCGTAAATCGAATGCGGTGGTTGCACAAACTCGAACAACTGCTGATGATTTGTGTAATGCTCATGCTCGCCCTTCGTATGGCAGGCCGTGTGCACCGGACATGGGAGTAGTGAGAGTCGACATCGCGCGGCAGGAGCAGGTTCTTTGCGTCAAGATCGTCTTCTTGCCACACGCAAAGATACCGATTGCGTTAAACGTCCGCCTTGTTGTATGGATTCCCAGACAAGAGCCTTTTGCTCACGCCTGGGGAGGTATTTCACTTTGCCTCTACCCAACGGCCACAGTTTCGGTGACTGTCATTAATGACAGTTACGCCATTGATTCCTCCCTTCTAGTTTTCCATGGGTAAAGGGTGTGCTCGCCCGGTCCGCTGAGGACGCTGCAGAGTGCCACAGGGCACAATTGTTGCCCGTCGAAACAGGCGGCGCTGGTGTGGCACCCATGTGAAACAGGAATGAATTGGTTACGCAGACTCGAGCGTCTCTTGCTGATCGTCGGGGTGTTGATGCTCGCTCTTTATATTGTGGCCCGAATTCACGGACTCGTTCTGTCGGGCGCTGAATTGCAGAGATTCAAGGGGCAACTGGTTTTGGTGAGCGAACCTCGGCGGGTGACACTTACCGGCTCGACTCCAGATTTCAGCTTGTGGTCGGAGCGACGCATTCAGAGCTACCAGGAGAGCCTGGCGGCAAACTTTACGCCTGTCATCGCCCTTTTCCGCATCCCCAAGCTTCACGTCGAGTGGGTGAGGCGCCAGGCACCGGCAGAACTGCCGAAGACTGGAAGCGAGCTGCCTCTGATTGGATTGCTGGGTCTTCTGTCACTGGCGTCTTCGATTAGGTTGAGAACCGCACCCAAGAGTGACTAATGCTTGGCCAAGGGGTCGCATCCCGGCAAGATTGTCGAACGAAACCGAAAGGAGTTGACTGCTGAACCGGTAGCCGACTCCTCTGTCGTCTCGCCTTGCAAGAAGGCTCCTTAAAAGCAAAGTCAATGGAAGTTTGATCTGGATCTACTAATTCCATCGAATTAGGCTGCTCCCTACTGGCACTTCTGCCAGTAGCTCACCAATGCTCTACCAGGGATCATAGCAATGAACCCTTGATGCCTTCTTGGGGAACATTCTGTTTTGCGGTAAGCGTGCCCAGTGCTGCGAGATCGAATGAGAGGCGGCTCGGTGTTTTCAGACGAGGCGAGGGAGAAACGACATGAAACTGCTTTTAACGGTTCTGCTGATTGCTTGGACGATTTCTGGTGCTACCGCACAAAATGGTCCACCGGAAGCATGGTCCCCAGCGAAGAGCATTGGTATGTTCGCATATCCGAAGAACAACCAGAATCCCGACCAGCAGCTCAAGGACGAGAGTGATTGCTATGGCTCGGCCAGGCAGAACACAGGTGTCAACCCTCAGTCTTCGCCACCGACAGGGCCGAGTGCTCAGCAACAACAAGCCGCGCAGCAACAGGCTGCGCAACAAGCCGGAAACGACGTGAGCAAGGGTGGAACGGTGAAGGGTGCCGCGGGAGGCGCCGCGGGAGGCGCTGCGATTGGGGCGATCGCTGGCGATGCGGGGAAAGGGGCTGCCATTGGCGCCACCGTGGGTGCCGTAGCCGGAAGACGCAAACAGAGGATGAAAGAGATGCAGGCTAAGGAGCAAGCGACTCAGCAGACAGCCCAAGCTCAACAGCAGTCCCAGGCTCAGACGCAGGCGCAGTATCAAGAAGCCATGAATACGTTCAAGAGAGCTTTTTCTGCATGCATGGATGCCCGTGGATATTCCGTCCAATGACACCGACCTCGTGACCCGCCCGTGGCCACTGTCGGTACCAGAATTGTGCCGGAAGCGTGGCAATTATGAGTAAGAATCTCGCGTTATCGATGACGCTTGCTCCACTGCTGGTTGCGTGCGTTGCTATGGTGCTCGCACAACAAACTCCGATTGTACCTCGAGGTATCACTGGCACAGCTTCCTCGGTGCCTGCGTCTGCGACAGACGTCTTGCGCCTGTACGACGGGGCGTTGGATGAAGTGGTGGAAAAGGTCCTGCCCGCGGTAGTGCGAATCGAAGTCAGCAGCTTTGGCCGGCCCGAAGACTCCAGGAGCGGAAGGGACACAGACATAATCTCGCGTCAGCACATCCTCGCCTCGGGCGTTATTGTGGATTCCGATGGCTACATCATGACGAATGCGCATGTGGTCGTGGGTGCCCAGCGGATTCGAGTCATGATCGCTCCCACGCTGGTGGAGATCATCACAGGTGGGCCTAATCTGCTCCGCCAGCAACGAGCTTACGATGCAAAACTCATTGGCTTGGACAGGCTGGTGGACCTTGCCCTGGTGAAGATCGAGGAGAAGAACCTGTCGTTCATTCCACTGCCGGAGCAATACGGCATTCGTCTTGGCCAAATTGTGCTGGCAATTGGTTCTCCGGAAGGATTGGATCACACCGTTACGCGCGGTATCGTAAGTGCTGTCGAGCGCCAAGTCGACCTGGACAAGCCCATGGTCCATGTGCAGACCGACGCTCCCATCAATCCCGGCAGCAGCGGTGGGGCCTTAATTGACCGTGACGGAAATCTGATCGGGCTCAACACCTTTAAGATCACCGAGGGCAACTCCAGCGAAGGGCTGGGGTTTGCCATCCCCGAGCCGGTCGTCAGGGCCGCGTACCGGGAGTTTAGAGAGCACGGCCATCTCTGGCACCCCACGATCCAGGCCCGCGTTCAGGCGATTACGCCAGACTTGGCAGCAGGACTGAAACTCCCCAAGGACTCGGGCGTAGTCATTTCTGACGTGGTACTCGGGGGACCTGCGGATAAGGCCGGCGTTGAACCCCGGGATGTCATCGCGAAGGTGGACAATCAAGAGATCGATTCGCTGCCAAGGTTTAGTGCCGCGCTGCTCCTGGCAGAGCGTGACCGACCTATCAAGGTGGAAGTACTCCGCGGAAGTGAGGTCAAGAAGCTCTCGATAATGGCGGTTGAGGACACCAAAGGAACCGACAACATAGGGGATCTGGTTGAGCCACAAAACAGCTTGGTTGGTCCGTTAGGCGTTTTTGTTCTCGAAATGAGTGACAAGGTCGCGGAAAGGTTGCCAAGCCTGCGCTCGTTAAAAGGGCTTGTCGTTGCTGCCAGGGTCGATTACACGCCCAAGCTCGACGCCGATCTGGAGGTCGGGGACGTAATAATTTCGATCAACCGAACCCCGTTGAACCACCCCGAAGATCTTCGCGCCGAACTCGCTCGCTATCAGCCGGGTGACGCAATTGTCCTGGAAATTGAACACAAAAGAGTGTTTCAATTCACCGCTTTTGAAATGGAATAGACATGTACTTGATTTGAAGAACCAACAGGAGAGATCTTATGCGAAGGTTGACGTTAATCTGTGCTGCGGCGGTCCTGCTAAGCGCAGCTGTTTCGGCTCAGACAGTCCAAGTAACCGCGAAGCCCCTGACCGACACGGACATCCAACTACTGCGCTCGGACGTCCAGGCGGGCAAGAACCAGATCATTGCTGACACAATGCAATTCACCGGTGCAGAATCCTTAGCATTCTGGCCAGTCTATCGGGACTATGCGCACGATCAGCAGGAGATCGGTGATGACCGCGTCCAACTGATCAAAGATTACGCGCAGAATTTCGACAGCATGGACGATGCGAAGGCGCGGGACATGGTGCAGCGCATGATCAACATCGAGGATCGGACCCTGAACTTGCGCGAGGACTATTGGCCGAGGTTCATGAAAGCCTTGGGAGCGAAGCGAGCAGCGAAGTTTTACCAAGTGGATAACCGGCTCACGCTTATAGTCAACCTCCAACTGACGGCTGAGATCCCCCTGATCCCTTAGCGGGAATATGCAATCTAGCTTGTAGACTGCTGGCGTTGACGGCCAGACGCGCAAATGCGCAATTCGAATTCTTGATAAAAACTGGGTGATTCTGATGAGACAGAAGTTATCGAGTGCAGGATTGAGGCTGTTGGTGCTTCTGGCTATGGCAGGGCCAGGTTGGTCGCAGGCTGAGAGCGGGGAACTCATGGTAAGCGGTCAGCCGGGACAGGTCCCGGTTGTACAGATAAACGGGAAGCCCTGTGTGGACCTCGAAGCGCTAGCACGCCTCATCAATGGTTCCCTCAGCTTCAGAGGGCGCCAAATTACGTTGACGTTGCCTGCTTCCAATGCGAACACGCCGCCGACTGCCCCGGCAAGCCAGCCTGCTAGCTCCGGATTTTCGAAGGATTTCATGAAAGCAGGCATCGAAGCGGGGTCCACGATCAGGGAATGGCGTACTGCGGTCTCAAGTGCCGTCCAAAATGGCTACCCGGTTACAGCTGACTTCGTGGCGGGTTACCGGGGCCAAGCTGCGACAAATCTCAGATTGGCATCGGTCGCAGTGTCGACCGATTCTGATCGAAATGCTTTTCAGTTGCTCAGCAATGAGTTCGACAACATGCAAAAGTTGAGCAATAAAATTCTGGCCGCACGCCAAAATATGAATTACATGTCTCCGGATGCGCTGAGGGATGATCCTTTGAACCAACAAGTCCTGAGTTGCGCCCGCTCTTTGGCATCCATGGCTGCCAGTGGCCAGTTTCAGGACGATGGGTCCTGTCATTGATCCTTCCAGGTCATTATTCTTAACGCCGGGGAAGAGCGGCGAGAGCGTTGGTCTCGCCAGCGTTGCCATTGGGCCGAGAGTACTGGTGTTTGTAATCCAAATGGTAACCTTCAAATCGATTGTCTTTCGCCGTTAACTTCACTTGAATTTTGTGACGGTCGCTAATTCTAAATGCTCTGCCGTTAGCATGCGGCGGCTTGTAGGAAATGGTGTACTGATTGCTGATCAAGTCGTAGACGGCACCCATGATCCGAGGAATATCCTCGGGTTCGTGAGCCGTAAATACTGCTCCCCCGGTTGCGCTGGTGAGTTCCTTGAGGACTTTAGGCCCGCCACGTTCGGCCGGACCGATAGCATCATCTTCCTTGAGGACCTCAGGCTTTCCGTTTTTTCCAAGTGTCAAAGTTTGGAAGATGTTTGGTTCGCTGGCATTTACCGCGAAGACCGGCACGTCGGCTTCTTCGAGGTACTCCAGGATCTCCTTTTTTGAGTAGACGCTGTGGGTATCACCTCCATCAGTTATGACAATCGCAGCACGATGAACATTCTTCGCTTTTTGTTTTACATTGTGAACCGCGAGGTAAAGCGCATCAAAAAGCGACGTGAGTCCGCTAGCCTCTGAGAGATTGCTTGAGATAACGTGCTTGACTGTATCGGCATCGCTGGTGAACTGTGGGAAGACAAGGGTCGGCAGGCTGTCAAAGACGACCAATAGGAACTCGTCATCCGCCTTGAGGTGCGTGTCAAGCACGTTGAATGCCCCCTGAGTGACGAGGGGCAAATTGCTTCTCATGCTCCTGCTCTTGTCGAGAACGAGTGCGGCGGAGACGGGAGAGGCTTCACTCATACATTCTATGATGTCCTGCTTGACACCATCTTCAAACACTTCAAAGTCTTGTTTCGTGAGGCCAGTTGCGACTCGCCCCTCCTGATCTAAAGCAACAACGGACACCTGAACGAGTTCTGTGCTCGCCGAGAACGTGGCGCTTTTATCTTTCCCACTCCCAGCCAAGCTGGTTACGAGCAAGAACAATAGTAGTTTGTGTAGCGTGAGACGCCTAACCAACACAGCGCTTTGCTTAGCCTTCAATAATACATTTTCAAACATGGGACCTGCCTGCGAGCGGAGTGAACCTTTCTGACGACATCACAAGAACGCGATACATTCGTGGGGCGGGCATGCGCTGACTGAACCATTCCTGCGCAACAGGGGCCCGGTGGACAATGGCGGGCATAGCCGGGAGAATGTGAAAAGGTTTTCTTCCGCAAACACACTCCCGCCAGCGCAAGATTTGAGGTGATCTGACCTGAACAACCTGCGACTCGCGGGAAGCTTTGCATCTGGCCCCACTACCTGGTGAACGGCTGCGTTAATACGCTTTGAACTAGAAGCATCCAATTGGCGTAACAAACCTTGGCGTGTTTAAATACCACGTCCGGGCACCAAGGTCAACCCCATTGCGCAATGTGCGCCAACGCCCAGATGCTGGGAACTCGCGGCTCCAGCGTGACCGTGGCGGCTGGAATGTTGCAAAAAGCGGGATTGATCGCCAATGCTCGAGGAAGCGTAGAGATAATCGACAGGCGAGAGTTGGAAGAAGCGGCCTGCGAGTGCTACGGAATCATGCAGCGGCAGACTGAGAAATGGCGCGGTGATTCGGAGTAGTTCCTGTACCGCGGCGCACAATTGGGTGTTCTGTATTGTACAGACGGGTCGACAATACTAGATGTAGGCTCAACACGGCATTGGGCAATCTTATGGCTAGCGTTCCTTGCGTTGTGGACGATCGAAGCGCATCAGTCCGGGTCCTCGAAATGTAAGAGTGTGTGGGGCAGCAATTTCCGGCGGCGGAGGCCCGGTCTGGCCGTAAGCATGCTCAACCGCGCCAGGGCGAAATGCACCACTTTTGGGGAATTGACAACACTCCTAAGAGAGATGATGCTTTCATACAGTGCAGGCAATTTCCTTTCCAGATACGGAGAACGT
>Ga0074046_10001905_pt1 | contig 18401 bp, 22 predicted proteins | sample BogForMeECP23OM3_FD_94441 | JGI IMG/M metagenome (GOLD analysis project Ga0074046, IMG submission 94441) | Bog forest soil microbial communities from Calvert Island, British Columbia, Canada - Bog Forest MetaG ECP23OM3 | ecosystem: Environmental > Terrestrial > Soil > Wetlands ... | reverse complement strand
GGTCACGGCGGTGGCGGCGGCGACCTCGGGCGAGACCAGGTGCGTGCGCCCGCCCTTGCCCTGGCGGCCCTCGAAGTTGCGGTTGGAGGTGGACGCGCTGCGCTCGCCCGCGCTCAGCTTGTCGGGATTCATGCCCAGGCACATCGAGCAGCCCGCCGAGCGCCACTGCGCGCCGGCCGCGGTGAAGACGGCGTCCAGCCCTTCTTGTTCGGCCTGGGCCCGCACCGCCATCGACCCGGGCACCACGAGCATCCGGACCGACGGCGCCACCTGCCGTCCGCGCAGCACCCCGGCGGCGGCCCGCAGGTCCTCGATCCGGCCGTTGGTGCAGGAGCCGACGAAGACGGTGTCCACGGCGACGTCGCGCAGCGCGGTGCCTGGCTTAAGGTCCATGTAGGTCAGCGCGCGCTCGGCGGCGGCGCGGGCGCCCGGGTCGGCGAACGAGTCCGGGTCCGGCACCGACGACGCGAGCGGCAGCGCCTGCCCCGGGTTGGTGCCCCAGGTCACGTACGGCGTCAGCGTCCCGGCGTCGAGGACGACCTCGTTGTCGAACGTCGCGTCCGCATCGCTGGGCAGCGTGCGCCAGTAGTCCAGTGCGGCCTCCCAGTTGGCTCCGGTCGGAGCGTGCGGCCGGCCTTCCAGGTAGGAGAACGTCACCTCGTCCGGGGCGACCAGGCCGGCCCGGGCGCCGGCCTCGATGGACATGTTGCAGACGGTCAGGCGCCCCGCCATGGACAGCGCGCGGACCGCCGGGCCGCGGTACTCCAGCACGTAGCCCTGCCCGCCGCCGGTGCCGATCTTCGCGATGATGGCCAGGATCAGGTCCTTGGCCGTCACGCCCTCGGGCAGCGCGCCGTTCACCGTGATCGCCATCGTCTTGGGCCGCGACTGCGGCAGCGTCTGGGTGGCCAGCACGTGCTCGACCTCGCTGGTCCCGATGCCGAAGGCCAGCGCGCCCAGCGCGCCGTGGGTGGAGGTGTGCGAGTCGCCGCAGACGATCGTCAGGCCCGGCTGGGTCAGCCCCAGCTGCGGGCCGATGACGTGCACGATGCCCTGGTCGGCGTCGCCCATCGGGTACAGCCGGATGCCGAACTCGGCGCAGTTCTTCCGCAGCGCCTCGACCTGGGTGCGGGAGACCGGATCGGTGAAGGGGCTGCCGGGGCCATAGAGGGGGGTTGGGGAGGTGGGTGGGGGCAGGCCGGGGCCTGCGATCCCGGTCGTCGGCACGTTGTGGTCTTCGGTGGCGATGGTCAGGTCGGGACGCCGCACCTTGCGGCTGGCCGCCCGCAGCCCGTCGAAGGCCTGCGGGCTGGTCACCTCGTGCAGCAGGTGAAGGTCGATATAGAGCAGGTCGGGCTCGCCTTCCGCGCTGCGCACCACGTGGGCGTCCCAGATTTTCTCGGCGAGCGTACGGCCCATCACGCTCTCTCCCTTCAGTTTGCGTCTCGCATTTCGAGACGGCAATATTCAGTACATGAACAACTCTAGCGGAGTCGGCGTCCTGGACAAGACGGTTTCCGTACTGTCGGCGCTGGAGAGCGGCCCGGCCTCACTGGCGCAACTGGTCAAGGTGACCGGCCTGGCGCGGCCGACCGCGCACCGGATCGCGGTCGCCCTGGAGAGCCACCGGATGCTGGCCCGCGACGCGCAGGGCCGGTTCGTGCTCGGCCCGAGAATCGGCGAGCTGGCCGCCGCGGCCGGCGAAGACCGTCTGCTGGCGGTCGCGCAGCCGATCTTGACTCAGCTCAGGGACATCACCGGGGAAAGCGCCCAGCTGTACCGGCCGCACGCCGACACGCGCATCTGCGTGGCCGCGGCCGAGCGGACGAGCGGGCTCCGGGACACCGTCCCGGTCGGCGCCGCGCTGCCGATGACCGCCGGCTCGGCCGCCCAGGTCCTGCTCGCCTGGGAGGAAGGCGGGCGCATGCACCGCGGCCTGCGCGGCGCCAAGTTCACCGCGACCACGCTGGCCCAGGTCCGCCGGCGCGGCTGGGCCGCCACCGCGGCCGAGCGCGAGCCCGGCGTCGCGTCGGTGTCCGCCCCGGTGCGCGGGCCCGGCGGCCGGGTCCTGGCCGCGGTCTCGGTGTCGGGCCCGATCGAGCGCCTGACCAGGTCACCGGGGCGGATGCACGCCGCGGCCGTGGTGGCGGCCGGGGACAAGATCAGCACGCTGCTGCGCGCCGAGACCTAACCCTCGGCCGGTAACCTGCGGGGTAGCTGGAGGTTGTAGCTCTAGAGGTTGGAGTCCGGGCGGGCTCAAGGGACTTCGGGCTCAAGGGACTTAAGTCCCGGCCGGATCGCGGCCCAAGGCCCTTACCAACCTGGGCCATAATGGATATGGATATAGTTAGATGATTCCGGCGGAACCCCGCAGAACCGGAGAACGGATACGAGGTCGCGCGCATGAAGGCAGCTGTCGTCAAGGAGACCTCGCCGGGCGAGCGTCGTGTGGCCCTGGTACCCGATGCGGTCACCAGGCTGGGGCCGGCCGGGATCGACGTCCTGGTGGAGAGCGGGGCGGGCGACGGCGCTTGGCTGCCGGACGCGGCCTACGCGGACGCGGGCGCGACCATCGTCAGCACGGCCGAGCTGTTCCAGGCGGCCGAGGTGATCCTCACGGTCACCAAGCCTTCGGCCGCGACGGTGGACCGGCTCAGCAAGGGGCAGGCGATCATCGGCATGCTGGCCCCGCTCACCGATCCGGAACTGGCCGCCGCGCTGGCCGCCAAGGGCGTGACCGCGGTCAGCCTGGACGGGCTGCCGCGCACGCTGTCCCGGGCGCAGCCGATGGACGCGCTCAGCTCCCAGTCGAACGTGGCCGGCTACAAGGCCGCCCTGGTCGCCGCGGCCGAGTTCGGCCGGTTCTTCCCGATGCTGATCACCGCGGCGGGCACCGCCCGGCCGGCCAAGGTGCTTGTGCTCGGCGCCGGCGTGGCCGGCTTGCAGGCGATCGGCACCGCGAGGCGCCTCGGCGCGGTGGTAAGCGGCTACGACGTCAGGCCCGCCTCGAAAGGCGAGGTGGAGTCGCTCGGGGCCACGTTCGTCGAGCTGACCTCGGTCGAATCGGGGGCCGGCGAGGGCGGTTACGCCCGCGAGCTGACCGCCGAAGAGCGCCAGGCCCAGCAGGAGGAGCTGACCGGCCATATCGCCCGGCATGACGTGGTGATCACCACCGCGCAGGTGCCAGGGCGCCGGCCGCCGCTGCTGGTGACCGAGGACGCGCTCAAGGCGATGGGCCCCGGATCCGTCATCGTGGACATGGGCGCCAGCGCGCTCGGCGGCAACGTGACCGGATCCAGGCCGGGCGAGACGGTCGTCACCGGAAACGGGGTCACCATCGTCGGAGCGGACAACCTGGCCGCCACCGTGCCGACCGCGGCCTCGAACGCCTACTCACGGAATATCTCCGCGCTGCTCCTGCACATGACCAAGGACGGCGCGCTGGCCATCGATACCACCGACGAAATCCAGGCCGGCGTGGTGATCACTTATGACGGCAAGGTCGTGCATGAAGGCGTCGCCAGCCTGCTCGGCCCGCGAACCGAGGGAGACGCCGATGTCGACGGCACTCGTAACTGACTTGACCATCTTCGTGCTCGCGCTGCTCGTCGGCATCGAGGTCATCGGGAAGGTGCCGGCCACGCTGCACACGCCGCTGATGTCGGCGACCAACTCGATCCACGGCATCGTCCTCGCGGGCGCCCTGCTGATCGGGGTGACGGCGCACAACTGGGTCGGCTACGTCCTGGCGTTCATCGCCTCGCTGTTCGCCGCGGCCAACGTGGTCGGCGGCTATGTGGTGACCGGGCGGATGCTGAAGATGTTCCGCAAGAAGGCACCACAGGTGAGCCAGGAAAGCGTGGAGTCACTCGACGGTCACAAGGGCCTCAAGGGCCTGGCAGGCAAGGTAGGCATCGGCAGGGCCCAGTCATGAGCGGGTTCACCAACAACATCCAGTTCGTCTACGTGCTGGCGGCGGCGTGCTTCGTGATCGGCCTGCACCTGATGAACAGCCCGGCGACCGCGCGCCGCGGCAACCAGGTGTCGACGGCGGGCATGGTGATCGCGATCGCCGCCACGCTGATCCTGATGATCCATTACGGCACGGTCACGGCGACCGGCTGGATCGTGCTGATCACCGGTGCGCTGATCGGCTCTGGAGTGGGCCTGTACGCCGCCCGGACGATCCAGATGACGGCGATACCGCAGCTGGTGTCGATGTTCAACTCGGTCGGCGGCGGCGCCGCCGCGCTGGTGGCGATCTACGGCTACTACTACGCCGAGTCCCACGCTGGCGGCGTGCTCGGCACCACGACGGTGTTCACGGTGCTCGACGTGATCATCGGCTCGGTGACGTTCTCCGGGTCGATCATCGCGGCGGGCAAGCTGCAGGGCCTGATTGGGGGCCAGCCGATCGTCTTCAAGGGCAGCCGCCTGCTCAACCTGGTCCTTGCCGTCGTCGCGATCGGTACGGCCGCCTATATGCTCACCACCGCCAGCCTGCTGGCGCTGCTGATCGTGGTGCTGGCGTCGCTGGGGTTCGGCGTGATGATGGTGCTGCCGATCGGCGGCGCGGACATGCCGGTGGTGATCTCGCTGCTGAACGCGTTCACCGGCACGGCGGTGGCGATGGCCGGCTTCGTCATCGGGAACTGGGCGCTGATCATCGCCGGCGCCCTGGTGGGCGCGTCCGGTGGCATCCTCACCAAGCTGATGGCCGACGCGATGAACCGGTCGCTGGTCAACATCATCGTGGGCGGGTTCGGCACCGGGGACAGCGCCGTCGCCATCGGCGGGCCGGTAGATGCCCAGGTCCGCTCGATCGCGGCCGACGACGCGGCGATCCAGCTGGCGTACGCGTCCAAGGTGATCATCGTGCCCGGCTACGGCCTGGCCGCCGCCCAGGCCCAGCACGGCGTGGCCGAGCTGGGCAAGCTCCTGGAGGATCGCGGCATCGAGGTCAGCTACGCCATCCACCCGGTGGCGGGCCGGATGCCCGGCCACATGAACGTGCTGCTGGCCGAGGCGAACGTGCCGTACCCGGAGCTGGTGGAAATGGACGAGATCAACCCGGAGTTCGCCCGCACCGACGTGGCCCTGGTCATCGGCGCGAACGACGTGACCAACCCGGCGGCCCGCCGGCCCGGTAACGAGATCTCCGGCATGCCGATCCTGGACGTGGACCAGGCCAAGTCCATCATCGTGATCAAGCGCTCGATGGGGCACGGCTACGCCGGCCTGGACAACGAGCTGTACTACAACCCCAAGACCAGCATGTACTTCGCCGACGCCAAGAAGGCGATGACCGAGCTGACCTCGGCCGTCAAGACGCTCGTCGCCTGAGCCCTGCACCTGGATCTGGTCGGCGGGCCTCCCAACACGGCCCGTCGGCTGTTTCAGCGTGCCCTGCCAGGCGTAAGGTTCGGAAAAGATATCTGACGCCAGATGGGAGGCTGCGGTGACCGAGCGCACGAAGATCACCCTGGATGAGTCCGAGATCCCCCGCCAGTGGTACAACGTGATCCCCGACCTGCCCGCGCCGCCGCCCCCGCCGCTGCACCCGGGGACGCTCCAGCCGGTGGGCCCGGAGGACCTCGCGCCGCTGTTCCCGATGGAGCTCATCCGCCAGGAAGTGGCCACCGACTCCTACATCGACATCCCGGCCGACGTGCTCGACGTCTACCGGCTGTGGCGGCCCACCCCGCTGTACCGCGCGCACCGGCTGGAAAAGGAGCTGAACACTCCCGCGCGGATCTACTACAAGTACGAGGGCGTGTCCCCGGCCGGGTCACACAAGCCGAACACCGCGGTGCCGCAGGCGTTCTACAACGCGGCCGAGGGCACCAAGCGGCTCACCACCGAGACCGGCGCCGGCCAGTGGGGCAGCGCGCTGGCCTTCGCCTGCGCCCAGTACGGCATCGACTGCGAGATCTGGATGGTCCGCGCCTCCTACGACCAGAAGCCGTACCGGCGCACGATGATGGAGACCTGGGGCGCCACCGTGCACGCCAGCCCGTCCCGGGCCACCAAGGCGGGCGCGGACGTGCTCGCCGCCGACCCGGATTCGCCGGGCAGCCTGGGCATCGCGATCAGCGAGGCAGTGGAGGCGGCCGGCGGCAGCGCGGACACCAGGTACGCGCTGGGCAGCGTGCTCAACCACGTGCTGATGCACCAGACGGTGATCGGGGAGGAGGCGCTCAAGCAGTTCGCCGCGTTCGGGGAGTCCATGCCGGACCTGATCGTCGGCTGCACCGGCGGCGGCTCCAACTTCGCCGGGCTGTTCCTGCCGTTCCTGCGGGAGAAGCTGGCCGGCCGGGGCGAGCCGGTGTTCCGCGCGGTCGAGCCTACGGCCGCCCCGTCGTTCACCCGCGGGGTATACGCGTACGACTTCGGCGACACGGCCGGGTTCACCCCGCTGCTGAAGATGCACACGCTCGGCCACGACTTCATCCCGGACCCGGTGCACGCGGGCGGGCTGCGCTACCACGGCATGTCGCCGCTGCTGTCGCACGCCTACGAGCTCGGCCTGTTCGAGGCGGTGGCCAGGCCGCAGCGGGAGTGCTTCGCGGCCGCGGTGACCTTCGCGCGCGCGGAGGGGATCATCCCGGCCCCGGAGCCATCGCACGCGCTCGCGGCCGTGGTCGAGGAGGCCAAGCGCTGCACCGAATCCGGCGAGCCGAAGGTGATCCTCACCGCGCTGTGCGGCCACGGCCACTTCGACATGGCCGCCTACGAGCGCTACCTGTCCGGCGAGATGGTCGACTACGACCTGTCCCAGGAGCGCATCGACGAGGCCCTCAAGCGCCTACCCGCCGTTTAGGAAGTCCGGGAGCCCGGGGCGAGATACCCGGTCCGTTCGGGATAAAGATTTACGGCGGGACCGGACGGCGGCGGCCAGGTCACGGAGTACGGCGGCGGTGGTGTCGAAGTCCATGCACGCGTCCGTGACGCTCTGCCCGTAGGTGAGCGTCTGCGGGGGGCCGGGCTTCTGCTGGCCCTCGACCAGGAAGCTCTCCAGCATCACGCCGGTCAGGCCGCGCTCCCCGGCCGCCACCTGCTCCGCGATCGAGGCGGCTACCACCGGCTGGCGGCGGTGGTCCTTGCCGCTGTTGCCGTGGCTCGCGTCCACCATCAGCCGCCGCGGCAGCCCGGCCGCCGCGATCAGGTCCAGCGCCTTGGCGGTGTGGCTGGCCTCGTAGTTCGGGCCGGTCCGGCCGCCGCGCAGGATCACGTGGGTGTCCGGGTTGCCCGCCGTGGTCACCACCGCGGCGACGCCGTTGTGGGTGACGCCGAAGAACGTGTGCCCGGCGGCCGAGGCCCGGCATGCGTCCACCGCCACCTGGACGTCGCCGTCCGTGCCGTTCTTGAACCCGACCGGCATCGACAGTCCGGAGGCCAGCTGGCGGTGGACCTGGCTTTCGGTGGTCCGCGCGCCGATCGCGCCCCAGGTCACCGTGTCCGCGATGTACTGCGGCGTGATCGGGTCGAGCCATTCGCAGCCCACCGGCAGGCCGAGGGAGACGATGTCGAGCAGCAGCAGCCGGGCGATGCGCAGGCCGCGGTGCACGTCGTGGCCGCCGTCCATGCCGGGGTCGTTGATCAGGCCCTTCCAGCCGGTCACCGTGCGCGGTTTCTCGAAGTACACCCGCATCACGATCAGCAGATCCTCGCCGCTGCGCTCGCGGACCTCGAGCAGGCGGCCCGCGTAGTCCAGGGCGGCCACCGGGTCGTGCACCGAGCAGGGCCCGGCGATCACCAGCAGCCGGTCGCTGGAACCGTCGAGCACGGCGCGGACCTCGGCGCGGCTCTGCTCCACGGTGGCCGTGGCTTTGTCGCTCAGCGGCAGTTCGTCGTCGAGCAGGGCCGCGGGGGAAAACAGCGGCTGGTATCCGGTGATGCGGGTATCGCTGGTGCGCGTCATCGGGCGCGTCTCCCTCCCGGGCGGGCGGCTGCCCGGGCCCCGGGAGCCAGCACACCCCATGGCGGTACAGGGCTGTCTGTCGTCTTACTGGCTCCAGGCGGTGATAAGCGCACGCGCGAGCGCCCGGCTCGGCCTGGAGCCAGGGTAAAGCGCGGATACCGCCGTTTCACGCGACCGATGCTACACCCTGCCGGCCGCGGCCCAGCCGAGGGTGCGGCCACAGGCCCCGGTCGCTGGCGGGCCTTCGTACTCGCCGGTCTGGCGGCGGTGAGCCTGGCCGCCGTGGTCCAGATGACCAGCCACGTCTCACAGGCCAGCACGCCCGGCCAGGAGGCTAACACGACCGGCCTGGTCACCGGCAGCGGCCTGAAGCCTGGCCAGCGGCTCGCGACCGGCACCGGCCTGTCCTGGGCCTCCTGGATGCCCCAGGCGTACGAGATACCTCCCCGTCCGCGGCAGTAACGGCAACGATGGAACATCGGTGCCGTCACCGCGACAACGATGGAACATCGGTGTCGTTAGGTCCGGGCCAGGACAGTGGCCGCCCACGATGATCGGTGCCAGCCGTCTGCGGCAACTAGCATGAGGAAGGAGCAAGGGAACGGAGGGTGACCAGGGTGGCCGCCGTATGCGAGCACGGCGCGGAATGCCATGACGGGACGGGGCCGTCGCTGGCTTCGGCGCCCGAGGCGTCCCGGGCCTGGCTGCTGATCGAGCACCCGGGGCCGTGGCCGCATGAGGCCGCCGACGCCGCGCTGCCCGCGCCGCTCCGCGCCCTGGTCTCCTCCGCCGTGGCGCTGGGCATCCGGGTCCAGATGATCCGCAGGCCGGGACGGCGCCAGGTGGGCGATGTGCGCACCATCCTGGCCGGCTGGACCGCGGGCCGCGAGCCCTGGCTGCGCCGCGGGTCGATGCCCGCGACCGCACCGAACCTGACCGAACGCGAGCTGAAGGAACTGGCGGCCGGTACGCCGCCGTGGTTCGGGGCGCCGACCGGCGAGCCGGTGTTCCTGGTCTGCACGCACGGCCGGCGAAGCGTCTGTTGCGCGCGGTTCGGCGCGCCGCTCGCGCAGGCGCTGGCGGCCCGGCATCCCGGGCGTATCTGGGAGACCACGCACGTCGGCGGCCACCGGTTCGCCGCCAACCTGGTGATCTTGCCGCACGGCCTGTACTACGGCCCAGTCGGCCTCGACGCGGCGACTGCCGCGATCAGCGCATACCAGCGGGGCGCGGTCGTGCCGGGGCGCTACCGGGGCCGGGCGGGCCAGCCGAAGCCGGCCCAGGAAGCCGAACACGCCCGGCTGACCCGTGCCGGGTCCCTGCCGCTCGCTGCGCTCGCTGCGCTGGGGTGAAGCTGCGCTCGCTGCGCTGGGGTGAAACTGCGCTCGCAGCGCTGGCGTAACTGGGCTGGTTATGCCGTCGGCGTATAGGACGCCGGGGACGAGGGCGGGAAAGTCACGCCAGTGGCCGGCCGAATGCTGTCCTGGCACCGTCAGCGGCCGGGGGTACCTCGGATCGTTCTGGGCTACGCCGCGCATACCCCGGACCAGCTGCACGAGGCCACCCGGCGCATCGCGCGAGTCCTTAACGGGTAGGGTCGGCCTGGTCCTGGGCTACCACGACGCGCTTGGCGTCGGCGCGCCGGTGCCGCCGGGCCACGGTCCGCAGCTGGCTGATGCGCGCCGCCCCGGCCAGGACGACCAGGAGCACACCGCAGACGGCCGACAGCAGCAGGGCCACGCCCAGCGGGAGGTGACCGTGCGCGCCCATGTACGAGATGTCAACCTCGGCGCCGTTTTGCAGGATGAAGATCAGCAGGAGCAGCAGGACGACGGCAAAGAAGCCGATCGAGACCCACAGGCCGCTGGTCCTGGTGCGCTTGATCTTGTGCTGGGGCAGCGCCGATGTGGTCGATGCCGGCGCGGTCTGCTCCGGCGCGGTCTGCTCCGGCGCGGTCTGCTCCGGCGCGGTCTGCTCCGGCGCGGTCGGCTCCGGCGCGGTCTGCTCCGGCGCGGTCGGCTCCGGCGCGGTCGGCGGCGGAACCGGCGATTGGCGGCCCGGGGGGAGTTCCCCGGTGCCAGGCCCCGTGGGTGTGGGCTGCGGTTCCGTGGTCATATGACGCCCCCTGATCTGCGGCTGGAGCACCGCGCGCCCTTTACTGCCCAGCCCGGGGGAGGTTATGCATCCCGCCCGCGTGGTGGCCGGACAAGCTGAGAGGCCGCAGCTTGTTGTCGGTGGTTCGGTCATCTTGATGTCAGTGCGTTGGTCAGGCCCTTCCTCGCCGAGTGGTTAGGGGGAGTCAGATGAGCGCGATCCTGGCTGTGCCGGTGCCCATCGAGGTGATGGCGATGGCCGGGCCGGGGGCGCGGACGGTTGCTGACCGCCCGTCGGCTTCGACGTCCAGGGACCAGCCGTGCCCGGCATCGATGTGGTGCGGGCAGCCACTGTGGAGGCTCTCAGGATGCCGGTAACAATCGAGCCGTGAGCACCGCTACGGCGTCCAGAACGCGGGCACGGCGGTGGGTGGTCAGCGTGGCCGGAACGGGTTGCTGCCCATTCCCTTCCTGTGTAGTGCCGGCGGTGATGGCGTCGGCGTCCTGATGGGTCGCTTCGGCTGCCGCCCGGCGTTCGTCCGGGGTTGCGGCCAGCATCTGGATCAGGCCGGCGGCCAGGGAGCTGCTGCGTGCCACTGGGAGGACACTTGGGGACATGAACCGCGAGCGCGCGGAAACCCATCTGCGGCTGCTGGCCGAGGCCGAACTGCGCCGCGCGACCACGTGGCCCGCCGATGGCGGCCTGCTGGATGAGTGCCATTCCGCGCGGCTCGAACTCGTCGCCCAGGCGCTGCACGCCGTGCACGCCTTCGACATGGGCGCCGCGAACGAGATCCAGGCTGAGCTCGCGCTTGCCCTCGGCGTGCGGCAGCCCCGTCCGGGGCCGCCCGGCCCGGACCACTCAGCCAGGCCGCGGACGGGCTCGCAGACATCATCGCCGCGCCGCAGGCCGCCGCCGCCCTGTCCCCGTCCAGCCGCCTCCCCGCCCAGCTCGCCGGCCTGTGCGCACGCCTCGGGATCAGCGGCCACGGCATCGCCGCGCCGCCCGCCGGCGACCTGCCCGAACCGTGGCTGAGCCTGCTGACGTACTGCCGTCGCGGGAAGCCGGAACGGGCCCCTGTCCCCGGCTGGGCCGTCATGGCGATCGAGCTGCCCGAGCTGGACGGCGCCCGGGTCACGGTCCTCGGCCTGCACAACGGCCAGCACGGCCAATTCCTGCACCTGCTGGCCAGCGGCGTCACGCCGGAGTACACCTGGCCCTACGGCACGATAGCCAACCGCATGCCCGTCCTGTGGCTACGCGACCGCAACGGCCGCTGGCACACCGCGCGCCCGGCAAGATCGGCCCCGTTGCGGGATACAGACGATTTCATGCTGTGGCTCAGGGTCGTGCCGCCGCTGGACCACGGCACCGCGTGGATCGACGTGGTGGCCGCCGGGCAATCGGCCGAGGTCCGGGCCAGGCTGCCGCTCAGCTGGAAGTGCCATCCTTAACAGCGCCGGTTGGGGTCCCAGAATCGACTGCCTCACCTGGGACCAGCCGGAGCCAGGCGAGTGGCCGGGACTGACCCGCCGGGCACCTTGCTTGCCGGACCGGAGCTGACGCTTCGTTACCGACCGCGACAGCTCGGCGAGTCGGCGACGCGCGATATCCGCCCAATGGAGAAGCGGCTACTGGCACGCGGGTTGAGCCATCCTTGTTGCGCGCAGAACTGGCCGATCGGGCGCCGCGCACCAGTCGCCAATGCGCTTCATGCCTGGCTGGCCCGCCGGCTCCTCGGGGCTGCGTAGTACTACGGATACGGCGTCCCGCGGCCGCGCCGGAGGGCCGCGGATCTCCGTAGCCGCGCCGGATTTGCCCGGCGCCTTCGGTCCGTAGCGTCGGGGACGAGCAGCAAGACCTGCCCGACCCGACTTAAGGAACCTGTTATGTCCGCCCTCCCGGCCTCACCGACCACCACCATCCTCATGCCCGGCGACCCTGGCTGGGACGACGCCCGCCGGGCGTGGAACCTGGCCGTGGACCAGCATCCGGCCGCGGTCGCGCTGCCGGAATCGGCGTATGACGTCGTGGTCGCCGTCCGCTTCGCCCGCGACCACGGCCTGCGGGTCGCCGCCCAGGGCACCGGCCACAACGCGCGGCCGCTCGGCTCGCTCGACGACACCATCCTGGTCAAGACGACCCGGATGGTCGGGGTCACCATCGACCCGGTCGCGAGGATCGCCCGGGCCGAGGCCGGCGCCGTCTGGCATGAGGTCGTCGAGGCCGCCGCAGAGCACGGCCTGGCGGCGCTGGCCGGTTCCTCGCCGGACGTCGGCGTGGTGGGCTACACGATCGGCGGCGGGATCAGCTGGCTGGGCCGGGCCTACGGGCTGGCGGCGAACAACGTCGAAGCGATCGAGCTGGTCACCGCCGACGGCCGGCTGGTGCGCGCCGACGCGTGCACCGAGCCGGACCTGTTCTGGGCGCTGCGCGGCGGAGGCGGCAGCTTCGGCGTGGTCACCGCGATCGAGCTGCAGCTGTTCCCGATCACCGAGGTCTATGCCGGGCTGCTGTGGTGGCCGGCCGAGTCAGCCGCCGAGGTGCTGCAGGCCTGGCGGGACCTGACCCAGAGCGACCCGCCCGAGGAGTTCACCTCCGCCGCCGGGGTGATGCGCTTCCCGGCGATCCCCGACGTCCCCGGGCACCTGCGCGGCCGGTCGTTCGCCATCATCACCGTCGTCCACCTGGGCGCCCCGGCCGAGGCCGACGCGCTGCTCGCGCCGCTGCGGGCCCTGGGGCCGGTCACCGACACGGTCCAGACGATCCCGGCGGCCGAACTCTTGCAGCTGCACATGGACCCCGACCACCCGGTCCCCAGCGTGGCCGACTGGCTCATGCTCGCCAGCCTGCCCGCCGAAGCGATCGAGGAGTTCGTCCGTACCTTCGGCACCGAGGCCAGCCAGGCACTGCTGGCGGTCGAGCTCATCCACGTCGGCGGCGAGATGAAGCGGGCCCGGCCGGGCAACGGCGCGCTGGCCGCGATCGACGCCGACTATGCCCTGTTCGCGGGGGGCATGGCGCCGACCGCGCAGGCCGTCTCGGCGGTCGGGTCCGCAGTCGGGGCCGTGCACAACGCCATGCGGCCGTGGGCGGCCCGGCAGATGTACCTCAACCTCGCCGACACCGCCCGCGAACCAGCCAGCTTCTGGACCCCCCAGGCCTACGACCGGCTTCGCCGCATCAAGGCCGCGGTCGACCCCGGCGACCTGATCCGCTCCAACCATCCTGTCCCGCCCGCTCCGGAACGTTAAGAGTTAAGAAAGACCATCGTGGTGAATACACGGGCTCCGGCAGCGGCCGTCCGCGGGGGCAGGTGGCGTTCTCGGTGCGGTTGACCACATTGGCGCAGGCCTCTCGCTATCGTCACCCGCGGATACCCGGGAAAGCGTTGACTATAGCACCGCGGGCGCACCCGAAACTGCAGACAAACCGGCGGCCGGGCGAGCACCGGCCGCGCCGCGACGGTCAGCCGCCTAGGTAGGCGAGGACGGCGAGCACGCGCCGGTTGTCGTCGTCGGAGGGCTGCAGGTCCAGCTTGAGGAAGATCGAGGCGGTGTGCTTGGCCACGGCGCGTTCGGTGATCACCATCCGCTGGGCGATGGCGGCGTTGGACCGGCCCTCGGCCATCAGGGCGAGCACCTCGCGTTCGCGCGGGCTCAGCGCGGCCAGCCGCCGCTCGATCCCGCGCAGCCCCCCGCCCACCTCCCCTCCCCCCTCAATGCCGGGTCGGCGCCGCCGTGGCCGTTGTCGGTGACGCCGATCCGCAGCGTCCCGTCGGTGTGCCGGATGTCGATCCAGGTCTGCCGGGCTTCGGCGTGCTTGGACACGTTGGCCAGCAGCTCGCTGACCGCGAAATAGGCGGCCGACTCGACCGGCGCAGGCGGCCGACCGTACAGCTCGCTGGCCAGGTGTATGCGCATCGGGGTATCCAGGGTCATGCCCATGGCGACCAGCCTGGCCTGCGCGCCGTCGTGCAGGTCCCGCTCGATCCTGCGGATCTCGGCCGCCCCGGTGTCGAGGGCCTCGGTACGCGTCTCGGAGAGCTGGCGGACCCGCAGCGCGAGCTCGGCCTGCCCGGCAGTGACGCTGGACCCCGAACCCGGGGTGTACCTAGGTCTACCCTTAAAACGCCGCTCAGCCATGTGCCGTGCCCGGGCGGTGCGTTCGTACCGTGGCGATGACCGAGCGAAGGGAATCGCGCCCGGCCAGGACACGGGCGCTGGCGCCGCGGGGGGTATGGTCGGTTTCATGGTGCTCGTACAGCGCAAGGTCCTTCTCCTGGCGGCCGACGACTTCGAGGACATGGAACTGCTGTACCCGTTGTACCGGCTGGTCGAGGAGGACGTCGAGGTGACCGTGGCCGGGCTGGATGACCACCCGGTCCGGGGCAAGAAGGGCCACGGGCCGGTGCCCGTGGACACCACCGTGGACCAGGTGGCCGAAGGCGACTTCGACGCCCTGGTCATCCCGGGCGGCTACGCGCCCGACAAGCTGAGGCGCTCGGAAACCGTGCTGGACTTGGTGCGGGCGTTCGACAACGCGAAGAAGCCGATCGCCTTCATCTGCCACGCGGGCTGGGTGCCGATCTCGGCCAAGATCATCAAGGGGCGCCGGGCCACCAGCGTGGGCGCCATCCGCGACGACATGGTCAACGCCGGCGCCGACTGGGTGGACGAAGCGGCCGTAGTCGACGGCAACCTCATCTCGGCCCGGACCCCAGCCGATCTCGGCCCTTGGATGAAAGCCCTGCTGAAGGCGCTGGGCTGAAGGCGCTGGGCTGAAGGCGCTGGCCCTCGGCTAGGCCGGAGTCAGGAGCGAGTATGTGCCGCTTGTTGGGGCTGACCGCGGGTCGGGTTCGGGTCAAGGCGACGTTCTGGCTGCTGGACGCCCCCGATTCGCTGCAGGCACAGAGCCACCGCAACGCCGACGGCGCCGGCCTTGGCTTCTTCGGTCCCGCGGGCGAACCCGTGCTCGACAAGCAGCCCGAACCGGCGTTCACCGATCAGGAGTTCATCCACAAAGCGAGGCAGGCCGAGTCCTCGACCTTCGTGGCGCACGTCCGGTTGGCGTCGACGGGCGGGCGGACGGTGCAGAATACCCACCCGTTCGTCATGGACGGCCGCGTGATGGCGCACAACGGCGGCTTCGGTGAGCTCGCCCAGCTGGAAGCCGAGCTCGGCTCCTACGCCCGCCTGGTCCTCGGCGACACCGACTCCGAACGGTACTTCGCGCTGATCACCAAGGAGACCGACGCGCACGGCGGGGACGTCGGGGCCGGGATCACCGCCGCCGCCAGTTGGATCGCCGAACGGCTGCCGGTCTCCGCCCTGAACACCATCGTCGCGATGCCCGGTGAGCTGTGGGCGCTGCGGTACCCCGGTCAGCACGCCCTGCACGTCCTGGCGCGCCCGGCCGGCCCGGGCCTGCACGTCCGCAGCGCGACGTCGGCCGTGCACGTCCCCGATCTGGACGGCACGGCTTCGGTGGTCATCGCCTCGGAGGAACTCGACGGCGAGAGCGGCTGGCGCATGCTCGCGCCCGGCGAGCTGGTGCATGTCCGGCCCGACCTTAGCGTCCACTCCCAGATCGCGATCCCGCAGCCGCCCGCGCACCTGGTCCCGCTCCCGGCCGGCAACCCGAACGTCGACACCTGACGGCGCGTCATCCTAAAGACCGATGCGTTCTACCTCGGGCCGAGGTCGGGCCGGCCGGCACGCCGAGCTTGTTCGCGGGGCTGAGCAATCCGCTGGCCGAGTTCGGGTTCATCGTGGCTGCGACCCTCGGAGCCACGGCGGGAACGTCGGACCTCACCGACGGCGTCTTCCGGGGTTACCCGGGGCGGGCGGGTGGGCTGTGACTGTGGAGCACCTTGGTTCTGTTCTTGTTCCACGCGGTGGTGGTACCGTCGGGGTTCAGGACGACGGTCCAGCCCATCTGGTGGATCACGACCTGATGGTGGAAGGTGCAAAATAGAATACAGTCCCGGACGCTGGTCTTGCCGCCGTCGGCCTTGTGGGTCAGGTGGTGCACCTCACACGCCGACGCGGGCTGGTCGCAGCCGCCCCGCATCCTGCAGGCCGAGGTCGCCGCCTATATCGATCAGTTCGCCGGGCTGCGCGATGAGAATGGACGGCGGATGGTGGTGCGCAACGGCACCGCCGAGCCGCGGACGGTGATGACCAGCGCGGGGGCGGTGGAGGTGACCGCGCCGCGGGTCAACGACAAGCGCGCCGACCCGGCCACGGGCGAGCGGAAGCGTTTCAACCCGGCCAAGGCCCGCGAGCTGCTCGACGGCGTGCCCGGCGTCAAGGCCGTAACCCTGGGCTCGGCCGCTGCGGGCCCTGGAGGGCGCAGAATCGTGACAGACCCGGACGAGGTGCTAACGACGCCACGGAACGCCTGCAAGGTGCGGAAGTCCAGTCACGGGGACGTAATGCTTCCTGTAGGCGTCCATTTACCCACTGTGAAGGTAGGGTGCCAGAAGCTGAGGGGCCAGGACAAGATCGAGATGAAGTACTGGATCCAGCTATGAAGCGATGTGAAACTGGCAGCAGTCGGCGGAATATGGGGGGGTGCTGTGTTGTAGAAGATACCGATCAGAATGTAGATGGCGATGAGCAACCCAGTTGTGCTGAAAAGGGTGTTCAGGAATTTCACCTCAGCTCACCTCCTGCGTGGACGCTGGAACTGGTGCAGATGAGTGACCGCTTTGCGGGCAGTAGACGCGGAACGTGCGGACGCAGGATGTCGTGCTCGTCACCAAGATTGAACACCATTCCAACATAGTCGTCTCGCAGGTCCTGCATGAGGGAGGAGACATGATCAGCAGGGTCGACCTCCAGGCTGCCTGCAAGATGCGGAAGTCCAGTCACGGGAAGATAATGCTTCCTGTAGGTATCCACTTACCCACTGAGAAGGTAGGGTGCCAGAAGCTGAGGGGCCAGGACAAGATCGAGATGAAGTACTGGATCCAGCTATGAAGCGATGTGAAACTGGCAGCAGTCGACGGAAAATGGGGGGGTGCTGTGTTGTAGAAGATACCGATCAGAAAGTAGATCAGGATGATAAACCCAGCTCGACTGAAAAGAAAGGCTACATAAGCACCGATTCCCCGATATGTGGTCCCGCCCTTGATGAAGGTAAAAGCCACTTTTGCTCCCCTCCCGTGTGGACGCTAGAAGTGGTACGGATGAGTGACCGCTTTGCGGTCAGTACCCCGGATAGGCCGATCATGGTGCGTAACGCCACGAAGCCGTCAAGCTGGCCGCTTACGCGCGTCGGGCAGGCGGCAACCTGAGGGCGCAGGATGTCGTGCTCGTCCCAAGATTTGAACACCATTCCAACATAGCGGCTCTTCGCCATGAACCGTGGATCGTGTCCCGTGACACGCCGGTGAGGTAACGGGCATGGGTCACTCTTCACTGGTGGACTGTTCGGGTGGCCAAGCCATGTCAAGCATCACCACCAACTGCGGCCAAGATGCGAACCAGTCGTCCCACGAGCGACTTCGCGACGTGCGTATTCCAGAGCGTTGCGCCGCGCTGCTTGGCAGCGAGGAAATCGACCGTGAACACCTGGAAAGCTACGCCATATATAAGCCAGGTCAATCTCGCCTGGTGGGACCCCTCAACAGGCCGCTCGCCCGAGTACATCTGGCGGAAGGCAACCCGCGAGCAGGAGGACGGTCTTCACAGCTCAAGAAGCAATGCCACTTAGCCAATTTGATCTCGGTGGTGGCGTGTCGTTACGGGGCGTTTTGCCTGGTGGCCGGCAAGATCACCTCGCATGGCAGACAATGGCGTGGTGACGGCTGGCGGTCGGCTGACGGATCAGATCTCGCTGGGGGTGCTGGCCGCCTCGGTTCCGCGGGACGCGGTCGACGACGCGGTCGCGGCGGCTGGCAGGCAGGCCCGGCGGCGCGACGGTAAGCTGCCGCCGCACGTGATGGTGTACTTCGCGATGGCGATGGCGCTGTTCGCCGATGACGACTATGAGGAGGTCGTGGCGCGGCTGGCGGGCACGCTGGGGGGCTGGGGCTGCTGGGACGCGGCATGGAGCGTGCCGACTTCCGGAGGGATTACCCAGGCCCGGCAGCGGCTGGGGTATGAGCCGTTGAGGCAGCTGTTCGGCCAGGTGGCTGTGCCGGTGGCGGAGTTGCTGACCCGGGGCTGTGGAACCATCGTGAGCGGGCCGTGTCGGACGCCGTAGCGCGGTTTCTCGCGGCTTCTTGAGCCAATGCCACTTAGCCAATTTTGATCAGGCTGGAAGGCCCCGCCGTTTCCGGACTGCGGAAACTGTGTTTTCTAAGCCGCTACCTGCAATGCCAGGAACTCGTTGCGGACCTCCTGCGGAGGCCGGTACCCGTTTGCCGAGTGAAGACGCT
>Ga0074046_10001904_pt1 | contig 18410 bp, 19 predicted proteins | sample BogForMeECP23OM3_FD_94441 | JGI IMG/M metagenome (GOLD analysis project Ga0074046, IMG submission 94441) | Bog forest soil microbial communities from Calvert Island, British Columbia, Canada - Bog Forest MetaG ECP23OM3 | ecosystem: Environmental > Terrestrial > Soil > Wetlands ... | reverse complement strand
GTTCACATCCGCGGATCGAAAGCACTTTCCCATGGCCGCATCTTAAGCCCAAACACCCAATGGAAAAGTTGTTATGTTTGGTGCTTCTTCTGAAGAATCTATTCCCGACAGACTCCTAGAGCAAATTAGCTAACAGTGAAACGGCGAGAGTGGTGCTACGCTGGAGCCGGCGAGATTCTCCGCACCAGCACCGGGCGCCCTCCGCTAACGACGAAATCCTAATCCCGAGCCTTCGGTCAGCCCGGTTAAAATTTGCACAAAAACGGCCAACAACTCCCCCGGGGCGTAGGCATTTTGGTGTAACATTTCCGGCACCAATTTGCGATCACTCCCTGAGGAGGTGCCTATGTTGTCGCTTCGAACGCGGCGTAGTTTTCTTTCGGCAGCCGTAATGCTGGCTGTCGTAGCGGCGGCGGTCCCCATGGCGCGGGCCTCCATCATTCAGTCCAACTCGAACCTGCCTCCCGAGAACGGCGCGTATACGGCTCCGACGATTTGTGTCACGCTGGGGCCGGGAGCGTGCATTGTCGGAGCCAGCTTGTTCGGCTTCACCGGCACCACAACGACGTTCGACATGTCGGGGCAATCGATCGATTCCTCCATCACCATGATGGCCAAAATCTACAGCAACAACAACGGAATGCCGGGAATGTTTCTCGGAAACCTGATGCTTGGAGGGCCGATTGGCATCCTGTACGCGGGACGGATGAGCAACATGGATCTGGGCACATTTAGATCGAGTCTGACGGAACTCGACCTGACCGGGACGTTCAACGGACACTCCCTCGAGGTTATCCTGAATCCGAACATGACCAGCATGGGACCAACAACCGTGGCGTCAGTGGGGGGCATGCTCTCGCCAGACGGCGAGTTCCAAATCACGAGCTTCTTCGACGTGTTCGCGGAGATCTCGATCGATCACGGAGCGTTTGTTCCGGGCCCACCCCGAACGTTTACTCTGACTTCGGTTCCGGAACCGGGAAGCATTTCGCTGCTGGCGCTTGGGGTGGGTGGACTTCTCGGTAAGTTGCGGCAGAGACTGCGCGCTTAGAAATCGCGCCTCGAAACGCGGCACATTGATTTCAGCAACTGGTTAGGGAGTTTCTAGTCGTAGCGCAGGGCTTCGATGGGTTGCAGGCGCGAGGCCTTCAGCGCCGGCCAGAACCCGCTGGTGATCCCCACCAGAGACAGCACGATGAACGACACCAGCATAACGTTGACAGAGGCTTGCAGGAAGATGTCTCCCTGGTGGTTAGCGGTCTTGTAGAACTCGCTGTACAGAGGCATCGGCGGGATCACGACGGTCAAAAGCCACGAGGCAACGACGCCCAACACTCCGCCGATGAACGTGAGTACCAGCGCCTCGATAAGGAATTGCATCAGGATGTGACGTCTGCGCGCGCCGATGGCCTTGAGCAGCCCGATCTCCTTGGTGCGCTCGGTGACGCTGACCAGCATGATGTTCATGACGCCGACTCCGCCGACGCCTAGGGTGAGCGCGCCGATGATGCCGAGCAGCGCATCGAGGCCGATGGTAAAGGCGCGCAACATCTGGCCGCTCTCCACGGTGTCCCATTCGGGAGTGGCCTTGTTGTCCTTCGGGTCGAAGTGGTGGCGCCGGGCGATGACGTTGCGCGCGGCCATCAGCGCTGCGGTGTGCAGCTCGGCGGCGACCGGCTGGAAGACGATCATCTGCGGGTCTTTGGCATTGGTCAGCTCGTTGAAAACCTCGTAAGGGATGAACGCCTGTTCGTTGTCGGGCCCTTCGTACATGGAGTCTTGGATCTTGATGTCCATAACACCGACGACTTCAAATGACCGGCCCTTGACCAGCACGGTTTGGCCTACGGCTGGAGCTCCCTGAAAGATGCGCTGGGCAGCGCGATGACCTAGCACAACCACCGGCTTGCGGCTGGCGAACTCTCCTTCTTCTATGTTTCGTCCCTCAGCGGCGAAGATCTTGCGCATGGCGGCATAGGGATACTCAACCCCGCGCGTCTGGATGGAGACCACCCGGGTGCCGTATTTGAATCCGAAGTCAGTGACAGATTCGGCGCTGACGGCGTGGATGATTGGGACTTCAGCGCGAATGGCCTCGACGTCTTCGTATTCGTAATGGATCTTGCGCCCCGCGCGCTGGCCTCCCGCCTGCATGCTGGTTTGCCCCGGCCAGAGCACGATGACGTTGTTGCCCATGTTGCCGACGGCTTGCATGATGCCGCCGCCCAGGCCTTCGCCGAACGCAAGCAGCAGCACCAGGGACACAACGCCCCAACTGATCCCGAGCATGGTGAGGACGGAGCGCATGCGGTTGCGCCGAAGCGCTGTCCAGCTTTGCACGACCAGTTCCTTCAGATACACGCTTCACCTCGGTTCATTCGTAGCGCAGGCACTCGATCGGGTCCATGTCGGCGGCGCGCTGTGCCGGGTACACGCCGGCACTCACTGTGATCAGCGACAACGTCAGCAACGAGCCCACAATCGCAATGGTCGAAATGATGGGCTTGGGAACGAAATCCGGCAGGGGAGCACCGGCCAGCAACAGGCACAGCCCGACACCAAGCGCGTAGCCCAGCGTTCCGCTAAGAACTGTCAGCGCGACAGACTCGCTGAAGAACTGCTTCAGAATGTCCGCCTTGGTCGCGCCAATGGCTTTGAGGATGCCGATCTCGCGGGTGCGCTCAGTAACCGCCACCAGCATGATGTTCATGACGCCGATGCCGCCCAGACAGAGGGTAGTGACCGCCACGCATCCGAAAAAGAAGGTGATGACCGTGAAGATGCGCGCCAGCACCTTGGCGAACTCCATGGTGTCCCAGATGAAGAGCGCGTCTTTGTCGGTCTCCTCGAAGTGATGCATGCGCCCAAGTGCGCGGCGCACCTGCAACACCGCCTCATCGTGCAGTTCGGGATCGGCAACCTCGAGAACGATGTCGGAGAGGTAGCCCTTGTTGATGATTTCTCCCTTGGCTGGCGGAGGAGGAAAATCGCGCGCCATGGCTGAATAAGGGACGTAAATCTTATCGTTGTCGGGGCCGCTGTAGTTGGCGTTCTGTTTCTTCTCCACCAGCACCGCGATCACGGTATAGGGATAGCGAGCAATGTTCACCGTGGCTCCGACTGCGGGCTGCCCTGGGAATAGCTGGCGCGCGGCATTGGAGCCGAGAATCACCACGCGGCGGGCCTCTTCCTCGTCCTCCTCGGTCATGAGGCGTCCTTCGGAAACCAGGAGCGAACGGAAGTCCTGATACGCAGGCCACACTCCGGACACCTGCCGGGCAGCCGAGTTGAACTGGCTGGTTTCGGTGACACTGCGCTGCAACTCCGGGCTGACCGCCTTGACGAAGTACGCTTCTTTCTTGATGAGGCGCGCGTCATCGATGCTGAGGGTGATCTGCCGGCCCGCGGCAAGACCTCCGACCTGCGAGCTGGTGCGGCCACCCCAGATAATGACAAGGTCTTTGCCCAGCGTCTCCATCCTTTTCTTCTGGTCTTTACTGAAACCTAGACCCAGGCCCACTAGCAGGATCACTGACGCAATGCCCCAGATGATCCCGAACATGGTCAGGAAGCTGCGCATCTTGTGCGCGCGCAGCGTGGCAAGCGTCTGTCTCAGGATGTCGAATACGTTCATGCGCTAGTTCCGGCAGCCCTTTGAGTCCGGTCCTAAGTACCATGGGGCCTTCTTCTTTTACATACGCGGACCGGAGGGTGGATGTTCCCGTTAGGTGCCAATCGACGGGGAATTGGGGCGAGTTAAACTGCGCCGCATTTTGATGGGATTCTTACATTTGCAGCGAATGGCCGATCAGGTCGTCTTGCGCCCGCGGGCGGCGTGGTTGGCCAGCTCGTTGGCTTCCAGGTTCTGCTCACGGCTGATGTGAGCGATGGAGAAGTCCAGGCTGCGGGCCAGCTTCCGGCAGGTCCAGTTGAGGGAATAAAGCCGGGGACTGTGACAGGCATACTGGCCGGTCATCTGCTTCACGACAATTTCGGAGTCGGAGAAGACATGTAGCGTGCTGGCGTTCACCGAAACGGCGTGCTGCAGGGCCTCGAGCAGGGCGACGTATTCGGCGACATTGTTGTCCTGGCGGCCGATGGCCTTGGCAATACGGATCTTCTCGCCGCCGGATTGTTCGATGACCACTCCAATACCGGACGGTCCCGGACTACCGTGGGAGCCTCCGTCAACATAAGCCACAAGCTCGGGCATCGAACTCCTTGCTACCGACAATGCCGCAGCGCGAGGCTGGCGTCAAGAACCTTGTGGGTACTGGATGTGCAAAAACCGCACGCGCCCGCTTCTGTGAAAAACATGTGACAAATGCGCGGGCGAGTCTGTAACCGCAATTTCAACTACCCTGATTTTCAGCGAGTTGCGCAGAGAAAGCTCGTCCGGAAAATAACCGCCATTTGCACCAACCTTGGGCGTTGACAATTGCGGTTTGTATATTACGATTCGATGCGTCGACGGTCGAAAGGGCTGACTGCAATTATGTTGTCGGCTCCGAAGTAGACTGGGTGATGCGCTCAGTGAGGCGACTCGGCGAGCGGCCAAACCCGAAAAAACCGACTGCACTGCGAGGTGTCAGCCGGGGTTTGGAACCGCGAAAGCGGTGATCACACCGAAGGCTGTGACGGTACATGCGTCCACGCTGGGAACTCCCTCGCAGGAGTTGTCGGCTAGACCATAACCAAAGTCACAGCCTTTCTCTTTTGCTCGGCGATATCTCCGCAAACTTCCCTTCCAATCCATTCCACTCCACCCGTGAGCCAACTCGCGACCGGACGGCCGTCTCGAAGAGGACTATTTTTATCCTTTATTAACAGGTTGGTGGAAAAGCCTGTGAAAGATGCGGCCGAAATTTATCCGGCGAGTTTCTTTTCGATAACTTGCACAGGTTGCACTCATATCGGTGCGAGAAATGGTCGTGTGCCCATGCAACGAAACAAACGCCGCCATTGGGTTCCCGAGGTGGCCTGCGGGTGCCTACTTACAAGCCGGTTCGTATTGCCGAGTAGTCTATGACGCGAGTTCGTCGGGGGGTGGCATCGGACGCTGGTTCCGTTTCATATCGTTGGTGACCAGGATGGCCTCGGCGATTTCCTTCATCGACTTGCGCCGGCTGCGCGCCTGCTTCTTGATGAGGCTGTAGGCTTCCTCCTCGCTGATGCCGAATTCGCTCTGCACGATGCCCTTGGCGCGCTCGATGATTTTGCGCACGGCAAGCTTGTCCGCGAGCTGAATGACTTCGTTTTCCAGCCGGGCCATCTCGATCGCCGCGCCTACCAGGTGTCCGATCATGGAGATCATCTTGACCTCGCGCGGCGCAAAAGCGTGCGGCTCTTTGTGCTGGACGTTGATGACACTGACCACCCGCCCACGCGAGATCACGGGGATGCACAGCAGCGCTTCGTAGCTGTCCTCGGGCAGCTCCGAGAACGAGCGGAAGCGCCTGTCTTGCGATGCATTGCGTTCGAGGACCACCGGCTCACGCTGCTCGGCCACCCATCCGGCGATGCCCTGCCCGATGCGCATGGTAAGGCGGTCAACTTCTTCGGGATGCGGGTTCTTCGACGCACGCAAGACCAAGTCGCTGCCCTCGAGAACGTAAATGAAGCAGGAGTCGCAGCTCACCAGATCGGAAACAAACTCCACGATGCGATCAAGGACCTCGTGCACCGGGTCGGCAGCCGCGATCCTCGTCCCGACATCATGCAGAAAGTCCAGTGCAGAACTGGAAGCTAGAGGATCCATAGGATTTCATTCTATTGGCGTAGGAAGGCGCGCCTGATTGATAGTTACTATCACGCTGATTGCGAATATTTATTACCTGCAACCTGTTTGTAGCAATGTCGCGGACCAAAGAGGGACGGCTCCTCGCGGCGACCGCCCCATATTCATTTGTTGTTAACGCGCTCCCGTGATGGGTTCCGGTTCCGTGTGCGCTGGCAGGGCCGCGATCGCAGTCTCGACCGGTGCCGTCGGGAAGTACAGCGCCAACTGCAGCTCGCTGAAGCACACAGAGCGGACGCTCCAGTTGCTTCCGCTACGTTGCAGTGTGACTGCGGTCTTCTCGCAGGCGTCGCTGGTTTCGGTGATTTCCGGGACAGTGACAAAGGCCACCTTGGCACCGTCGGCGGAGGTCACGTAAGCTTTGGCGATCCCGCCGAACTCGAGTGACACCGAGTAGGTTCCCGCAGGCATCGCGGTCTTGCCCCACATCGCGTCGTGAGGCAGCGTGAATTTCGCATGAGCATCCTGCGCCGCAGCGGCCAGGCTGGCTGCCACAGACAGCAGAAGCAAAAGGATGGTCTTCTTCGCGTAGGTCATGTTTCGTCTCCAATCGAAAGTTGGGACATCTGGCGCGGTGACCGAATACAACTTTGCGCAGACGGTCATCGACGCTCGATGTCGTTTGGGTCCGGGACCTTTGCCACCGCGCTACAGCTCATCGGGGAGACGGCGGTTACGTTCGGAAAGATCAGCGGTACCGGGGAAGCCGAGGCGATGACAAAACTTGCACGTCCCGGCCTGCGGTTTCGGATCAGCCTGGATTGGAAGCGAATGCGCGACGAGGAGCACTCACTGAAAACACCGTAGCCGCATTATCGATTTTGTACCAATTCAAAATCGCTATGACCGCGATAGGAAGAATCGTTCAAATTTCTGAATCCATTTCGCAACTCGCGCGTATGGTTGCATGGTTGCCGAAGTGTCAGTCTGTCGTCAGAGGTCGCCATGGGGCCCCCCGGCACTGCAAAAAATCACCTCGGCTCGCGCTGTGTATGGTTGTCTTTGAGCTTTTCGTAACTATTCACGCAATGTTCCTCTCAAGTCACTTGACACGCTTGCTTATCTTGTATAGCTTCAAACGAACATGTTGAGCGGTCGTCAGAATTGTTGTCGCGTCACCTGCTGTTGTTGCGGGGACACATATTCTGACGCCTGCGGGAATACCACCAAAGCTCTAAATATCTAAGCGGGATTTTCCTAACCCACGCGTCAGAGGCATCTGACACGTGGGTTTTTCTTTTTGCGGCGCAAGGAGGTTCTCGATGGCGGAAGCTCTCAAAGAGACGAAGGCACAACGAATAGAGCGGCTCAAGCGTGAAAAGAACGCCTGGGATTGCCTCGACGAGATCCGCGCCTTTGCACGCAATGGGCATGGATCCATTCCTCCGGAATGGCTGGGCACCTATTTTCGGTTCTGGGGCGTGTACACGCAGGGCGACGGCGTCGGTGTGGTCGGTGGCACCGGCGGAGAAGGCAAGTCGGTCCCCTACTTCATGGTGCGCATTCGCATTCCGAATGGGCTATTACGAGCAGATCAGGTGCGAGCGATAGCTCATGTCGCGGAGAGGTATGCCCGCGGCAGCGCCGATATCACGGTCCGCCAGAACATTCAGCTTCACTGGGTCACCATCGAAGACCTGCCGGAGGTGCTCGATACGCTCTGGCGAGTCGGGCTTACCACCATGGGCTCATGCGGCGACGACGTGCGGAACATCACGGGCTGCCCGCTGGCCGGAGTCGACGACGACGAAGTCTATGACGCGTCGCCATTGGTCGCCGACGCCAATCAGCATTTTGTGGGCAATCCTGAGTTTTACAATCTGCCGCGCAAATTCAAAATCTGCATCACCGGTTGCCACGTCAGGTGCTCCTATCCGGAGATCAACGACGTAGGTTTCACTGCGGTGCGGCGCAACGGCAACGAGATTGGCTTTTCCCTGCGCGTGGCAGGAGGCTTGTCGACAGAACCTCACCTGGCCAGGCAACTCGACGCGTTTGTTCTTCCGAACCAGGTGCTGCCCGTGCTGAGGGCCGTGGCTTCCATATTTCGCGACAGCGATGGGCTGCGGGAAAATCGCGAGCGCGCCCGATTAAAGTTCCTTTTCCTCAAGCACGGGTGGACCGCCGAAAAATTTCTCGCCGAGCTGAAAGCACGGCTCGGATTCGAGTTGGCTCCGGCTGTTCCGGACGAGGCTCCCGATGATGTCTACCGCGATCACGTGGGAGTGCACAGGCAAAAGCAACCTGGGTACTACTACGTGGGAGCTTCCGTGCTGCGGGGAAGGATTTCGGCCGCTCAACTGCGGGCAGCGGCTGAGTTGTCCGAACGTTATGGCGGGGGCGAATTGCGCACGACGAACACGCAAAACCTGCTCTTCGTCAATGTCCGCGAGCGCAATGCAGCCAAACTCGCGGGAGAGCTGCAACTCGCAGGACTGCCTACCGAAGGCTCTCCCTTCCGGCGCGGCATCATCGCCTGCTCCGGAACCGAATTTTGCAAACTCGCAATCACGGAGACCAAATCGTTTGGCCGCTGGCTGGCCGAAGAACTCGATGAGCGACTGCCGGGCTTCGAGCAACACCTGAAGCTGCACATCACCGGGTGCCCCAACAGTTGCGGCCAGCACTGGATCGCCGACATCGGCCTGGAAGGCAAGAAGATCAAGCACAACGGCCAACTTATCGACGCTTACTACTTTTGCGTTGGAGGAGCAGTTGGCAAACATCAGTCCATCGCTCGTCCGGTTGGATACCGCTGCCCGGCCTTCGACGTGCCTGACGCCATAGAACGACTGCTGAAACGCTACCTGTTGGCGAGAGATCCGGATGAAAACCTTCGTCAGTTCTTCAGCCGGCATTCACCGGACCAGATTCGCGCCTACTTCGCCGGTGGCGATGTCGTCGGTATCGAGCGCGACCCCGCCGCTGGCCGTATTCCTCACGGAGTTGAAGGATGAGTACTCAACAACCAGCGCTCTTCCCGATGTTCATTAAGCTTGCAGGAAGAGCTTGTCTCGTGGTGGGCGGAGGCCCGGTAGCGGAAGGCAAGATAGCTGGCCTGTTGCGCTCGAATGCGCGCGTGACTGTGATCTCGAGCGATCTTACAGCGGCGCTTGCGCAATCTGCACAATCCGGTGCGATCACATGGAAACAGAAAAGCTTCGAACTTAGTGACCTTAACGGAGTGTTTCTGGTCGTGGCTGCGACCTCCAGCTTCGAAACGAATGCATTGATTTATCAGGAAGCCGACCGCCGCGGGATTCTATGCAACGCAGTCGATCAGCCCCGCGATTGTCACTTCTACTATCCGGCGGTGGTGGATCGCGGACCTCTACAGATTGCGATCTCCACTGCAGGACTAAGCCCATCACTAGCGCAACGATTGCGTAAGGAACTCGAAAATCAGTTCGGACCCGAATACGAGCCATGGGTCGAGTGGCTGGGACGAGTGCGCGCCGTATTAATGAGGAAAGGCATCGACTTCGAAACACGACGGCGCATTCTCGGTCGCCTTGCCAGCCGTGAGGTGTTCGATCGGTTGAGGGGCGCTAGCGAACGCAAACTCGCGCGCGAGGGAGAGGCTGCATGACGGCCAAGGTCTATCTCGTCGGCGCCGGCCCCGGCGATCCGGAGCTGCTGACTGTCAAGGCCCTCCGCGTACTTCGCACGGCAGACATCGTTCTCCATGATGGGCTGATAAGTGAGGAGATTCTGCAGATTGCCCGTTCGACAGCTCAGCTGATCGACGTGGGAAAGCGGGTTGGGAAGAAGCGGCTCACCCAGGATGCGATCAATCGGATGCTCGTCGAGCTGTCGGGCTGCGCCAACATCATTGTTCGACTGAAAGGTGGCGACCCTTCGATTTTCGGCCGTGCCGCGGAGGAAATGTCGGCACTACGCGAGGCGGGGATTGAATTTGAGATCGTGCCGGGCATCACCGCGGCCACTGCAGCCGCGGCGCAAGCAGGGATTACGCTGACAGATCGCAAATCCGCCGCAGGAGTCGTGTTTCTCACGGCGCAACAGGCGGCCGGCAAGGGTAGAACCAACCTGGCACGCTACGCTTCGCAGGACTGCACACTGGCCATCTACATGCCGTCCGGGCATTATCGCGAGATCAGCGACGATCTGATCGCCGCGGGCTTGAGGCCCGACACACCTTGCCTGGTTATCGCGAACGCATCCCGTCAAAACCAGGAGTTGTTGTGGACCAATGTTTTGGGTCTCCAGTCCCTGGTTGTTCCTGAGTCCCCGGCACTCATCATTGTCGGCTCCGTCGCCCGGAGTCGTGACGAAGTTCTGGCTTTCAACACAATTCGCACTGTCGAGCCGCTCGCCAGTTGGCGTGAGAACGCCATTCCGAAAGCGAACGGTGCCCAATGAGCCTACCTTTGATTGTGGAGCAATACGATGCCCTGACTGCCGAAGAGGTTATGAATCGCATCCTCGCCGAAAATCATGGTTCCGCCTGCATCACGTGCAGCTTCCAGGCGGAAGATATGGTCGTGCTCCACATGTTACTTCAGAAGTTGCCAGACGTGCCTGTTCTGTTTCTGGATACGGGTTATCACTTTGTCCAGACATACGCCTACCGCGATCGCATGACCAAATTGTGGCAGTTGAACCTGGTCAACGTAACTCCAACCCAGTCGGTTGCCGCACAGGAGGCGGAACTCGGGATACTGTATCGGACTGACCCGGGCACATGCTGTCAGCGTCGCAAGGTCGAACCACTGATGAAGGCCCTCGAGCCTTTCGACATCTGGTTCACCGGGCTGCGCCGCGAACAATCGCCCACCCGCAAGAACTTAAGGACAGTCGAGAACCATCGCCTGCCCAGCGGCAAAGATATTTTGAAAGTGAGCCCGCTCGCGGCGTGGGACTGGCAGCAGGTTTGGAGGTACACCGTCGATCTCGGCATCGAGTACCTTCCCTTGTACGACGAGGGCTACCGCAGTATCGGTTGCGAGCCGTGTACAAGTGTTCCGGCAGAAGGAGCTGACCCGCGCTCGGGCCGCTGGGGCGGAACCAAGTTGGAGTGCGGTATTCACACCTTCTCGACCAATGCGGACTGACGCGGAGGGAGGCGACGTTACGAAAGTAGCCATTGCTGGTTTTCAGCAACGAAGCCGGCATGAAGCAGATGGACGATAACATCGGAGTGGTGCTCGCGAAACTGGAAGAGATGGGCCAACTGGATAACACCATTGTCGTCTTCACCACCGACAACCGCGCCGAGGCGATCAGCTTCACCGACGGCGGAGTCACCCCCCAGGCTTTGTACGACGAGGCCAAGGCGAAGGGCTGGACCGTCATCAGCATGAGCAATGACTGGAAGCAGATATTCACATGGCAGTAATGAGACGAGTCGGGTTACGGGTCATATAGGGGTACGTTCGTGCTGACCTGGAGTTTTAACTAACCGAAAACCGGGTCAGGGACTATGCTTTTGCATACCAGAAGGGTCTTTTTCGCGACCAGTTAACTCGGTCGCGCCCCCTTTCGCCCTCTGATGGGTTGAGGTCTGCCCATCGCGACCCTCCCCTCGCGGAGGCCAACCAGCAACATTTCCGACCGGAGAAACGTATGGATTTTGGTGCAGGAGTTCGAAAACTGACCCTGGGAGCGCTTGCCATTTCCAGCTTCATGCTGGCGGGTGGCGCGGCCCCGAGCGCAGCGCAAACAGCCAAGCAGCCCAATATCGTCGTCATCATGGGCGACGACATCGGCATGTGGAACATCGGCGCCTACCATCGCGGCATGATGGCCGGCACGACGCCGAACCTCGACAAGATGGCGAAGGAAGGGATGTTGTTCACAGACTACTACGCCGAGGCGAGTTGCACGGCGGGTCGCGCGAACTTCATCACCGGCCAACTGCCGATCCGCACGGGCATGACCACGGTCGGTCAGGCGGGCGCCAAAATCGGGATTCCCGCCGAAGCGGTGACCACCGCCACGATCTTGAAGTCGATGGGCTACGCCACCGGCCAGTTCGGCAAAAATCACCTGGGCGACAGGAACGAGTTCCTCCCTTGCGTTCACGGCTTTGATGAGTTCTTCGGCTACCTGTATCACCTGGATGCGATGGAAGACCCGGCGCATCCCAACTATCCGCAGAATCTGCTGAATGTGGTCGGCCCGCGCAACATGGTTCATTGTTGGGCCACCAACACGAACGACCCGACGGATATGCCGCGCTGGGGCCCAATCGGCAAACAGAAGATTGAGGACGCCGGCCAGCTCTTTCCCAAGCGGATGGAGACCGTGGACGACGAAATTCTCGACCTTTCGCTCAAATTCATCGACAAAGCCAAGGCCGACAACAAGCCGTTCTTCCTCTGGCTCAACCCGACGCGCATGCACATCGTCACTCACCTTTCCCCGAAGTATGAAGCGCTGCGCAACGCCGAGAATGGCTGGTCGGAAGAAGAAGCCGGCATGGCGCAACTGGACGACATCGTGGGTTCGGTGATGCAGAAGCTCAAGGACATGGGTGTGGACGACAACACCATGGTCGTGTTCACCACGGACAACGGCACCGAAGTCTTCACGTGGCCCGATGGCGGTCAGACGCCATTCGCGCAGTCTAAGGGAACGGTCCTCGAGGGCGGCTTCCGCGTGCCCGCCATCCTTCGCTGGCCCGGTCACGTACCTCCAGACTCAGTACAGAACGGCATCTTCTCCGGCCTGGACTGGCTGCCGACCTTCGTGGCCGCAGCCGGTAATCCAAACATCACCGAAGAGTTGCTGAAGGGCAAAACCATCGGTGACCGGACCTACAAGAACCACCTGGACGGTTACAATCAGATGGCCGCCATCACCGGCAAAGGCCCGTCCGTGCGTCATGAAATCTTCTACCTAGGCGAAAGCACGATCGGGGCGGTGCGCATCGACGACTACAAGTTCCGCTTCATCGACCAACCCCAGGGCTGGCTAGGTGAAAAGACCCATCCGGACGTGCCTTACATCACCAACCTGCGTCTCGATCCGTTCGAGCGCACGGGCTGGCCCAGCAACGGGACGAAAGAAGGGGCGCAGCAATACTTCGACTGGTTCAAGTACCAATTCTGGCGCTTCGTGTTCGTCCAGCAATTGGTGGCCAAGGAAATCCAAACCTTCCTCGATTTCCCGCCGATGCAGCGGGGCGCGAGCTTTAACCTCGACGCAGTCAAAGCGGAGATGTCGAAACGGATGGCCGAGGCCGAGGCAGCGTCCAAAGGCCCCAGCAACTGATTAGGTACGAACTTTTAGGCGGGCGGCTCGCAAGGGGCCGCCCGTTTGCTGCAGGCATAATACATGGGGGTATGCGACAATTGCATACCCCCTCATTTGTTCTGGATCGAGGAGAAGGTGAATGTCCACGTCCTCGGCTTCGTCCCGCCAAGTTTTGGTGTTGGTCGTATGTGTGTTGGCTTTACTTTTGTCGGTTGCCTGCAGCAAGAAGCAGGCGTCGCCCGCCAGCAGTGAGCAAGCACAGCAGCCGGCGGCCCCTGCGCCTAATCAAGCTGCGCCGGTATCGTCACCCGAAGAGCCGCCTGCGGCGTCGGCTGAGATCAAGTTGCCGGCGGTTTTTAGGCGCCGCACCGGCGATCTCGACGAGATGCAGAAGTACCGTAACATCCGTGCACTCGTCATCCTCAACCCGATCAGTTTTTTCTACGATAAAGGGCATCCCCGGGGCGTGATGTACGAGGCCATGGAAGAGTTCCAGAAGTTTGCCAACCAGAAGCTGAAGACCGGCAAGCTGGACGTGAAAGTAACGTTCCTTCCTATGCGGGTTGATCAGATCGAGGCGGCCCTCAACCAAGGCGTAGGGGACATCATCGCCCACGGAATCACGGTCACGCCCGAGCGGGAGCAGCGCGTTGCCTTCTCCTCGCCGATCATGACGGACGTGAGCCAAATCATCGTTACGGGGCCGAGTCTGAGCGGGGTCTCCACGCTTGCGGACCTGGGCGGAAAAGAAGTGTACGCGAACCCGTTGACGACCTATTACACAAATTTGCAGAAGGCTAGTGAAGACCTGCAAAAAGCGGGCAAGACGCCGATCGTCGTTAAAGCCGCCGACAAAAACCTGACGGACGATGATCTGGTGCAGATGGTAAACGCCGGATTGATTCCGGCGACGGTCACCACGAAACATCGGGCCGCCCTGTGGTCGCAAGTGCTCGATAAGGTTCAACCGCATCCTGACCTGGCGATCGCCACCGGAGGGCAACTGGCTTTGGTCATGCGGAAGAACAACCCGCAGTTGAAACAGTTGGTTGACGAATTTGTCGCGTCCCACGCGGTGGGCACGTCGTTCGGCAACACCCTGCTGCGCCGCTATCTGCAAAATACCAAGTGGGTGAAGAATTCCACCTCGGCGGAGGAGATGAAGAAGTTCCAGACGAACCTCGAGCTTTTCCAGAAGTACTCCGGAGAGTATGACTTCGACTACCTGATGATTGCTGCCCAGGGCTACCAGGAGTCTCTGCTGGACCAGAGCAAGAAGAACCCCAGCGGCGCGGTGGGCATCATGCAGGTGATACCCAAGTACGCGGCGGCAAATCCCATTAACGTTCCGAACGTCAGTACAGCCGACGGCAACATTCATGCCGGCGTCAAGATGTTGCGCGACATTGATGACCGGTACTTCAATGATCCCAAGATCGATCAGTTGAACAAGACGCTGTTTGTCTTTGCCAGCTACAATGCCGGGCCGAACCGCATTGTGAGGCTGCGCAAAGAGGCAGCCGATTCGGGCCTCGATCCCAACGTCTGGTTCAACAACGTGGAACTGGTCGCGGCCAAGGACATTGGGCAGGAGACGGTCACTTACGTTTCCAACATCTACAAGTACTACGTTGCTTACAAGCTGGCGGTGCAACAGCGAGAACTCCGGCAGAAGGCGGAAGGATTGTCCGCGAAATAAGGCTAGCGGTGCCCCGGATTCCTCTGGTGCGACCAGACTTTCTCGATCATGGCGAACAGAAAAGCGGTCGTCAGCCCGAACAGGAGCCATCCGTTCAGCGCCTCCAGCGCTCCCAAGAGTTGCCAGCGTTCTCTTAGATTCAGACTCGCATGCCCATAGCTGGTGATCGCACTGAGGGAGTAAAGCATCGCGGACCTCTCGTCGGGTAGAGCGTCGAGAAGCCGGTAGGCGCCGGCCCAGAGGCCCGCTTCCAGCGCATGCAGGCAGGTGGCCAGCAACGTCGCTGCGCCAATGACGATCACAAACGCGACCGTGGGATGACGGTGTTCCAATACGCGGCTGGAAACGGCAGCGGCCTTCACGCCGATCAGCCCGAGGCCCAACACATGGATGACCACCGTCGTTACGATCAAAGGCAAGCCCCATGCCCAATCGGCGCTCCAATTCGCGGGGCTGAACATCACCAAGGTGAAGACGCCATGGGCAATTCCCATCGGGACCTCTTTCAGTTGGGTATTTGGCGTGGAAAATGAACCGTCCGCATTCTACAGGGAACAGGCAACACCGAACCGCCAAGCCGGAACGATCGGCTTGCAACTTTTCGGTGGTTAAGAAGGGGGGGTACCCCCTCCCCCCTGAAATTCCTTGTATTCATCGGGTTAGGCCAGGTTTTGTGCGCAAAATCCTCATAGCAAGGGAGTTACACGTAAAATCCTGAGCCGCAGTGGGTTGCGTGAGCATTCGGCGCTCAGGCGACCTCCTCGGATGCTTCCACTCCGACGAAGTCGAGTGGAGCGGGGCAGCGGACCGGCCAGGTGCCCTGCGGCGACGGATTCCTCGGACCTCTTCGAGTTGGGCCTTCATGCGGCTGAGGGTATAGGCCATTTCGTCGAACGTCAGCTCCCCGCCCGGATCCCTGGGAATGTGGAAGTATTTGTCATGTTGAGTGGCTGCGCGCTCGGGCACTCGGGCAAGGCGGCGGTGTTCCTTTGGTTCTTTGGGTGGGTCGGATTGCTCCTCGGCAGCTTGCAGCGCAGCTTCGGGCGGGAGGTTGGGACCAACGCCTTCGGGCAGGTCGTATTGCTCGGCGACGTCGGGCGCTTCGAGGGCGCGGAGGGGCTGGCCGCTCTCGACCTGCTCGCGCTTGCCTTTCCACCCCGGCGTGCAGTTCAAGTTGGTGGCGGCCTGTTGCAGGGCATAGAGCATAAGGCCGGCGCGCTTGTGGTCGATGCGGTCGTCGGCGAGGGCGTCGAGCACCTGCATGAGCGAAGCCTGCACAGCATGCATGTCTTCGAGCACGGGGAGCTGAATGCGGCAGGTCTGGCCCTTGAGGCGGGCACTGGCCGCCTGCAAGCGGCGGGCGCGAGCCTTGAAGTGGAAGTAACAGAAATTCTGGCCACGAAGAGCGGGAGAATCGCAGTAGACGCCATCTTCCTTGAGATGGTCGCAGGTAGGGTAGGACATAAGGCCTCCAGTTGGCTAGCTCTGCGCTTTTCGCGATTGGCTTTTGGCTCTTCGCTAAAAGCAGTTTTCCGAGTTCGTTCTAAAACCACTGCTTTTCCCATGATGGAGTGGCTAAGTCCATTGTTTCTCAGGTAAGCGGCTAAAAGCCCATGTCGTTTCTCAATCTCATCTGAAGCTCTAACTCCTTACGGCTGACGTGGATAGCTATAACTATATTATCTATCAATGCGTTGCGATAATTTCCGCCCAAGTCATTGAAGACAAATGATGCGTGAAAAGCAAATTAGTCCGTGAGATCGAATCAGCCGCGTGACTCTTCCAGCAGCCCCACCAGCGCCTTGGCCGCGTAACTGAGGTGCCCATTCTTGCGCCAAACGTACAAGAACTGGATCCTCGCATCCATGCCCGCCAGCCGGATCGCATGCAGCGAGCCAGCCGCAACCTCCCGCTGCACCACGCTTCTGGCCTGGACCGAAATTCCCAAGCCCGCTTCGACCGCGTGCTTCACGCCCTCGAGGTTGCCGAACTCCAAAACTTTGTGCAGCTCGATGCCCAGTGCTCGCAGCCGTTCTTCCACCACCGACCTGGTTCCTGCGCCGCGCGCCGCCACGATAATGGTCTCGCCGTCCAATTCTTGCGGCTTGATCCGCCGCTTCTTCCTCCACTCGTGGTCGCGCGCGACGATGACGACCAGTTCGTCGGTCATGAACGCCCGCGCCACCAGCCTCGGATCGCGCGGTTCGTAGCTGACCAGGCCAAGATCAATTTCATTCGCCAGGATCTTCGGCCCGATCGAGTCACTCACAGCTATGTCCAGCGTGACTTCCACCGCCGGATGCAGCTTACGGAAGCGCGCCAGAACGGCGGGCAACAGGTACACGCCCACGGGAAAACTCGTTCCCAGCCGCAGTCTTCCGCCACGCAGGCCTTTGAGGTCTTCAATGCGCTGCTCTGCCACGTCGATGATGGCCATGATTCCCTGCGTGGCCTCAAAGAGAATCGCCCCGGCCTCGGTCAGGGTCACTTTCCTGCCCGCGCGATCGAAGAGGGGAACTCCGAAATACTCTTCCATCTGCCTGATGTGCTTGCTGATGCCGGGCTGCGTCAGGTGCACGATGGCGGCCGCGCGGGTGAAACTGCGGCTTTGCGCCACCGCCTGAAAAATCCGCAACTGGTCCAGATTGACCATAGCCGGCAGTTATCACTCATATGAAATCAAGTCATTTGATTCATGTCAACTACGGCGCTATCGTTGCAACAGATCGAGGCCAGGGTTCCGAAAGCTAGACCGATTGGTTCCCGCAGGCCTCGCGTGGGGAGGATGTTATGAGCAGCCTGAAAAACGCAGTCGCAATTTTAGAAAACGAAACGAATACTCCTGTCGCCGGAGCGCAGGCCGTTGAGAGGCAGGCAGGGCCCGTCCTCGTAACCAGTGCCGGCAAGCGCCCAGACAACGTGATCACGCGCCGTGTGGAAGCAGCCCTGGATGCCGACTTCGCTAACGGCAGCATGCCCGCGTAATCCCAATTTCATTCAACTTGCGTCAAGACGGCTGCGTAATTACTTCGCAGGCCCCTGGACGCAAAGTAAGCGCAACGTTGGTTCTCACGCTCCGTTCACGCTCAGCGTAGCCGGGGCATTTTCGAACTTGTCGTGACTATCGTTTCGCGCGCGCGTTCTTCTCCGCGATGGCCGACTTCACCAGCTTCTTGATTAAGGTGGCCGGTAGCGGCTTGTCCACCGCAAATCGGATGGTTCCCTTTGACGTGGAGTACTTCTCCAGGTCTTCCTTCAGCGGCCCCAGCAGGGTTCCGCTCATGCCGAACAGCGAGCAATGGTTCGGAAACGCAGCGTAGCCCACCAGCATGCCCTTATACTTGACGCACGGCATCCGGTAACTGATGACCTCCGTGGCCTCCTCCGGCAGCACCGACTGAATTACCGCTCGGACTTTCTTTAAGGTGCTGCGCTGCGGCTCCGGCACGCGGGCGAGATACTCTTCCACCGACTTCGGCGCCGTTTCGCTTTTGCCAAGTTTCTTCAACTTCGCATACTCCCCGGGAAAACTCACCCTGCATTCGGTACAGACTACCAGAGAGGCGAATTCGCAGCGCCGCTCTTTCATGAGAGATGAATCATCTGACAACGTGTGAGTCGCGCATACTAAAAAAGGGCCTGCCTCGCGGCAAACCCTTCCCCAACGAATGATCAGGTTTGAATCGGTTCAGTGGC
>Ga0074046_10001902_pt1 | contig 18416 bp, 10 predicted proteins | sample BogForMeECP23OM3_FD_94441 | JGI IMG/M metagenome (GOLD analysis project Ga0074046, IMG submission 94441) | Bog forest soil microbial communities from Calvert Island, British Columbia, Canada - Bog Forest MetaG ECP23OM3 | ecosystem: Environmental > Terrestrial > Soil > Wetlands ... | reverse complement strand
TCGGTCCAGGCGTGTAAACCGCCGCGCCGCGGGAAGGCGAGTTCACCCCCTCGACCAACGATTGCTGTGCCCGTTCAAACCACTGCTGAGAGCGGCTGCGATTTCGCGTCTGAATTGTCTGTGTCATTGAGGATTCTTAACTTGATCCCGCCAGGCCGCCGCCATCGACCACCAGTGCCGTTCCGGTGACAAACGAAGACGCGTCGCTCGCGAGCCACAGCGCTGCTTGCGCAATTTCCTCTGGTTTGCCTAACCGGCTCAAAGGCCGCTTGGCTGCGTCCGATAGAAATCGATTCTCGGCTTCGCCCAACTGCCGCGCCTCTGCGCGCAGCATTGCCGTATCGGTATCGCCGGGGCAAATGCAGTTCACTCGAATCTTCTGCCCGCCATGGTCAATCGCCATGGCCTTGGTGAGCAGCACCACGGCGCCCTTCGATGCGCAGTAGGCCGCAGCCCGTGCCCCACCCGCCAGTCCCCAACCCGAAGCCGTATTGACGATTGAACCGCCGCCCGCCTTCGCCATGAGCGGAATCACTTCGCGGGACAAAAGGAAGATGGATTTTACATTGACCGCCATCACCGCGTCCCAATCGTCCTCGCTGATTTCAGTCACGCTGGCGCGGCGGATGATACCTGCATTATTGAACAGCACATCAACACCTCCGAACTCCCGAACAGTTCGCTCGATCACCCGCAGACAGTCGCTGGCGCGAGTCACATCGGCCTGCTCAAAAATCGCCCGTCCGCCCGCAAGTGAAATTTCGCGTTCGACCTCGTGGCCCGCGGCCTGGTTAATGTCGACGATCGTCACCGCAGCGCCTTCCCGCGCGAAAAGCAGCGCTGTCGCCCGGCCGATTCCGCTCGCTCCGCCGGTGATCACCGCCGTTTTGCCCTGGAGTTGGTCTCCGCGCATCTTCTCTAGGAAACTTGCTGGGTAGAAATGAAATCTCGCTTTGTAGAAACGAAATAAAGAACGGCAGGGAAGCGATTCGCTACTTAGCTTCCCACGTACCGCGCATACAAGCTTCGCGCGACGCCGCTGTCGGTTGTTCCTTTGATGATGGCGCGTCCGTCGGGAAACAGCGTCATCTCATAAGGCTCGCGCCAGAACTTCAGTACGAACTCGTTGTGCCTTACCACCCCGAGCGTTTCTAGCCGCCGCTGCATCTCCACGAAATCGATTGGCCGCGCCCGCTCGTGAATCTGCACCGAGTTTCGTCCGCACATTGTGATATGCGGACGTCCTTCACCCGCCAGATAAACAAAATCCCGCTCCCCGCATGCCCGGCAGCCCGCGCGTGGTCTCCCCGCCGCAATCTCGGCCTGCTCATTTGTCCACACATCCATGGACCACAACGTTGTCCGCAATTTTCCCAGAGCCTCGCCCCCCACCAACATCTTCATCGCTTCGCTGGCGGCCACCGATGCAACCACATTCACGGCTGTGTTCAGAATTCCCGAAGTCTCGCAGGTCTCCACCATCCCGCGCGGCGAGTCGGGAAAAATGCAGGCCAGACAAGCCGTTTTCCCCGGCAGGATATTCAATGTGACCCCATAGCTGCCGACGGCGGCAGAATAAACCCAGGGTCGGGAAGCCTCCACCGCGAAATCGTTTACCAGGTAGCGAGTCTCGAAGTTGTCTGTCCCGTCCAGAATTACATCCATTCCTTCAAGTAAGGCATGAATATTGCCAGGGACCACATCGTCGACCCGAGCCTCCACGACAATCGCAGAGTTGAATGCGGAAATCTTTCGCGCTGCCGCGATCGCCTTGGGGAACGATTCGGCTGCATCCTTTTCGTCGAATAACGATTGCCGTTGCAGATTGCTGAGCTCCACATAATCGCGATCAATAATCCGCAACATTCCCACGCCCGCGCGGGCCAGCAACGAAGCCAACGCGGACCCGGTCGCTCCGCATCCCACGATCGCAACTCGGCCCGCGGCCAGCCGTCGTTGGCCCTCCTCTCCGATTCCGCGAAACAGAATCTGCCGCGAGTACCGTTCTTCGATCTTCTCTTTCTCCATGTCCCGTCCCTACTAGGTCATCAGTACTGAACCGCAAAACCCTTATTATAAGGTGGTCGCTTAAGCCGTTAGAAGACCGGACAACGAGGAGCCCTGCGCGCTTCATCGAAGCAAAGAACGGGCCAAGGACTTTATCTGCTGAGAACGTACGCATTATTGCTAGTGCTTATGATGGTTTTGCTCGCTCCGGCTGCCCGTGCCGGTGCGACCCCGCCTTTTTCTTTCAGCCAAGAGCCGCAAACCACGACTCCTACGCCTCTAACGTCCATGTCCGAATACGTCGGGCGTACCGTCAAATCGATTGATCTCCCCGGCGTTTCCGGTGCCGTCCATTTCCTGCAGCTGCTTCCGCAAAAACCCGGCCAGCCCCTGGATCGGGACCAGGTTCGCGACAGCATTCGGATCCTTTTCGCGACCGGTCGCTTTGCCGACATTCAGGCGGAAGTCAGTCCTTCCGGTTCGGATGTGCTGCTCACTTTCACCACCTCGCCCAACTTTTTTGTCGGTGCGGTCGAGGTGGAAGGCGCTCCCAGCCGTCCCAACTACAACCAGATCGTGAACGCCTCCAAATTTGAACTCGGCGAACGCTATACCCGTGACAAGCTCAGCCGAGCCTTGCAGAACATCCGCCAACTCATGCAAGAGAACGGCTACTACCGTGCCCGAGTCACGGCCGAAAGCACCTCAAACGCCGACACCCAGCAGATCAACATTCTGTTTCATATCACGGCGGGTGAGCCGGCGCACGTCGGTGAAGTCACAGTCACCGGTCATTCGAAGTTTTCTCTCGGTCAGGTTCAAGATATCACCCGAATGCATCCCGGCGAGCGGGTCACCGCTAAGCGTGTCACCAACTCTCTTCAATATCTGCGCAAGAAGCTGCAAAAGCAGCAACGGGTCACGGCTCAGGTCTCCATCGCCGAACAGAAATACCATCCCGAATCGAACTCCGTCGACTTTACCTTCCTGATCGACCCCGGCCCCGTCGTCGTGGTCTACGCCCAGGGGTTTCCCATCAGTCGAAGTGTGCTGAGAAAGGAAATCCCGGTCTACCAGGAGAACGCATTGGACGATGACTTGCTCAACGAAGGCAAACACAACCTCCTCGAGTACCTCCAGACTCGCGGCCACTTCGACGCTACCGTCGACTTCAACAAAGAAAGCGGTCCGGACTATCTCCAGGTGGTCTACCACATCGATCCTGGTCCGGTGCATAAGCTCGAGCGTATTGAGATTACGGGGAATAACTATTTCTCCCGGCCAATGCTTCGCCTGCGTATGCAGATTCAGCCCGCCGGCGTCTTTTCTCCCGGACGCTACAGTGAAGCCTTGCTCAAGACCGATGTCGCCAATTTTCAGGCTCTCTATGTTTCCAACGGATTCCGCCAGGTCAACATTCAGACCAAGGTCGACGACAATTACCACGGGTCCGACAATCATCTCGCGGTCCACATCGAAATCGATGAAGGTCCGCAAACTCTGGTCGGTGAGTTCCACGTCGTCGGAAATGAGAAGATCGCCGCGAAATCGTTCTCGGAGTTCAACACGATTCCCGGTCAGCCTTATTCAGAACAAAATCTCGCGAACGATCGTGAGGCTATTCTCAACTACTATTTCAATCACGGATTTCCCAATGCTGTCCTGGATGTCACCACCAACCCTGCTCCCGGTAAGCCAAATCGCCAAGATGTTACCTTCACCATCCATGAAGGGGAACAGTTCGTCGTCAACCGAGTGCTGGTCGCCGGGCTTGACCATACCCGCGATTATGTGGTGCAGCGAGAAGTGCAGGTGGTTGCGGGCACACCCTTAAGCCAGCAGGATCTTTTGAACACGCAGAGCAAGCTTTATGATCTCGGGATTTTCAGCCAGGTAGACACTGCGGTCCAAAATCCCAACGGCTCGGACCCGGAGAAAAATGTTCTGATACAGGTGGAGGAAGCCAAGCGTTACACCTTCACCTACGGCATCGGGCTGGAATTCGAAACCGGCCTGTCTTCCGGAACCAGCTCACCGTCCGGCTCGACCGGTGCCAGTCCGCGCGTCGGACTGGATATCACACGCCTCAATGTCGGCGGCCGCGATCAGACCCTGATCTTCCAGTCTCACGTTGGAACCCTGCAGCAGCGTGGTCTGATCAGCTATGAGATCCCAAAAATCTTCAACAATGACCGTTTCAAGCTCGTCTTCACAGCCTTTTATGACAACAGTCTCAATGTCGCCACTTTCACTTCGCAACGGCTGGAGGGCAAAATTGATCTGCGCCAGCAGATTGGCAAGCTGCAAGCCAATCACTCCACTTCCATCACTTATCGCTTCGACTACCGCCGCGTAAAAGCCACAAACTTCGCCTCGGACTTTTCTCCGGCGGAATTCAATCTGTTCTCCTTGCCTGCTCACGTTGGCGGTCCCGGCTTCACCTTTATTCGCGACAAGCGCGACAACCCACTCGAAAGTACTAAGGGCCAATACTTCACGCTCGATGGTTTCGGGGCGTCGAGTTATGTCGGCTCTCAGTCGGATTACGGACGCGCGATCGCCCAGGATTCCACCTATTACGCCTTCGGCAAGCTCAACCACAAATTCGTCTTTGCCCGCTCCACCACCCTGGGTCTGGAACAGGTTTATGGGGGCACACGAGTCCTGCCGCCGGGAAGCTGTCCGCTGAATAACCTGCAAACCGCCTGTCAGTCGAATATTTCTATCATTCCGTTGCCCGAACTTTTTTTCGCCGGAGGCGGCAACTCTCACCGCGGTTTTGGGTTAAATCAGGCAGGACCTCGCGATCCCGATTCCGGTTTTCCCGTCGGCGGCTCGACGCTGTTCGTTAACAGTGAAGAACTGCGCTTTCCCTCGGTCACCTTGCCCTATCTCGGGGAAGGCTTCGGCTTCGCCGTCTTTCACGATATGGGGAATGTTTTCACCGCCGGACACGACCTGCTGAAGGGCTCTCTGCGCTGGCACCAACAGGATCCCGCCCAATGTCTGCAGGCCGGGGGAGTACCCAACACTGCGTGCATAACCAACTTTAACAACAGCGGGTACGACTACACTTCTCACGCCCTGGGCATCGGCTTGCGCTATAAAACTCCCATCGGCCCCTTGCGCTTCGACTTCGGGTACAATTTAAACCCAACCAGTTATTTTCAAGGGACCACGTTTTCCACGACGGGACAGGCGGAGACTTATGAGACGCCGCGCTTGCAACACTTCAACGTTTTTTTCAGCATAGGGCAGCCATTCTAATGAAATCTCCTACCGAGAGAACAACGACGGCCAGAACAACGACCGCCAGAACAACGGTCGCCAGAACAACGGTCGCCGCGCTTGCGCTTTTATTTTCTGTTATTGCTCTTGCCCCCGTGCGTTCGGCCCTTGCTGCCGCGCCTCAGGTGATTGATCGTATTGTCGGCACCGTGAACGGTCGCGTGATCTTACAATCCGATTGGGATGAAGCCCTGTGCTATGAGGCGCTCCTAAGCAACCGCTCACTCGCTGATTTCACGGAAGAGGATCGCCGCGCCGTGCTCGACCGTCTTATCGATCTGGAACTGCTGCGTGGACAGATGAATTCCGCCGACTTCCGCCACGCTACCGATGCCGAGATCGCCGGCCGCATCGCCGAGGCCCGCAAGCAATATCTTCAAGCCAGTTCCGATGAAGCCTGGCGCTCGCTCCTGGCCTCCTATCACCTCACGGAAAAAGATCTAAATGCGCACGTTCAGCAACAGATCGACGTCATGCGCCTGGTCGACGCTCGCCTTCGCCCGGCCGTGCAAATCGATTCCAAGTCCATCGAGGCCTACTACCGCGACCAGTTCGTCCCTAAATTGAAACAGGCCGGCGCTTCGGAAGTACCGCTTACCGAAGTCGCGGGCAAGATCCGCGAACTGCTGACCGAAGAAAAAGTGAGTGAGATGCTCGTCTCCTGGCTGCAAACCCTACGTTCTGAAGGTCACGTACACATTCCCGGAGTCACCCCTTCGTCCACCGACGCGGGAGTCCAATCGCAGTGACCGAATCCGCCAGGAAGCCTTTCCGCCGCTGGTGGAAATACCTCCTCATTCTGGCTGGCGCGGCCGGCCTTCTGGCCGTCGGTCTGACCATCTATATCAATACGGAATCCTTCCAGTCGCTGGTTCGGCGCCGCCTCATCGCCAATGTCGAACGCATTACTGGAGGCCGCGCCGAAATCGGCAGCTTCCATACCATTCCCTTCCGCTTGCAGGTCGAGGTACGGAATATCACCGTACACGGCCGCGAGGCCGCCACCGAGGTTCCGCTGGCTCACGCCGATAATGTGGTCGGCCGCTTGAAGATCACGTCGCTTCTTCGTTCCGAACTTGGCTTTCATGAGCTCGTTTTCGACCACCCCGTGATCCACGTTGCTTTCTATCCCGATGGCACCAGCAACTTTCCTAAGCGCTCGAGCACGTTTACCACGCGAGCTTCGGTCGAACAACTCTTCGCGCTCTCCATCACTCACCTCGAATTTCGGCAGGGACAAATCCTGTGGGACGATCAGACCATTCCTCTCGATTTCTCGGTGCGTGACACTTCGCTTCAGATGGCATATTCCTATCTCCACGAGCGCTACAATGGGCGTCTGTTGCTCGGATTGGTCGATACGAAGTTGCCGGACTGCCGCCCCTTCGCCTGGATGAGTTCGGCGGATTTCACCCTGCATTCCGATTCCGCTGCCTTCTCTTCACTTAAATGGAATTCCGGTCATTCCAATCTCTCTGCCACCGGCCAGATCACTAACTTCCGACGTCCTCGTGTGCAAGCTGCGTATGACGCCCACGTCGATCTCACCGAGGCCGCGTCCATCACTCGCCGTCGCGAGCTTCGCGCCGGTTTCCTCGAGCTCAAGGGAGAAGGCAACTGGTCGCTCGATCAGTTCGCCGCGAATGGATTGCTCACCATTCGCGATCTCGCCTGGCGGGCCGATCAGGTTTCTTTTTCCAAAGCGTCCCTCACCACCGGTTATTCGGTCAGCGACCAGCAGCTCAAACTATCGAAGATCGAAGGCAGGATTTTTGGCGGCAGCGTCACCGGAGATGCCGAACTCGATCAGTGGCTCGCTGCAGATCAGCACCTCACGGTTGCAGCCCGAAGGAATCTTGAAACCGCCACCATCTCCGCGGCCCGCCCGGCCGCTAAATCCCGCCAGACGGTCAAACCCAGTCAGCCAGCCGTTCAAAGCGCGTCGATCGTCCTTCGCTTGCGAGATATCTCCGCGGAAGAACTCGCGCTTGCCCTCAATGCACCCACTCACCCGCTACAGGCTTTGCGTCCCGCTGGCCTGGCTTCCGGAACTGTCGACACTCGCTGGAAGGGAACTCGTCGCGACGCCGAAGTGCAGTTCGCTCTCGATGTCAGTCCGCCACCCCGCACTGCTCCTCGGCAACTACCGCTCACCGCGCACGCCACCGGCATTTATCATGCCGGCACGGACACACTTGATCTCCCGCAATTTAGCCTGAGCACGCCTACCAGTCACGTGCAAGCCTCGGGCACTCTCTCATCCACGTCTGCGGTTCGGCTCTCCGTTTCCACTTCTAGCCTCGAAGACTGGCTTCCGTTCGTCGCGGTCGTGCGCGGCCCTGCACTGTTTCCCGTGGTGCTGAATGGCCGCGCCAGTTTCAACGGCAACATGAGCGGTTCACTCTCCGCGCCCCAGCTTGCCGGCAGCCTCTCGGTAGATGATTTCGAAGTCAACACTCCTGCCACCTCCGACACGCCTCAACTTAAAACGCGCTGGGATTCCCTTTCCACTTCCATCCAGCTGTCCTTCCAATCCGTTTCTCTCCACGGGGCAACTTTAAGTCGCGGCGACACCTCTGCGAATTTTGACGCCTCCGCCACTCTTGACCATGGCCACCTCACCGGCGATAGCGCCTTCGCCCTCCGAGCCAATCTGCAGAGCGTCGACCTGGCCGCGCTGCTAGCTCTGGCCGGATATAACTACCCCATCGGTGGAACAGGCGATGTATTCCTGCAAGCTGCGGGGACTGAGTCCGACCTTCACGCCGACGGGCGGATCCATCTCAACCACGCCTCCGCTTACGGCGAGCCAGTTCAACAATTCGACTCCGCTTTCCACTTTTCACACGGCCAAATCGCACTCGACGAAATGCATCTCTTCCACGACGACTCCATCATTACCGGCAGCGCGGCCTACAATACTTTGACTCACGCTTTTAGTCTTGACGTAGCCGGAAGCAATCTCGATCTGGCCGGTGTGCGCCAGATCCAGTCCGGCCGTCTCCCGGTAGAAGGACGTGCCGATTTCACCCTCAAGGCCTCTGGCGAACGGAGCGCACCTACCGTGAATGCCGATATTCACGTTCGCAAACTCGTTCTCGATCACGAGATCGAAGGGGATCTCGAGTTGCAAGCGGTTACCCAGGGGAGCGAGCTTCATCTCACTGGCAAGTCTCAACTGCCGCACGGTTCACTGCTCATGAGCGGAAACGTCCAATTGCGCAATGACTATTCTGCTGATCTTTCTTTCCGCGTGGATCAGCTCGATCTCGATCCCTTCTGGCACGCTTACCTCGGCACCCAACTTACCGGACAGTCCACGGTAGCCGGCAATCTCACTCTCCACGGTCCGCTCTTCGAGCCTTCCCGCTGGGATGTCCATGGCGATCTGGCGACAGTCTCGCTAGACCTCGAACACCTCAAGATCACGAACCAGAATCCCATTCTCTTCGTCGTCGCCGGCCAGTCCATCCATATCGATCGACTCCACATGTTAGGGGAGGGAACCGACCTGACCGCCCATGGGACCGTGCAACTCTCAGGCAGCCGCGCACTCGATCTCGCAGCCGACGGGCATCTCGACCTCAAGCTGCTTACCGGCTTTTACCCCAACCTTACGGCCTCCGGCCTGGTTACGATGAACATGACCGTCGGTGGAACCTTCGCCGATCCGTTCCCTCAAGGCCGACTTCAATTCGTCAATGGCTCGCTCTCCTACGCGACCCTTCCGAGTGGCTTGAGCGGGGTCAGTGGCTCTCTTCTCTTTACTCGTGATCGTTTCCACATCGAAACGCTCACCGCCCGCACCGGAGGTGGCACTCTCGCTTTTCAGGGAGATGCCAGTTATCTGCATCAGCAGCTGAATTTCAATCTCACAGCCACTGGCAAGGACGTTCGCCTGCGTTATCCGCCCGGAGTCAGTTCCACCGCCGATGCCGATCTGCACTGGGTCGGAACGCGTTCCGCTTCGTCGGTTTCCGGTACGATCACCATCAACAAGATCGCAGTAACTCCAGGCTTTGATTTCAGTTCCTACCTGGAGCGCGGACGCCAGGGTGGCAGTCTCGCGATTTCCAACTCTCCGCTCAACAATATCAAGCTCGATATCCATGTACAGACCGCGCCAGAACTCCAGATGCGCACCGCCATCGCCCGGCTCTCCGGGGACGCCGATTTCCGCCTCCGCGGTTCCGTGGCGCGCCCCGCCGTTCTGGGCCGCGTCGATATCCTCGAAGGCCAGGCCACTTTCCACGGCACCCGGTTTGTCCTTGAACGTGGCGATATCACCTTTGCCAATCCGATTTCCATCGAGCCTCAACTCAACCTTCAGGCTTCCACTCACGTCCGCAACTACGATCTCAACATCACCGTTACTGGTACGACGGATCACGGTATCAACATCAATTACCGTTCCGAACCACCTCTGCCCAAATCTGACATCATCGCCCTGCTCGCTCTTGGCCGTACCGGCAACGAGTCCACTCAACTCCAGGAGCAGTCTGGCCAGAGCGTTTTTTCTGACCAGGCGACGGCCCTCATCCTCAGCCAGGCCCTCAACACCACGGTCAGCAGCCGATTGCAGCGTTTATTCGGCGCGAGCAACATCAAAATTGATCCCCAGGGACTCACGACCGAGACCAATCCCATCAGCAACGGCCCACAGATCACCATCGAGCAGGAATTCGCCAACAACGTTTCCTTGACTTATTCCACCAACGTGTCTCAAAGCTCGCAACAGATCATTCAGGGCGAGTACTATTTCAATCGCAATCTTTCGGTCGTCGGCACCCGTGATCAGAATGGCGTCGTCAGCTTCGACCTGCGCGTTCGCAGGCGCAAGAAATGAAAAGAGTGATCAGTGGTCAGAGGCCAGTGATCAGCAACAGAAGCGCTTTTTTCAAGGATCGCTGATCCCTGACCACGGATCCGTGACCACTGAGCATGAACGACCCCGTCACCGCCCGACAGCAAATGGTCGATTCGCAACTCCGCGCCCGTGGCATTTCCGACCCGCGTGTCCTCGACGCCATGCTTCGCGTTCCACGCGAGACTTTTGTTCCCGAAATCTACCGTGCCGAGGCCTACGAAGATCACCCCCTGCCCATCGGCGACGACCAGACCATTTCTCAGCCTTACGTGGTCGCGGTCATGCTCGAAGCCCTTCAACTCGCCCCCACCAATGTCGTCCTCGAAATCGGTACCGGCTCCGGATATGTCACCGCACTCCTCGCGGAACTTGCCGCACAGGTTTTTTCCGTAGAGCGTCACCCCGATCTCGCTGCTGCAGCTTGCGCAGCCATCGCCAGCCTTGGTTATCGGAATGTCAAAATATTCACCGGTGACGGCACGCTTGGCCTTCCCTCCTATGCTCCATTCGATGCTATCCTCGTCTCCGCCGCGGCCCTTGAACTTCCTCCCGCGCTACTTTCTCAACTCCGCGACGGCGGACGTATGATTGTCCCCGTCGGTCCATCCGATTCCCAGCAACTTCAATTTATCCGCATGCAGGATGGTCAGCCGATCATCTCGCAGCGCGACTCGGTTCGCTTTGTTCCTTTGATCTCAGACAATCATCGCTAGCTGATTCCTCGAATCCGAAGACTGGGAACGGAAAACTGCCATATGTCTTACAATCTTTCTGTGCCCATGCTTCACAACCTTCGCGTAACCCTTGAAATGATCAAGTGGGAGCACTCCATCTTCGCTCTCCCTTTCGCCCTTTGCGGAGCTATGCTCGCCGCCTCTGGCCTTCCCACGGCACATCAGCTTTTCTGGATCGTCATCGCCATGCTGGCTGCTCGCTCCGCCGCCATGGCTTTCAACCGGCTTGCCGATGCCACCATCGACGCCGCCAACCCGCGCACCAGCACCCGCGCCCTGCCCGCCGGCCATCTCTCGACGACTTTTGTTGCGACTTTTGTTTTCGTGTCCTGCGCGATTTTCATCCTTGCCGCCTCGCAGCTGAATCGCCTCACGCTTTGGCTGTCGCCGGTCGCGCTAGCCGTTTTGCTGCTCTACTCCTACACCAAGCGCTTCACTCGTCTCTCCCATCTCGTCCTGGGTTTCGCGCTCGGCATCGCCCCTGCTGCCGCCTGGATCGCCGTCCGCGGCTCCTTGGACCCTCGCATCTTGCTCCTCACCGCTGCCGTTACCTTCTGGGTCGCCGGCTTTGACGTCCTCTACGCCTGCCAGGATTTCGAATTTGACCGTCAGGCCGGACTCCATTCCATCCCTCGCCACATCGGCATCGGCCCCGCTCTGTGGATCGCGCGCGTCTTCCATCTAATCATGCTGATCCTTCTCGTCGCGCTGCTTCCAGCCTTTGGTCTGGGCAAACTCGCACTCGCCGGCGTAATCGCCGTTATGCTGCTCCTGCTCTACGAGCACTCGCTCGTAAAGCCCACCGACCTCAGCAAACTCAACGCCGCTTTTTTCACGATGAATGGCGTAATCTCCGTCGTCTTCGCCGTCTTCGTGGCCGCAGACTTGTTGCTGCGCAACTAGACTCGATAGTTGCAAGACCCTCCAACCCCCACGTCCAACGCCGTAGGTAACTCCTGTCCTGGTTCTTGAAGCTGGTAGCATAAAGATTCCCGCAACCCCAAACGCGTGCGATCCTTTTTCCACTTCGCGGTTGTCCTCGTGGCGCTTCCCCTGTTGGCGCAGAGCAATGCCGGAGAACTTCGCCTCAAAATCACCGGTCCGGACGGCCAGCCCCTCAAGGCGTCCATCAATCTTTCCAGTGACGCTATCGAGTTCCATCGCTCTTTTTTCGCCGACGACTCCGGCCTCTCTGTCATCCGCAATCTTCCCTTCGGCCTCTATCGTCTTCAAGTCCGCGAGCCAGATTTTGCTACCTACGATGGCCCCATTGAAATTCGCTCCGCGCTCCCCACCGACTACGCCGTCACCCTCAGAATCGCCGCCCTCAGCACCGCCGTTCAAGTGACTGCGCAAAACACTCTTCTCGAGCCCGACCGCGCCGGCGCCTCCAACCATATCGATCAGCAGGAAATCGCCGACCGTCCTGCGTCTATCCCCGGACGCACCATGGCCGATCTCGTGAACTCTCAGCCCGGGTGGCTCTACGAGGGCAATGCCGTGCTTCATCCTCGCGGCTCCGAATATCAGACTCAATTCGTTGTCGACGGCATCCCGCTTACCGACAATCGTTCGCCCAGCTTCGGTCCTGAAATCGACGCGGATGACGTCGACTCCCTCACCATCTACACGGCGGGCATTCCCGCTGAATACGGCCGCAAAATGGGCGGGGTCGTCGAGGTCAACACTCTGCACGATACTCAGCCCGGCCTTCATGGAGAGCTCATTCTCTCCGGCGGTAGTTTCGATACCGCCGGCGCATTCGTCCGCCTCCAGGATACTTTTGGAAAGAATACCGTCGGCGTCAGCGCCTCCGGCGACATGACCGCCCATTACCTGAATCCTGTGGTTCCCGAGAATTTCACCAACCGCGGTACCATCGGCGACTTCTCTGTGAGCTACGAACGCGATTTCACTCCTAAAGACCACCTCACGCTCAGCGTCCACCATGAACTCGCCCGCTACGAAATCCCTAACGAGCAGGTCCAGCAGGACCCACAGCTCCTGGCGGAGCTTGGCCAGCCTGCGCCTCCGCCTGGCACTCCACCCCAGCTCCAGACCGCCGACAATTTCGAAACCATGGGCATCGCCTACTATCAGCACATTTTCTCTTCCAATGTTCTCCTCGATGTCCGCGGCATGGTCCGCGACAACTCTAACGACTTCTATTCCAACGCCTCCTCCTGGCCCATCATCGTCTTCCAGCACAACGATTTTCGAGAGGGATATTTCAATACTTCCATCTCCATTCACCACGGCCACCACGAATGGAAGGCCGGCGTCGAATCCGACAAGCTCTTCCTTCACGAAAACTATAGCGACATCATCACCGCAAATCCTGATTACCCCGATTATCCCTTCGACCCCGGTACGCAAAGCCCCTTCGCCTTCACCGGCTCCCGGCCTGATCTGGAACAGGCCGCCTTCGTTCAGGATCTCATTCACTGCGCCAACTGGACCATCAATGCTGGCCTGCGCTGGGACCACTACCAGTTACTGCTCAATCAAAACTCCGTCAGCCCGCGTCTTTCCATTGCGCATTATTTTCCCGAAGCGAAGTTGATCGTGCACGCTTCCTACGACCGCATCTTCCAAACCCCGTCGTTCGAGAACATCCTGCTCTCCAGTTCCAATCAGGTGCAGTCCTTCGAACCCACTGTTCTTCGCCTGCCCGTGCAACCTTCCCATGGCAACTACTTGGAAGTGGGCGCCACCAAGAGCTTCTTGAACCAGTTCCGCCTCGACGCGAATTATTTCCGCCGCTATGTCAGCAACTACGCCGACGATGACCAGATCCTGAACACGAGCATCAGTTTCCCCATCGCCTTCCGCAAAGCCATCCTCTACGGAGCGGAAGCCAAGCTCGAACTCCCGCACTGGAAGCGCTTCTCCGGCTTTCTCAGCTATTCCTATATCGTGGGCAACGCCTGGTTTCCGGTAACCGGAGGACTTTTCACCGGTACCGATGCTGTCGGCGCCAGCACTCAACTCACCGGACACTTTCCCGATTCGCAGGATCAGCGCAACACTGCCCGCGGCAGGGTTCGTTATCAGCTAACTTCTCGTGTTTGGATTGCGGTGGGTTCGGAGTATGGCAGTGGCCTGCCCTTCGATTTTGATGGCACCTATCAGCAGGCGCTGGCTGAGTATGGCCCCGCGGTCGTCGACCGCATCAACCTCAACAGCGGACGCATCAAGCCCACGCTCGCCGTCGATGCCTCCCTCGGCGCTCAACTTTATAAAACCGACAAACTGGCTCTCAACTTTCAAGCCGACGGCGAGAACCTGAACAACCGCCTGAACATCATCGACTTCGGCGGCCTTTTCTCCGGCAATGCCATCGGCCCGCCCCGCAGCTACGCACTCCGCCTGGCAGCAATTTTCTAATCGAACTGTCATCTGATCCGAACTGTCATCCTGAGCGGAGCATGATCGTCTGAAAGACGATTATGCGCAGTTGAAGGATCCCTGACACCACCAGCGCTCGAGCTGTTAGGGTTCTTCCTTAAGCCGCTACGCGGCTCCCGATAGATAAAAAGGGACGCCGACAGGCGTCCCCTAAGGTCCTTCGATTAGACCCGTGTGAATCCGTGGCAAAAGTTACACCACGAAATACTTCGCCCCCGGATGATGCACCACCAGCGCCGACGTGCTCTGCTCCGGCTCCAGCAAGAACCCCGAAGTCAACCGTACTCCCACGTTTTCTTCCGGCTTCAGCAGCACAAACAATTTCGTCTGGTCCTCCAGATTCGGGCACGCCGGATAACCAAACGAATATCTCGACCCGCGATATTTCTGATGAAATAAATCGCGAATCGCCGCCGCATCCTCGCCTGCAATCCCCAACTCCTCGCGCATCGTCTTATGATGCAACTCCGCCAGCGCTTCCGCCGTCTCCACGCTTAGTCCGTGCAAATACAGATATTTCGTATACTCCCCGCCCTCAAACAGTCTCTGCGTCTCTACCGAAGCCTTCGCTCCAATTGTCACCAGCGAAAACCCAATCACATCCATCTTCCCCGACGCCTTGCTCGCAAAGAAATCAGAGATGCAGAGCCGCCTACCCTCCCGCTGCCGCGGAAACGTGAATCTCAGCAACTCTCGTGTGGGGACAGCCGCCCCCGGCTGTCCTGCCGCGCGAAGCGCGGCCATTTCTTTGCTGGCCATTGGCCACTGGCCACCGTCCACTTCATACACCACCACATCATTCCCATCGCTCTAGCACGGAAAATACCCGTATACAACCTTCGGATCGAACAGGCCCGACTCCGCCACTTCCTCTTCGAGCTTCTTCTTGATCGGCCTGAACTTTTCCTCCACCAGCCGCACATAATCCGCCTGCGACGCCGTTTTCAACTGCCACTGATTCTTGAACAGCGCCGTCTCGTTGATGTACGGAAAAACGTCGCGCACCTCGTAACGTTTCACCCGCACGCCCCAGAATGGAGGCTCAGGAATATTCGGCGCGTCCGTCACGACCGCGCTCCGCTCCGAAAAGACAGGTCCGGTTTCCTCATCAACCGCCGTGGCCTTCGCGTACTCCTTCACCGTCCGCCCGTCCTCCAGTCGCGCCTCACGCGCCCCATCCTCTGTCACCAGGTCTTCCATCACATGCAATCCGGCGAACGCATCCTCCGCATAGAACACGGCGTTTTCATACTCCCGTCGCAAATCGTCTTCCACATACTTCCGCGTGAGGGCCGCGCCGCCGCAAATCACCGGGAACTCCAGCTTCTGCCGCTGCAAATCCTGGATCACGTACTTCATCTCCAGCGTCGATTTCACCAGCAGCCCGCTCAGCCCGATCGCATCCGCCCCATGCTCCTGCGCCGCGCTGATGATTTTGTCCCCCGGCTGCTTGATTCCCAGGTTAACCACCTTGAATCCATTGTTCGACAAAATGATGTCCACCAGATTCTTACCGATATCGTGGACATCCCCCTTCACGGTCGCGAGCACGATCGTGCCCTTCTGCGATCCGCCGGTCTTTTTCTCCATCTTCGGCTCAAGATAGGCCACAGCCTGCTTCATCACTCCAGCCGAATCCAGTACCGAAGGCAGCTGCATCTTGCGCGCGCCAAACAGATCGCCGACCGTCTTCATTCCGTCGAGCAAAACTGTGTTAATCAGCTCTAGCGCTGAGTAAGAACCGAGCGCCTCTTCCAGCAGTTCTTCCAGCGATCTCTTGTGCCCGCCCTCGCCCACCGATTTCTCGCCGTTGATGATCGCAAACTTCAGCTTATCCTCCACCGACAACGTATCCACATGCGCCGTCGTCGAGGCCGCCGGCTTACCCTTCAGCCCGGCGAAGTGATTCATGTATTTCTGCAGCGGATCGCCATCCGACGCATCGCGGAAAATCAGCTTCCGCGCCAGATCGACCTCTTCCTGCGGAATCTTGTACAACGGATAGATTTTCGTGTAATTCACGATGGCCATATCCAGCCCGCGGTTCACGGCCTCGTGCATGAACACCGAATTCAAAACCCGCCGCGGATAGGCATCCAACCCAAAAGAAATATTGCTGACTCCCAGTATCGTCTTCACGTCGGGCAATTCTTTCTTGATCCGCTCGACCGCCTCAAGCGTTTCGATTCCGGCGTTGCGGTACTCCTCTTGGCCGGTTGAAATCGGCAAAGTCAGCGCATCGAAGATCAAATCCGTCCCGTCCAGCCCGTATTTCTTCGTAGCCAGATCAAAAATCCGGTGCGCGATCGCCGTCTTCTTTTCCGCGGTCAGCGCCATCCCGTCTTCATCAATAGTCAGCGCAATCACTGCCGCGCCATACCGCTTCGCCATCGGCAGTACCAGCGACGTTCGCTTCTCTCCATCCTCCAGATTGATCGAATTGATAATCGCCCGCCCCGGAATCCTCTTCAGCGCCTCTTCCACCACGTCTGCCTCAGTCGAATCCACTAGGATCGGCGCCGGAACCCGTGTCGCAATCCTCTCCAGAATCGACGTGACATATCCCTTCTCATCCTCGCCCACAATCGCGCAGCACAAGTCGAGCATGTGCGATCCGTCGTTCACCAATTTCTTCGCCAGCGCCAGAATGTCGTCGTACTTCTTCCCCCGCACCAGGTTCCGAAAATGCTCGACGCGGGTCGTAGTATTCATCTCTTCCGCCACGATCAAAGGCTTCGGCTCGAGATCGAGGGGAACCGATGTATACGCGCTCGAGGCCGCGCCCGCTCGCTTCACTTCGCGCCTCGCCGGTTCCACGCCGGATACCGCATCCACCACGGCTTTCAAATGCGCCGGAGTCGTCCCGCAACATCCGCCAACAATCCGGACGCCGTAATCCACCACAAAATGTTTGTGATACTCCGCCAGTTCCTGCGGCGTCAGTTTGTAGACGGCGTGTCCGCCTTCGTTGTGCGGCAGTCCGGCATTCGGAAGAACCGATATTTCTTTCGTCGAATTCAGCGCGAGGTAGCGGACCGCGTCGTTCATCTCCTTCGGTCCCGTCGCGCAATTCAGTCCGAGGATGTCCACATCAAACGGCTCCAGTGCAGTCAAAGCCGCGCCAATCTCCGTGCCCAATAACATTGTCCCGGTCTCTTGCAAAGTAACTTGCACAGCGACCGGCAGTTGCTTGCCCGCCTTCCGCATCGCATCCAGCACGCCGATGGTCGCAATCTTCGCTTGCAACAAGTCCTGGCAAGTCTCGATCAACAAGACATCGACTCCGCCTTCGATCAGCGCGGCTGCTTGTTCCTCGTAAGCCGCAGCCATCGTCTCGAACCCAATATGTCCCAGCGACGGCAACTTGGTGGTCGGCCCCATCGATCCCGCCACAAACCGCGGCCGATCCTTGGTCGAGAATTGCTGCGCCACTTCCCGCGCCAGTTGCGCCGCCTTCACGTTGATCTCGCGCACCCGATCCGCCAGTTCAAACTCGCCCAGCACGATGCGCGACCCACCGAACGTGTCGGTTTCCACGATGTCGCAGCCGGCCTTGAAGAAGTCAGCATGGATGTCCCGAATAATGTCAGGACGGCTGAGCACGAGCACCTCGCTGCAATTCTCCTTACCCCAGTAATCGTCCAGAGAAGGATTACGCGTCTGGATGTTCGTCCCCATCGCGCCGTCATAGACGACCACGCGCTCTTTCACGGTCTGTAAGAAATCAGTCATAGGCAGTACCCTTGTCATTCCGACACGCGAGCGAAGCGAACAAGGAAGAATCCCCTCCCCACATGCGCTCCCTGTTCACACCACATATACAAACGCCGGCCCCCCAGGGACCGGCGTGATGGATCCGAGATTGGAAACTTTAACTCCCCGCAACCATCTCCTTGGGAGCCCCACCGTCGACGTCGGCCTGATTGAAGACAACGTTTGCTCCCATGTGTGCTGGCCGGGGGGCCAGCATCTGCTCCTTGCGGTAAACCAGATTGCTGGCATTAAAAGTCGCCAGCTCAAACCCGTGCCCGTGCGTAATCGCGTCCGTAGGGCAAGCCTCCACGCAATATCCGCAAAAGATACAGCGGTTGTAGTCGATGTTGTAGACCTTG
>Ga0074046_10001901_pt1 | contig 18424 bp, 11 predicted proteins | sample BogForMeECP23OM3_FD_94441 | JGI IMG/M metagenome (GOLD analysis project Ga0074046, IMG submission 94441) | Bog forest soil microbial communities from Calvert Island, British Columbia, Canada - Bog Forest MetaG ECP23OM3 | ecosystem: Environmental > Terrestrial > Soil > Wetlands ... | reverse complement strand
CTTTTTCGCGGAAGCCTTCGATGCGCTGGCCGGTGCCGTGCTGCTTTTCGGCTTTACGCACGAGGAAGCCGTGCAGGGTTCCGCTGATGACGGCTACGGCCACCACGATGGGGTCGGCACCCATGGTCATTCCGCCGATGGCGTCGGCGTGCCAGCCTTGGCCACGCATTTCATCGAGGAAGACTTCGCCTACCAGTTGCGCGCCACGGGCATCGAGCGTAGTAGTGCGGCAGTCGATGTAATAGTCGCTGGTGCAGCCGGAGGACAACTGAAAGTCGCCCAGGCGAAAGGACTTCTGCGCCAGCATTTCCAGGAGCTCTTGTCTTGCGGTAGACATGAATTTCTACGATAGCAGAAAAGCAGTTGTCAGCCATCAGTTCTCAGTGTTCCAGCGCTTGCCTTTACTGAGAGCTGAGAACTCTATTGGTTGAGTTTCTCCAGGTGCCGAAAGCCGCTGGTGGCTACGAACATTGCTATGGCTATGGTTCCGTTATAGGCCATGTGGATGAGGACACTGGCGGCGACGGAATTGGTTCTGGCTCGCACCATGGTCAGGACCGTGCCCACTAGAAAAATCACGAGCACCGGGCCCCAGGCGAACATCAGTTGCGCGCCATGCAGCAGGGCGAAAGCGAGCGCGGTTACGAAGACGGCGACTGGCAAACCTAGACGGCGTGCCAGCACGGGATACAGAAAGGCGCGGAAAAAAAGCTCTTCCATCAGAGGCGCCAGGGTCACGCTGAGAATGGCAAGCGCCCAGGCTTCGGCGGGGGTTTTGAAAAAGCTGTCGATGGGCAGCTCTTTGGGAATCGGCAACAGATGAGCCAGGAGTTGCAAAGACAGCGATAGCGCGAACCCGGCCAAGACGTAAACAGCAATGTTGGAGGGCCAATTCCAGTGGATGGCGGCGAGAAAATCGGGGCGGCGGCGCTCGCGCGTGACCAGAACATACATGTAGGCGAGGATCAGAAGATAGGCCAGAGATTGTCCGGCGACGATGACTAGGGGGACTCGGGCGAGTTCGCCGAGACTGCGGTGCGGATACACCCAAACGCGCGCGATGAGCAACACCGTGAAGACACCAACGAAGAGCGCCACGATGGTGATGAAGGTGAGGCGGAGGATATCCCAGCCATCCCAGGCGGGGTCGGGCGGCGGGGGCACGGCTTCGAATCCAGCCCCGACATGACCACCGGCATCTGCCGAGCTTTGCTCGGCTGGACAGCCGGGGGCGGCTGTCCCTACTTGGACGGGCGAGGGCGCCCGTCCCCACACGGGCACGGTTGGATCCTCAGGCTGATCGTCGGGAGGAAGGTTCACAGGAGTTCCCCTGTGCCGGTGGGAGCCAGCACACCTTTTAATGAGCCAATTTTTGACGAGCCGTCAAAGTAGGCGGCCAGTGCCTGGCCGGTGTAGGACTTTTTCACACGGGCTACCTGTTCGGGCGTGCCCTGGGCTACTATGCGGCCGCCTTCTTCTCCGCCTTCAGGGCCGAGATCGACGATCCAATCCGCGTTGCGGATCACATCAAGGTTGTGCTCGATGATGATGACCGTGTTGCCTAAATCGGTGAGACGGTGCAGGACGTCGAGCAACTTGCGCACGTCGTCGAAATGCAATCCCGTCGTCGGCTCATCCAGCAGATAGAGCGTTTTTCCGGTCTGGCGCTTGCTGAGTTCGCGGGCCAGTTTGATGCGTTGGGCTTCGCCTCCAGAAAGAGTGACGGCAGATTGACCGAGGTGAATGTAGCCGAGGCCGACGTCGACCAGGGTTTGCAGCTTTTGCTTGACCTGCGGAATGTTTTCGAGAATCTGGAGCACATCCGACACAGGCATTTCGAGTAGGTCGGCGATGGAGGAACCGTTGTAGTGGACGGACAAGGTTTCGTAATTGTAGCGGCGACCGCCGCAGACTTCGCATTGCACGTAAACGTCGGGCAGGAAATTCATTTCGATGCGGCGCTGGCCTTCGCCCTGGCAGGCTTCGCAGCGTCCGCCGGAAACGTTGAAGGAGAAGCGCCCGGGCTTGTAGCCGCGCTCGCGCGATTCGGGCAGCATGGCATAGAGGTCGCGAACGGCGGCGAAGATTCCGGTATAGGTCGCGGGATTCGAGCGCGGAGTGCGGCCGATGGGCGACTGGTCGATGCGAATGACCTTGTCGATCAGTTCGGCTCCAGTAATGGCTTTGTGGGTGCCAGGTTCCTCGCGGGAACGATAGAGTTGCTTAGCAAGCGCACGGTAGAGGATGTCATTGACCAACGTCGATTTGCCCGAGCCGGAAACGCCGGTGACAACCGTCATCACGCCCAGGGGAAACACTACGTCGAGATTCTTGAGGTTATTCTGGCGCGCGCCCAGAACCGCGATGGCTTTGCCATTCGGGCTGCGGCGCTCGGAAAGCATGGCAATTTGGCGGCGTCCGGAGATGTAGGCTCCAGTAAGGGAGGCGGGCGAGTTCATGATTTCGGCGGGCGTTCCTGCGGCGACTAATTCACCGCCGTGACGGCCGGCTCCGGGGCCGAGATCGATGACATAGTCGGCACGGCGGATAGTTTCTTCATCGTGCTCGACTACGAGAACCGTGTTGCCGAGGTCGCGCAAATTTTCCAGCGCGGCTAGAAGGCGGCCGTTGTCGCGGTGGTGCAGGCCGATGGAGGGTTCGTCTAGTACGTAGAGGACGCCGCGCAGCTTCGATCCGATCTGAGTCGCCAGGCGGATGCGCTGGCCTTCTCCACCGGAGAGTGTGGCGGCGGAGCGACCTAGGGAGGTAGCCGAGTCCGACGTTGTGCAGAAATTCGAGACGCTCGGTGATTTCGTGGGCGATGCGTCCGGCGATGGTCAGGTCCCTGCCGGTCAACTGGATGCTGCGCGCGGCTTCGAGCGCGCGGGCAATCGGGAGGCTGGTGAAATCGGCAATGGACATGCCGTTTACTTTTACGGCCAGGCTTTCCGGACGCAGACGCATGCCGTGGCACACCGAACATTCCGTGGCCGACATGAAATCCATCAGATATTCGCGGTAGGTATCGGACGTTGACGCTTCGAGATTCTGTTTGAGGTGGCCGAGAATCCCGAGAAAACCAGTTTTGCCTCCACGCTGCGGCTCCCCGTTTAGCAGGAGGTTTTGAATCTTGTCGGGAAATTTCTCGAACGGTGTCGTCAAGTCGAAGCCGTAGGCCAGCACAAGCAACTGCAGGCTGCGCAGCAGGTTCTGCGATGACGACCCGGGACCCAATCCGCCATCGAGCAGCGGCTTTGACCAATCGACGATCACCTTGGCGGGATCCAGATCGTAGCGGCTTCCCAGGCCGTGGCACTCGGGACAGGCTCCATAGGAACTGTTGAACGAAAACGAACGCGGCTCAAGTTGAGGAACGCTGATACCGCAGTCGGGACAGGCGAGACGCGAGGAATAGAGCGTCTCGTCTCCATTGACGACGGCTACCAGTACCAGGCCGCCGCCGAGTTTCATGGCGAGCCCGACCGAGAGTTCCAGGCGATGTTCGATTCCCGGCTTCACCAGCAGGCGATCGACGACCACTTCGATGGTGTGGTTCTTGCGCTTGTCGAGCGCGAGGTCGTCCTCCAGGTTCACCAGTTCGCCATCGACGCGGGCGCGGGAGAAGCCGTGCTGGATCAGCTTCTCCATTTCTTTTTTGAATTCGCCTTTGCGGCCCCGAACGATGGGAGCCATGATCATGACACGATCATCGGGCGTGAGCTCCATGACACGCTGCACGATCTGCTCGGCAGACTGTCGGGTGATGGGCTTGCCGCAGTTCGGGCAATGCGGTACGCCGATCGAGGAGTAGAGCAGACGCAGGTAATCGTAAATCTCGGTGATGGTTCCGACGGTAGAGCGTGGACTGCGGCTGGTGGTTTTCTGCTCGATGGAGATCGCAGGACTCAGGCCGTCGATCGAATCGACGTCGGGACGCTCCATCTGGTCGAGAAACTGGCGGGCGTAGGCGGAAAGGGTTTCCACGTAACGCCGCTGGCCTTCGGCGTAGATGGTGTCGAAAGCGAGCGAGGATTTGCCCGAGCCGCTCAGACCCGTAATGACCGTCAGAGTGTTGCGAGGGATCTCGACGTCAATATTCTTCAGGTTGTGCTGGCGGGCGCCGCGTACGGAAATCGTGGTAATCGCCATTTAGCACAGAGCGTCATGAACTCCCGTAATGTGGACGGGGCCCAAGAAATATTGGAGAGTGGGAATACGCAGTTTGATTCTCGTATCTTATTTGCTAACAGCGGCGGGGGTCAAATGCGGATAGAGTAAAACATTTGCAGTCGCGCGATTTCTAAGGGTGGCTGCCAGCAAGGGTTGGTAACGTGAACGCACTTTTTGTAACTTTCCTCATCGGCAGCACCGCAATTTTGAGTGTAATTCTGGGTGTTTTCGGCGCATATTGCGCAATTCGCGGTGTGTTAGCCGTGGTTAACCCCTCTCGACCGTCTAATATCCTGCGATCCCTGGTACCGCATCAAAGCCACGTCAGCGGCGACTAAGCGGGCTCGAACTGGATCGTCCCTCCAGGACTCAACTCATTTCTTCCATTCTTCCCAGCGCTAAAAGCGCTGGGCTAAGCTGGCTCGCCCCTCCGGGGCTGGAACCTTTGCTCGACCTAGCAGTTTACTCTGACGGAGAAACGGCGGCTACTGCTGGGGCGGCGGCTGCGAGGGAGGCGGTTGCGGGTTAGCGAAGACGGGGCCTCCGGGCTGCTGCCTCCGCAGCATCTCCAGAATCTGTTCGGGGGTCTTGGGTCCGGCGTTGGGTTGGTTGGGGTCGGGTTGCTGCTCCTGATCCGGTGCATTTCCGCCATTCGCTTCGGGCTGGCCAGGCTGTCCGGGCTGGGCTTGCTCGTCCGCGTTTTCTTCGGCGTTATCCTGCTCATCGTTTTGGGCGTTGTCGTCGCCTTCGGCGTTTACCGGTTGTACATTCACAGGTTGCGGGACAACACCTTGCTGGTTGAACGGTTGGGGCTGGGGAAAGCGGTTCGGAGGCATTGCCCCCGGATTGTTCTGAGGCTGGTTAGCGGCAGTCTGGGCCTCTCCCGCCGCCGACGGCTTGGGCGAAAGGATCACGCTCAAAATCGCGGTGGAATCCGAACTCGAACCGAGCAGTACGTAATTGAACGAGGAGCCGTTGAGCAAGCCCGCCAGAACGTCCAGTGGCGGGGCCGGCCCGAGGTGAGTGACCACGCGCTCGCCGGCGCCGGGGCCGGAAGGAATTTCAATCGAAGCACCGGTGACCTTGCGCACCTCACGCAGGATTTCACCTAAAGTGGAATTTTGAGCCGAGATCGTCAGCAGCCCGCCCTGATAGCTGACTTTCGCGGGCGTCGCCGGAATCTGGTCCATAGGCAACTGACTGAGCGGACCGCCCGGCAAGGGCGGGAGCACGAGTGGCGTTGGGGTTTTATGGGGCTTGCGGTGCGGAGTGGTGGGGTGCGCGGGCTGGGCAGGAGTTTGCGCAAGCAGAAGCGGAGCTGCCAGCAGCAGTCCCACCGCTATCCATCTGCTCGGCATTAGAATTCCCCCATTTCCGCGGACGGCCAAGGGTTCGGCAGACACTGCGCCCTGACTGATCTTACCACTGCCGGTAGAACGCCGGAGCGCTGATCTCTTGCGTTTTGATGCCCCCATCAGGGGCTAATTTCCATGTCTTGCGGGATGCTCTGCGGCGCTGAACAGTTTGCTGAAAAACTCAGTTTCGTATCAGGGCATCGCTTTAGCGATGCCGCAAGCGCTTTGAATTCAGACGCCCCTTTAGGGGCTGGGTGTCGAAAATTGAGTTTTTCAGCAAACTCTGAAGCCGCACCCTTTCAAAGAGGGGCGGATTTCTACGGACCTTACGGGATACCACACCGGGGCGGGGCAGCGCGTAGAATGCCAACGGAGGCTTCCCCTTGGGTCCGGCTTCGAAAGGCACGCTTCTGAATCGACGGCGCTGCCGGCAATGGCTGTGGCTTCTACTGCTGGGAGCATCGATCGGCGCTCCGCCGGCCTGCGCCCAAACCTGCCAGAGTGCGGCGGACATGGATACCGCGGTACGGAGCGCTCTCGAAGCCACGGCGAAGCGCTACTTCGATCTGTCGGCGCGCGGCGATACGGCAGCTCTGCAGCAGAATTCGATTGCTTCCGTGGCCGCCAGCTTTGCCGGAATCGAAGCCGCCGTCAAAGAGAACCAGGCCGCGTTCAGTGGCGCAAGCGCAACGGTGCGTCCGCCTTTCTTACTGATTGCCGATGGGCCAGAACCACTTGCACGCGCCGAGTTTCTTTGCGGAGTGTTTGGGAAGACGGGGCAGACCAGGGATAGCGCGGTGTTTATACTGCCCGATCTGCCATCCGGAAGGTACGGCATAACCATTCTCGACGTGAATGGCGGCGAGAATCCGAAAACGCTGACGCTCGTCTTGAAACAGGTGGGAGCCGAATGGAAGCTGGCCGGCTTCTATGCCAAGTCGTCGCAGGCGTCGGGCCACGATGCCGCATGGTTCACGCAGCGCGCCCGCGATTTCAAGAGCAAAGGGCAGAATCACAACGCGTGGTTATATTACCGCGAGGCGATCGCCCTGGCGGCGCCGGTGGACTTCATGAGCACGCTCGCCACCGACAAACTGTATGACGAAACTCAGGCGACGCAACCCGCCGATGTGCCGGTGAACGGCAACACGGTGGAGATGAACGCGGCGGACAAGACCCATCCTTGGACTTGGACCTGGACTGAAATCTTTCCGCTGGTTGTGGGTGACGATCTTGACGTGGTGGTGAAGTACCAGAGCGGGGATGTGTCGAATACTGGGCGCGCGTTCCAGGAAAATACGATGTTGATCCAGGCATTGGTGGCGAAGTTTCCCGAACTTCGCGACGCTTTTGCGGGAGTGGTGGCGCGCGCGGTGGAGCCCTCCGGCCGCGACTACGGCACGCTCATGACGATGAAAGAGATCAAGTAGCAAGCCGCCCTCAGCGGCTGAATACGAAGGCCCTGATACGAAGCTTGAGTCTTCCGCTACCTGCTACGCGTTTCAGGATGGGGCCAAGGAAAGGACGTAGGATCTGGCGGCCAAAGCGACGGGTATCTCGCCGGCGGAGCGGGCGGTAACGATGACGTTGTAATCTGCACTGGCCCGCAGACGGCTGAACACCGGGGTCGCCTCCTGCGGTTCAACCAGCGCCAGGTACCTTAGGAAAGCGAAGACATCTTCGGTGGGCTCCAATCCCGGGGCGACGAAGGAAACTTCGACATCTTCGTGGTGGAAGTGCCATCCCAGGGAGGCGGCTAGACGCACGGCTCTCTCATACAGCGGTGGCGGCAGGACCCCGGGGGCGGGATTGTCGAATACGACGCGCAACTTGCGTTCATCTTCGCGGCTGAATTCGCGCACTTTAAGGGCGCCGGTGCGGGCCGTGGCTTTCCAGTCCACATGGCGGGCAGAGTCGTCGGGCATGTACTCGCGGATGAGATAAAGATCGTTGCCCCGTCCGCGCACAAAGGTTTCGAACTCGCCGGTGACCATGGGAAGAACTTCGAGGAACTGCTCGGGGGGCTCGACGACGGGATAGACGATCACTTCGCGGGCGAGGTTAACGCGGCGGGTTTTCAGGAGGAAGGCGAAGGGAAAGCGTGTGGCCAGTCCAAAGTCTTTTTCCGCGTAGCGGCCGCGGGCCGGGAAGGTCATCTCGAGGTCGGCACGAAGTTCCTGTCCGGCGGATAGAAATGGGAAATAAACGGATTCTTGCAGAATGGGCTTCTCTGCTTCTTCGTGGACGCGGCGCAAGCGGCGGTCGGGCAGGCGGACCCACTGATCCTGGGGCGGGCGGTTGGGAGGCCAGGCGAAGGTCACAGCCTCCCAACCCCAGTGGTCTTTGTTCTTGTGCTTGGCGGGAACGACGCGCACGGAAAAAGATGGCAACCAGGAACTGGCGTTGAGCAAGAGCAGACGCGCCAGCATCGGGCGTCCGGCAAAGACGTGTTCCGGCAAGTGGACATCGAGTTGGAGACTACGGAGCACCAGCGCGGAGGCGATGCCAGAGACCAGAATGGCAGAGAGCAGCGCGGCAACGATCACGTACAGCAGGTTGTTTCCGGTGTTGATGGCGGCGATTCCGATGACCACGCTGATCAGGATGTAGATCAAGCCGGGGCGCGTGACGTCGTAGTCCATGGCTTCGCGGACGCGGCTCACGACCACTCGCCGCGCCAGGTAGGGCACGGTGGTCAGGCCGACGAAGGTGGCCAGCAAGAGCGCCAGCGACGCCATAATCAGAGTTCCCCACAGGCTGCCCGCCTCGCGCTCGACCGTGGAAAACAGCGCTGCCCCAAATGCCAGCATCAGGCCCACGATGGCCAGCAGGAATCGCGCCCAGACCTGCGAAAGTCTCAAATAAGGAAAGCGGGTCGCAGCCGCGGGTGGCGCGCTTTTCGGTTGGCGTTCGGGAATCACGGGGCTCTCCAGTGCCGGATGATGCTTATGCCAGCATATGACGGCGGACGGGGGAGTGGAAGTGACGGAAGATACTTTGGCCGGACCAACTCGCCTCGAGAAAGAGCAATGACGCTCAAAGCGAACGGCAGTGGGCTAGGTCCCTCCACCTAGCAGGGAGCGGAGCTTGCGAGCCAGGACCTCCAGGCTGAATGGCTTCTGAAGAAAGATGGCGTTTCCCCCGATCAGTTCGGAGCCCACGACGCGATCGGTGTAACCAGACATGTAGATCACCCGGAGATCCGGCCGTGTCTCGAGGGCAGCCTTCGCCAAGTCAGGTCCTCCACCCCCAGGCAAAACCACATCGCTGATCAGCACGTGGATCGGACCCTGGTGACTCCGGCAGATGTTTAATGCTTCCCGCCTGTTTCCAGCTTCGAGGACGGTGTAGCCCGTGGATCGCAGGAATTCCGAGGCCAGTTCGCGGAGGGCAGGTTCATCCTCAACCAAGAGCAGCGTCTCGGTTCCTCCGGCCGTTGGTTTGCTGCCAGCCACTGGCAAGGATGTCGCTTTTTCCCGCACGCGGGGCAGATACACCTTGAATGTGGTCCCTATGCCGGGTTGGCTGTAGACCGTTATGCAACCCGCGCTCTGCTTGACGATACCGTATGCGGTTGCCAAACCCAGCCCGGTGCCTTTGCCCACTTCCTTGGTGGTGAAGAAGGGCTCGAAAATCTTGGCCTGGGTCTCAGCATCCATACCGACTCCGGTGTCGGTCACCGCCAGGATGACAAAGTCGCCAGTAAGGTTCCCAGCAAGGGGAGCCAGGTTGGCGTCGTCGAGTTTGGCATTGGCGGTTTCGACAATCAACTTGCCTCCCCCGGGCATGGCGTCACGGGCATTCACGGCAAGATTCATGATCACCTGCTCGATCTGGCCGCGGTCGGCGCTCACCCTGCCCAGATCGGAAGCCAGATGGAGGACGGTTTCAACATCCTCGCCCAAGAGCCGTGGCAAAATGTTCCAGAGGTCGCTGACCACGATATTCAAGTCGAGAACATCGGGGTGAAGAACCTGCTGACGGCTGAAGGCCAACAGTTGCTTGGTCAAAGAGGCGGCCTTCTCCGTTGCCGACAGTATCTGGGACAAGTAACGCGCCTTCCTGTCGTCGTCGTGCGGGGCATCTTGCATCATCTGGGCGGCACTGCTGATGATCATCAGGACGTTATTGAAATCGTGAGCCATACCACCGGCGAGGCGGCCAACGGCTTCCATCTTTTGCGCCGCGCGGAGCTGCTGCTCCATCAAGCGGCTTTCGGTTACGTCTCTGATCGTCACCAGCAAGCAGGGCTCATCCTGGACCTGGATTTGATCCATGGAAATCTGCGCTTCCCTGATCCGACCCTCCTTAGTCCGGAAGGTCGTGTTGTAGTCGCGGATCGCTCCGCTTTCTCGCAGTCTGGCCATGACCTGATCGCGTTCGCCCCGAGCCCACAGGTTAAGTTCCTTTACCGATTTGCCGATCAGTTCTGAGCGCTCGTACCCCATCATCCGCACGTAGGCGTCGTTGACTTCCAGAAGTCGGCCCTCTTTCTGGGTGGAGATGGAAATGCCTTCCGGACTGGAGCCGAAGGCCTTGGCGAATCTCTCTTCACTCTGTTGGTGGGCTTGTTCCGCTCGTTTGCGTTCGGTGATGTCGCGGATCGCGGTCACGCGGGTTTTGCGGCCGCCGGTCTGCAACAACCGCGCACAAGTCTCCACCGGGAAAATGGAGCCATCCTTGCGCATTAGCATGTGCTCGTAGGTTTCCGTGTTGTCGGTTTGCACCGCTTGCAGCACTTGCGCCCTCGACTCGAGAGCAACAAAGTCGGAGATGGGTCTCCCCACCAGCTCTTCGCGGGTGTAGCCCAGCATGCGGGCTGTTTGATCGTTGGTTTCGACCAGGATGCCGTTCTCGCTGAACGCCAATCCCTCAAACGACGCTTCCGCCAGGATGCGCAGCCGCTTCTCACTTTCCTGCAGCTCTTCTTCGGCGCGCTTGCGGGCGATCGCCCGGGCAACCTGCGAGGAGACGTACTCCAGCACTTGCTGCTCGTTCTCGCCATAGGCGGCAGGGTCGGTGTAGTGCTGCACCGCCATGACCCCAATCGTCTTCCCTTCGATTCGGAGCGGAACCCCCAGCCAGACGGCGGTGGGCGAGCCGGTTAACTCCACCTCGCCTCGTTTCTCCATTTCGCGATGCAGATCGGCGGTGCAAAGCAGCGATTTGCCCGTGCGCAAAACGTACTCGGTTCGGCCTTTGCCCGATTTGCGAGTTGCAAGTCTCGGGTCCACCTCGTCCAAGTAATAGGGGAAGACCACAGAATCCTGCTCCTCATCGTAGAGGGCAATGTAGAAGCTCTCGGCCACGATCACTTTCGCGATGATTTCATGCACTTGCTGGTACAGCTCTTCCAGGGAGGCGGTGCGATCCGCCGCTTCGGCGATGCGATACAGGGCCGTTCGGAGTTCTTCGGCGTGTTGGCGTTCTTGCGCATCGCGTTTCAGCTGCTCGTAGGCCCGCACCACTTCCGCGGTGCGGTCGGCTACCCGCTGTTCCATTTCGCTATGCGATTTTCGAAGCTCCTCCTCCATTCGCTTGCGTTGAAAAAACTCCGGCACGGTGCCAGAGCCCCCCGCCCCAGCGTGTCTGGCTTGCTTGGGCTGGGTCTGGCTGGACTGCCAGTACCGTTCCAGATGCGCTTCGATTTTCTCCGGTGGCGCCATGACGAACCGGCAGTGCGCATCTCCCATGGCCTGGCATTCCACCTCCACCGCGACCAGCCGGATGCCGAAACTCTCTTCGCACCATCCGGAAGAGTATCCGGCACTCATGACGCAAACGGGTTGTTCCACTTTGCGGCCGTGCTGTTTCCATGCATCCGATTCAAAAGAAAAAAGGTGGTCATAAATCAGGAAGCAATTCTGGTCTGGAGAAGGATGAGACTCGGGGAGAATCTCCACAAAGGCCCAGCCGGAAAAAGAGAAGCGCGCCGGCCCGACCGAAAGGCGTTCGATGGGATCGGTGACTCCCATCTTGTCGTGAAAGCTGCGAGCATCGGCCTTGCCAATGGCGTGCGCCACATCAAACAGAAGGTTGCTGGCGACCTTCCGCGCCTCTTCCGGGCCCTTGTCCTGATAGAGCGAGGTCACCAAGTCGAAGAACTCGACTGACATCGAAGCAGCGCGGACCAGAATGTAGCGTTCGCCGGAAATCAGGATGGAACTGTGGCGCGGATCTTCCACGCGCTGGCTGAAATATTGCTCGACATACTGCTGCGCTCTGGAAAAGATCGGACGGAATTCCTCCGGTACGCTTACGGTGTCCAGGGGTTTTTCTTCGGACGCGGGCGCAGGCTTGGAGTCGGTCTCCGGAACCTTGTCGTGATCGATATCTCTTCCCAAGGATCTCCGCTTTCCTGGGTTTGCCTCTGCGGCATGTATCGGTAATCAGGAGACTTCCGCAATCCCGATCTGCTTCCTAATACGAGTTTACAGAGACGCCAAGTGGGAATTTCTTTATTGATCGCGCAAGAGCGGAGGATATCATACGCACTCATGCTCAGCTGCGGTATTGTGGACAAACCAGTACCTTCACCACAGAGACACCGAGGCACAGAGAAAACCTTCAATCTAGAAAAACCAAGGCGCTTTCTCATTCTCGGTACAGGCGGGCGGTCAATCGTTCTCGGGTAGGGACTGGTGGCGATATCTCCACCATAAAAACAAGATCACGGCCACGGCGACAATCAGAATGGCGGTATCGAAGCGCTGCACGGCGCGCGCCAGGCGGCGCCAATGTTGGCCGAAAAGATATCCGGCGCTGGCGATGACGGTGACCCAGACGGCCGCACCCAGAAAGTTGAAGAGGGCGAAAGCTCGCCAGCGCATGCGCAGCACTCCGGCCAGTGGTCCGGCGAAGACTCTCATGCCGAAGACAAAGCGGGCAAAGAATATGGTGGCTGCACCGTAGCGGGCAAACAGATCCTCGCCGCGTTGCAGCGTGGTCGACGAAATCCGAAATAGGGTTTGATAGCGCTCGAGCAGCGGACGTCCGCCATAGTGGCCGATGGCGTAGCCCAGATTGTCGCCGAACGTGGCGGCACAGGTAGCGACCACAATGATCCATCCAAGCTGTAGCTGATGTTCGGAATAGGCGAGGAAACTTGCCAGCAAAAGCGCCGTCTCGCCGGGTACAGGGATACCGGCGTTCTCGCAAAGCAGCGCCAGCGCTACGCCCCAATAACCGTAGGTGACAACGAATTCGCGAAGCGCGTGAGAGATCGTGTGATGCATGAGTGAATGAAGCGAGTTTTCAGTTCTCAATTCCCAGCTCGCAGCGAGCCCAGCTTTTCTGAATCAGTTTCCTTTTTCGCCGGTCAGGAATGCAAGTAGCGCGCGGTTGAAGTCCTCGGGCGCCTCTTCGTAAGGCAGGTGGCCTACGCCTTCGAATGTTAACAGGCGGGCGTTCCGAAAATTCTGGCGCAGGGACTGTGCGGACTGGAAATAAACGGCGCGATCTTTCGTTCCCCAGAGGAGCAGGGTGGGATAATCGCGAATCTTGGGGAGCGCCCTTTCCAGTTCCGCGAGGTCTGCTGTCCAATGGCGGACGATGCGCGCAGCATGACGCAACACGTGATTCTTGATTACTGGCAGGCGATAGCCTGCGAGCGAATCGGGTGGAATCCTTGATCCGTCGCCAAACATGCGCCGCAGCCAGAGGTAGTCGAGGGAGCGCCAGCGCTCGATCGTGTAGTGGAAGAGCATGGAGCCGAAGGGACTGGCCAGAAAGGGTGCGAGTCGCTTGCCGCGCGGCGACCAGGGATTGACGGGCGCGACCAGCACCAGGCGTTGCAGCCTGGGATGGTTGGATTCTGCACATCGTTCCGCACAAGCCGCTGCCACCATGATGGCAACGCCCCCGCCGTGGGAAGTACCCAGTAGATTGAAATCCTTGAGACCCAGCGCGTCCGCGAACTGCAGGACGCGCTCGGCCGTGGCGCGCACGCTGCAGTCCATGCCCTCTTTCGCTGTCGAGAATCCGGCGCCCAAATTGTCCAAGGCATACACGGTCGCATGGGACGCAAGCGCGGGGATGGTGAATCTCCAGGAAAAGGAATAGCCCATTAGTCCGTGAACCAGAATGAGTGCCGGGCCGGAGCCAGCCTTGAGGTAGCGCATGCGGCCGTCGGGAAGGTCGAGCCAGCACTCTTCCCAGCACTCTTCGATGACAGGTCCGGCAATTCCGGCGATGAGTTTTTCTTCGGAATGTGTTTCCGTGGGCAACGAAATCCTCGTCGAGAGAGTCTTAGTAAGTGATATCGCCTCTATCGCTCTTGGGGGAGCTGAGTTTTGGCTCCCCTTCTTTTCTTGCACGGCGTCGGGGTGCCGTCCCTTGCGGGACTCAGGCTTCCACTCCCGCCTACCCTTTCCTATTCCGCCACTATGCGGCTGGAGTGTTTCCGCTTCTTGCCCAGCAGCTTCTTTAGCACTCTGATGCCCTTATCCACGTGTTTCTCTTGCAGCAGGAACGGCGGCAGGAAACGCAGGACCGTGTCCTGGGTGACGTTGAAAAGCACGCCCTCGGCCAGACCTTGCTCTACCAATGGCCGCGCTGGAATGTCCAGCACCAGGCCTTGAATGAATCCCCGGCCGCGGGCCTCGCGGGTTGCGGCGTACTTGGCGACGAGTTCCTGGAATTGCTGATGCAGGTACCCGCCGACCTTCACGACGTTTTCGAGCAATTTCTCTTCTTCGACGATGGCCAGATATTCGAGGCCCACGCGGCACGCCAACGGACCACCGCCAAAAGTGGTGCCGTGCTGTCCGGGCGATATCGCGGAAGCGAAGGTTTCTTTCGACAGGAAGGCTCCGAGCGGGACTCCGGCGGCGATGGGCTTGGCGATGGCGACAATGTCAGGAACCACGCTGAAGCTCTGGAAGGCGAAGAACTTGCCGGTGCGGCCGAGACCGCACTGGATCTCGTCGAAGATGAGCGCGGCTTGGTGCTGGTCGGCGAGGGTGCGACAGGCGCGCAGGAAATCTTCGGAGCACTCCAGAATCCCGCCTTCGCCAAAGATGGGCTCGAGCACGATGGCACAGGTGTTGGCATTGACGGCAGCTTGCAGAGCTTCGATGTTGTTCTGCGCCACGAAGGTCACATTTTCGAGCAGCGGTTCAAAACCTTTGCGGTACTTGTCCTGGCCGGTCAGGGACATGGCTCCAAAGGTTCGGCCGTGATACGAACCTTGTAGCGCCACCAGTTGCGACTTGGCAGCGCCGCCTGCCTTGTGTCCGGCTAGACGGGCCAGTTTGATAGCGCCCTCCATGGCTTCGGTGCCGCTGTTCGAGAAGAAGACGCGATCAAAATTAGAACCCGAAAGCTGGCACAGGCGCTCGGCCAGTTGTCCCTGATATTCGTTGTAATAGAGATTCGAAAGATGAATAACCCGGGTTGCCTGCTCGCGGATGGTCTTCACGATGCGGGGATGAGCATGGCCTAGAGCGTTCACCCCCAGGCCGGCGACGAAGTCGAGATATTTTCTGCCTTCGAAGTCGAAGAGGAAGACACCCTTTCCGCGCTCGAAAGCAACGGGATAGCGGTTGTAAGTGGGGAGAAGAAAGCGCTTCTCGAGATCAGCGATTTGATCGAGGCGTGACATGGGTTAATTGTAGAACGAACAGAAGGTCCGCAGCCTGAGACGGGGGCCCCGTCTCTACTCTCGGGTCTTGGGAGTTCCTCGGGGGTTTTCGGGATCCAGTCCGGCAGCGGACATGATGGCGCGTCCCAGTTCTTCGGCAGACACGGAAAATCCGCCGCCTGGTGCTTGGCCATTGGCTACTTCTTCTTCCGCCGTGGGCGCTACAAAGCGATAGCCCCGTCCGACTACGGTCTGAAGGTACTGCGGTTCGCCGGCGTCGTCGGCCAGGGCGCGGCGGATCTTGCGGATGGCAGTATTGATTCCCTGCTCGACGTCGACAAAAACATCTTTGCTCCATAATTCACTGGCGATCTGCTCGCGGGTGACCAGTTGTCCCCTCTTTTCCACCATGAATAGGAGCAATTGCAGCGGCAGGCCCTCGAGTCGAACTGGATTGCCACTGCGGCGGAGCTGAAAACGGCTGTAATCCAGTTCGAAACCGTCGAAGCGGATTTTCTTATCGGGCGTATCTGGCAATGGACAACCCCTGGGTCATACCGGAGGCGTGGCAAACCGCGCCTCCACGGGATAAATGGATCGTCAGAAATTCTGTTCTGCCGGGCTCGCGGTGTCAAGCACGCGATGGTTAATTTCTTCAGATCAGTTCAGACGGCTTCAGACTGGCTCCATGGACGTTTCCGGGAATCAGGCGCAATATCACACTCACTTGCAGGATTTGCCCACCTCTCCTGAGCAAGAAGCTAAGCGAGTCAGGTGGGACCAGTAAGTGGGGGGTTCGGGAAACGGGGAAGGTTCCCGAACCCCTCAAACACCAAGCAGGGTTTGGGCACGTCACCCCACTTCAAGAAACAAACCACCCCACAAAAATCCGCTAGCTCTTTCAGGCTTACCCAGCTCCCAGACCCTCTTTCCCCTGCAAAATGGCATCCCAAAAAGCAGAAGCTGAATTCCATAATTCATAGCCGTCATTCCAGATTCCCTCTATAATTCTGGAAGTCGCTGTATGGGAGTGACTTACGGGCACTGGGCGAGATTGGAGGGTGGCAGTGAAGTTGCTGGTACCAGAAGGGCGGCGAATCTCTGGCCGCGCCGCCGCTGCGACCATCCCAGTCCGTGAGTCGCGAACCATGAACCGCGAATTTGAGGCCCGGTTTACCGCCATCCTGCTGGCTCTGCTTACAGTAGCAGCGGTAGTCTTCGCCGGTTTCAACTACAAGATCGAGCACCTGTCCGCCATTCCCGACGACGGGGCGTGGTGGATCGAGAAAGACCGGAACGGCCGGGTCGTGGCGGATCGACTCGAACCGAACGGGCCGGCAGAGCGGGCCGGAATCCGGCGCGGAGACGAGGTGGTCAGCATCAACGGCCGCGCGGTGGACACGGCAGCGGCGGTGACGCGGCAGATCTACTACTCCGGCGTCTGGTCGAAGGCGACTTACTCGCTGATTCGCGGCTCGGTTCCTCTGGATGTGGAAGTGGTGCTGGCTCCGGCCGAGCGCTCCATGAACGATTGGCTGCGGCTGATCGCGCTCATCTACCTGGGTATTGGGCTTTATGTATTGCTGCGGCGCTGGACGGCGGTTGGGTCCACGCACTTTTACATCTTCTGCCTGGTCTCGTTTGTTTTCTACTCGCTGCATTACACCGGCAAGTTCAACGCTTTTGACTGGAGCGTCCTTTGGGCCAATGAAGTGGCATGGCTGCTGCAGCCGGCGCTCTTTCTGCACTTTGTATTGACCTTCCCCGAACGGCGGGAGTTCGTCAGCAAGCGCCGCTGGTCGATTCCGCTGCTGTACCTGCCGGGAATGGTATTGCTCGGAATCCAGATCCTCGCTTTCGAATACTTGAAAGCCAGCGCCGGGCTGCTCTTCAATCTGAACCGGGTGCACTGGGCTTATCTGACGATCTTCTTCGTCTCGGCAGCGGCCGTTCTGCGAAACAACTACCAGCAGGCTACGACTCCGATTCTGCGGCAGCAACTCAAGTGGATTACGCGCGGCACCATCCTTGCCATAACGCCGTTCACGCTCTTTTATGTGCTGCCGTACCTGTTCGGAGTGATGCCTTCGCTCACCATGAAGGTGTCGGTACTGTCGCTGGGCCTGCTTCCCCTGACTTTTGGCTACGCCATTTTCCGCTACCGCTTGATGGACGTGGATCTGATCTTCAAGCGGGGCATGGCGTACACGCTGGCGGCGGCGGCCATCGTAGGAGTGTACTTCGCGGGCGTGGCTGCGATTGCGGAACTGGTGCACACGCGCGTGCCTAGTTCCGGGCCTTACGGGCTGATGGTGGCCATCGTAGTCACCGCGCTGCTGTTTGATCCGGTGCGGAAATGGATTCAGGAGAAACTTGACCGGTTCTTCTTCCGGACCGGCTATGACTACCGGCGGACGCTGATCGAGTTCGGACGCGAGTTGAGCTCGGAAACCGACCTCGACAAGATGCTTTCCTCGCTGGTGGACCGGTTGGCACGCACACTGCTGGTGGATCGGATCGCGATCTTCCTGGGCAACAGCGACTCGTCGCGCTTTGAGCTGGCAAAATCGTTCGGACTCGCTCCCGTCACCGGTCTCGACCTGGCGTTCCTGGCGAAACCACGAATCGAGGACGCCGCCGGACATATCTTCTTCGAGAATACGCACCAGTTGCCGCGGGAGAATGCTTTGGCTCAGGAAGCGATTGGACGCCTGGATCTGAACTACTACATCCCGTGCCATGCGCGGCAAAAGACCATCGCTTTCCTTGGACTGGGCAAGACCATGCAGGGCGACTTCCTCTCCAGCGAAGATGTGGAGTTGCTCGAAGCTCTGGCGGGATACATCGGCATCGCGATCCAGAACGGGCGGCTCTACGCGTCACTTGAACAGAAGGTGACCGAGTACGAGCGGCTCAAGGATTTCAACGAGAACATTGTGGAATCCATCAACGTGGGCGTGATGGCGGTGGACCTGCAGGATCGCATCGAGAGCTGGAACTCGCAGATGGAAGTGATGTACGCGCAGCCGCGCCGGCAGGTGGTGGGGCGTTCGTTGAACGAGGTTTTTCCGGCCGCCTTCGTCGAGGAGTTTTACCGGGTTCGGCAGAATCCGGGCATCCACAATCTTTATAAGTTCCGGCTGGCGACTCCGACCGGAGAATCGCGCATTGTGAATGTTGCCATGGCGCCACTGGTCACGCGCAAGTTCAACGTGGTCGGGCGGCTGGTGATCATGGACGACATCACCGAGCGGATCGAACTGGAAGTCCAGCTTACGCAGGCCGACAAACTTTCGTCGATCGGACTGCTGGCCGCTGG
>Ga0074046_10001900_pt1 | contig 18424 bp, 16 predicted proteins | sample BogForMeECP23OM3_FD_94441 | JGI IMG/M metagenome (GOLD analysis project Ga0074046, IMG submission 94441) | Bog forest soil microbial communities from Calvert Island, British Columbia, Canada - Bog Forest MetaG ECP23OM3 | ecosystem: Environmental > Terrestrial > Soil > Wetlands ... | reverse complement strand
GAGAACGCGGCTGTCGTAGAAATCATCGACCAATAGCACCTTGCCGGAGACATAGGGCGACTGGGGTCCTCCAAACTGATTCGCCGCGTTGCCTTGGCCAGACGAGGTAAGATTTGGCTGGCCCCTGGTTTGGAAATCCTCCGGAGAAATCGGCCTGCCCGATGACCACCGAGGCCGCCTGAAAAGTCGTAAGAGTGATAGTCGCGTTGGGGGTCGAAACGACTTTTGAATCGTCGCCGGCCTGCGTAAGAGCGGGCGATGTGAAAATGGCGATGGCCAACATCGCACTTGCAGCGATGACGCCCACAATGCGGGTTTTCATCGAATCCTCCATGATGAAGTTATTTGGGGAAACCGGCGATGGCACGGAAGAGACCGGACGGAGCCTTTCACACGACCCTGTTCAAGTCAAAGCCTTGAGACGCTACGAGATTGGTAACGGAAAGCCGTATCTTTCTTGTACTAGTCCTTATCTCTTTGGACGATGTGAGTAATCGAAGTGGGTAGTGCATTCAGGCGGATTCTCAGAAACGAGGGAAAGATATTCAGGCCAGTGAGTGCGTCGATGCGGTGCCAGCGGAAGGTCAGCGGCGTGCCGTCATCTTCCTTACCATAGAATTCTTTGCTGAGATCCAGCTGAGCTGCGAGCGGCTTGACGAGATAAAAACATCCGAGCTCATGATGGGGTTTGCCATCGAGAGTGAAGAAGTTCTCGACCAGCCAGATCAGGCAATCGATTTCGACTTGCAGGCCGGTTTCCTCGCGCATCTCTCGTATCATCGCGGCGTCGGCGAGTTCGCCGATTTCGACGTGCCCGCCTGGTAAGAACCAGAAGTCGTATTGCTCGACGCGGACCAATAGAACGTGGCCGCGATGAATCGCGATCCCGCTGGTGCGGAAATCGAACTGCAAACCGTTGCGCTCGAAGGCGATCATATTAATGGCTGCGGGGGCAGCGTGAGCTTGCCGAGGATGGCAGGAGCGCGCGCTCCGGTGACGGTGGGGATGTTGCCCTGGCGCCCGCGCAACATCTGGTAGCCGAGGATGGCGAATGCGACGGCCTCGAGCGCGTCGCCGTCAAGGCCGATGTCCGCGGCTGTCATCACTTCGACATTGGGAAGATCGGCCGCGATCATTCGCATCAGGGTGGGATTTTGCGCGCCGCCACCGGTGACGATCAACTGATCGACGGGACCGCGGGGAAAAATGAAGCGGCGGCATGCGTCGGTGATCGAGCGCGCGGTGAGCGCGGTGACGGTCGCGACCAGATCGTAGTCAACGATTTTCGTGCGGCGGCCGGCGGCGACGATGCGATCCAGAAGATGGGGTCCGAACTCCTCGCGGCCGGTGGATTTTGGCGGGCGGCGGCTGAAATAAGGATTCCGCATCAGCTTGGCGAGCAGCGGATCGTTTAGGTGGCCGCGCGCCGCGATGCGCCCGTCACGATCCATCCGCAGGCGGCCGCCGGAGATTCGCGAAGCGAGCGCGTCTATCATTCCGTTGCCCGGGCCGGTGTCGAATGCGATCAAGTCGGGGTCGCCGAGACGCGCGCGCGGCGAAATGTAAGTCGCGTTGCCTATGCCGCCGATGTTCTGCACGACGCGGCCGCGCTTGGGATCGGCGAACAGCCAGAGATGAGCGAGCGGTGCGAGAGGAGCGCCCTCGCCGCCGAGCGCGAGATCCATGGTGCGGAAGTCGGCGACCACCGGAACGCCGGTGGCTGCGGCGATAACGGCGGACTCGCCGAGTTGCATCGTGGAGGCGAGCTGTCCGCGCGTCGTGCGCCGAGGCGGCAGATGAAAAAAGGTGTGGCCGTGCGATCCGATAAAGGCAACGTCGGACAGTGCGATGCGCGCGCGCCTGGCGATCTCGATGGCGGCACGGCCGAAGTCGCGGCCGAGCGCGAAGTTGAGCGTGGAGATCGCGGCGGCGCCGATTTTTTCATCGGCGGAAGCGGCGAGCAGTGCTTTGCGAAAGCGCGCGGGGTGCAGAAAAGCGTCAAACGCGATCACCCGCGCGGGCGGACGGGAACGCTCGTCGAGTTCGACGAGCGCGGCGCTCACGCCGTCGTGCGAAGTCCCGGACATCAGGCCGATCGCGATAATCTTGCGGCCTTCTAGCCTAATCGTGATTGCGCTCATCTTCATCGGCGCCCGGATCTTCGTCGTCGAGCGACTCCTGCGAATCGTCGGGACGACTTAAGCGAAGGGCCTCGGCGCCCGCAAGCAGCAGACGCCATCCGGCGGGAAAATCGAGCGAGCCTGAGTCGTCGTGCGACTCGGGCGCGATAATCACCTTGCGCCCGCGGTGCCATTGCACGAGCAGCATCTGGTGACCGACTTGGCAGCCGGTAATGCGATCGATCGCAAAGTCGCCGAACATCGTGGTGGTGCGCAAATCCGAGAATGCGGCACGAAGCATCGCGTCGTCCGGGTGGCCGGCGCTCGCAAGCGCGGCGGCAGTCAGCAGGCCGGCGGCGTAAATCTGCGCGGCTGGATAGTCGGGAGTATCGTCCGCGCCTGCCGCGCGGATCCGGCGCGCAAACTCGGCGGGCGTCGGTCCGAGCGCGGGCTCGAGCTCGACGGAATCCTCCCATTGCGAGGGGCCAACGATTCCGTCCGCCAGTTCGCCCAGGTCCGACGCGAAGCGGCCGACGCCGGCTGCCACACATCCGAGCACCGGGATGTTGAGACGCGACTCCGCGACTGCGCGCATTACGGCGACGTCGTGCTCGTAGCTGCCGGCGCTGGCGAGTGCGTTGACGCGGTTGCGCGTGAGCGCGGGGAAAAGCCGCGCTGGCGTCGTTTCGGGGTCGAACGCGCCGTTCCATTTGACGCGGACGCGGACTCCGCGGCGGCGAGCGGCCCGCTCATCTGCGGCGCGCTCGAAGCCCGATGCAACCGCGCGAGCGAACGGAGACTTCGATACGACGATCGCGACGCGCTTGCGCCACAACTTGAGTTGAGTGAGTAGTCGGACGAAGCCGCTCAAATAGTCACTTGCAGGACTGAGTACTCCGACGATTAGCTTGTAGCCGCGCTCATATAGTTCATCGCCGGCGCCGCCGTGATTGACGAAGACGCGGCCGGATTGTTCGACGATGGGTGCGGCGACGCGCGCGAGGCGATTGGAGTACGGGCCGAAAATTACGCCGGCGCGGCGATTCGCGCATAGCGAGCGATAGATTTCGGCGCATCGCGCGGTATCGCTCGCGTCGTCGTGGCATTCGAGCGCGAACTCACATCGCTCGCCGGCGACGCGAAGCGCGCTGCTGGCGTTGGCGTCGGCGACGAACAGACGAATCGCGATTTCCGCCTGCCGGCCCATCGGCGAGTATTCGCCGGTTAGAGAGAGCGAGAGGCCGATGGTGATTTTCACAAAGTCAGGGTGCGACTTCGGCGACGCCGCCCTTGATAACGGCCTGACCGTCGGGATTGAAAGTTTCGTAGGCGAAAATCTTGCGGCCGTCGCGCTCGCCGTCCGCCCAAACCTTGGTCGTGATGGTCTGGCCGGGCAGCACGGGTCGGGAGAAGCGCACGCGCAGGCGCTTGAGGCGAATCGGGTCGCCGGCGCAGAGTTTGTCGATCGCGACCTTCGACGTAAACGCCATCGTGCAGAGGCCGTGCACGATGATGCCCGGCAGGCCCGCCATCTTCGCGATGTTCTCATCGACATGGATCGGATTGGGATCGCCGGAGGCCTCCGCGTAGCGGAAGGTCTGATCCTTGTCGATGGTTTGCGCGACGGAAAAGAGCGGCGCACCGCGATCGGGCTCGACGGGACGCGGTTCCGCGGCTCCAGCGTCGCGGTTTCTGGCGCCTCGGATGAAAATAATGAAGAGAGTTTTCTGAACCGGCTGGCCTTTCTGGTTGGTGGCGTTGAGCTCGACGGTCATGGTCTCGCCGGTGGTCTTGGCTTCGATCGAAAGGACTTTTGCGTTCGCGGTGATGACGTCGCCGGGGCGAATCGGATTTGGAAATTCCATGTCCTGCTCGCCGTGAACGAGGCGTAGCAGGTCGACGTGCAAGTCGGGATCCATCATGGCTTTCATCAGCGCGTCCCACGTGACAGTGACGCCGAACATCGGCGGCGCGACAATACCGCCGGGGCGGTTCGCATCGAAGAACGCGGGGTTGTCGTCGTTGTAGGCGCGCGCGTACTTCTGGAGCGCATCGAGGGTGACGCTAATCGTAACGGGCGGATATTCGCGGCCCACGCAGGCTGTGTTCAGTGGCATTTATGGCTCCGTTTGATGCTCAGATGCGGGAAAAGGAACCGGTCGCTGGGAGCATTACGCCGCGATTCATACCACCCGTGGTGGTGCTCAGAGCACTCCACTACCATCGGTAGCTTCGTTCCGTCAAAAATTGTTTCTGTTGCGCGGGCGCCGCCCGAATTTCGTGAATCAGGCGAGTATTGTGCATTCTGGCGCATACCTTAGAGGTAGCACAGAAAGTTCGCCGGGGTCAGGCTGAATAGTTCATCCCGCCACCCTTGGCATCGAATTCAAAACCGTGCGCGATTTTTCAGGTTTCGGCGGCTAACCAATCTCGCGACCGCCGATGAACACGGACTTCAGCTCCAGCGCCCGGCTGAGCACGGCCAAATCGGCACGCGCACCGGCCTGGATGCGGCCGCGATCGTTGGCGCCCACGAGTCTGGCGGGATTCGCGGCAGCCATCACGGCCGCATCGCCGATTCTGACCTCTGCCCTTTCGACCATGACGCGCACGCCGTCGAGCATCGAGATGATGCTGCCCGCGAGCGTGTCGTCATCGAGGCGCGCGGCGCCGTCGCGAATCGTCGGGCGGGCTCGGCCGACATTTTTTTCAGCGCCAGAGGTTTCTGCCAGCGCGACTTTGTCGGTGACAAGGATGATGCCGTCTTTGCCGCGTGCAGTGACGGCGAGACGGAGCATCGCAGGATGGACGTGGACGCCGTCGGGGATCATTGCGGGCTTTGCAGGTGATGCAGCGAGCGCAGCGGCGATGACACCGGGATCGCGCTGGTTCAATGGGCGCATCGCGTTGAACAGATGCGTGAACATCCGGGCACCGGCGGCGATGCCGGCGTTGGCCTCCTCGAGAGTCGCGTTGGTGTGACCGATAGAGACGACCACGCCGCGCGCAGTGAGGCGCCGAATAGCGTCGAGTGCACCGGGCAACTCGGGGGCGAGCGTGATCAAGCGGAGCGCGCGCATCGCGAGCACTCGCTCGAAGGCGTCACCACGCGGATCGAGGTTGAGCGCAGGATGCGCGCCAAGACGGTGCGGCGAGATGAACGGACCTTCGAGATGCATGCCTAGAATGGCGGCGCCGGCGGCGGAGCTATCGCGTTGCGAAATTTCAAATGCACTCGCAATCGAATCGTGCACCTGCGCGATCTTTTCGATTGGCGCGGTTACCGCGGTCGGCATCCACGCGGTGGTGCCTTCGTGCGCGAGATGATGGCTCAGCTTGGCGAGTGCGTCGGGCGACGCGTTCATCACGTCGATGCCGTGCGAGCCGTTGACCTGAAGATCGACGAAGCCGGGCAGGATGTAGTCGTCGCCGGCGTCAGATGCCGGATCGACCGCAGTTATTCTATCAGTGAAGCTGACATGCCCGCGGACGAGCGAGCCGTCGGGCTTCGCGATGGTGCCTGACAGCTTCAATTCGCGCCGAACCGCTCTGCGAGCAGACGCGAGAAGCGCGGCAAATAGATGAGGTCGAAGGTTTCTTCCTTGCCGGGGAACATCGCGACCGCGGCGCCCTTGAGCGCGAGCACGTGCTCCCATCCCTGCTCGAGCGTCATGTCATTGTCCTGCGCGATGGTTGCGAAGGTCAGCTCGACCAGGAAGCGCAGGCGGCGGATGAGTTTATTCTCATGCGCGATTTGTGCTGCGCGATCGTCGTCGGCCATGAGTGCATTCTCCGTGAGGGGCGGTCGTGAAATCTCATTATATCATCGAAGCAATAGCTGGTCATCGGGAAATGGCACGGACTTGTCTCGATTGTACGAGGATGCCAACCTCTAACGCGCCGTGAGTTCCGTCCGCCTCAAAAGCAGCTTCATATATCTCGCCAACGCGGTAAACGATCTGCGCGGGAATTGGTCGGTGCTGGCTGTCGTGCTGGCGCCGTTGCTGCTGGCGGCGGCGCTGTGCCTGCTGCCGGACGCGTTGAATCTGCAATACCGTCTCGCGACGACGTTTGAGCCGGGCTCGCAAAATATCAGCTACACGCAAGTGGATAGCGTAGGTGCGACGCCGAGCAAGCCCGCGCCGCTGCAAGAGCCGCAGCCGTTCTCGCCGTGGGTCACGACCGCGCTACATCTGATCTTCGGACTGCTAACTTTGCTGGTGACCCTGGTTACGCTGTGTTCGCTGAAGAGAATCCAGGCGGGAGTCCGTGAGCCTGCGATTATCGGCGAAGCGATCGAAGTCTACCGGCGCTCGATTCAGCTTGCGCCGGGGTTCATCTGGGTGACGATTCTGCAACTGCTCGCGCCGGCGCTGGGGCTGTTCCTGTTCCAGCAGGCGTCGACTTACATGCCCGCTTCAATCGGCGTTTGGGCATACATCGTGCTGGTGCTGATGATCATGCTCGGCGCCATCGTGTACGCGTGGCTGTACTTTGCGCAGTTCGCGCTGATCTTCGACGGGAAACATAGCTGGCACGCGCTGTTGTTCAGCCGCGACCTGATGCGCAAGCGCTTCTTCAAAGTCGCGACGCGGATCGTGGTTTTTCTCGCGGTCTGGTCGGGATTCAACTCGTGGGCGGCAGGCGCGTTTGTCGTGGTGAGCCTGCTATTCGGGCCGGTCGGGGTGGTGACGGGTTTTCTCGGGACGACAATCTTTTTCGTCGATCTTGCGGAGATCGGCGTCAACTTTGCGACCACCGCGTTCCTGGTCGCGGCGGGGCTGCGCCTCTACCAGGATTTGCGGGAGCGCCAACCGGCGGAGCACATCGACTCCGCCGCGCAATCCGCGATGCAGCCGACGGCGCAACTGCCGCAGGTCGCGCTCTGAAGAGCGAGCGATCAGCCGAGCTCCACTGCCAGGCGGGAGAGGGCGCGGATCGTGACGTGAATCGCGGGTAGGCTTGGCGGCTGCAGAGTCTTCAGTTCGTCGAATAGCCGCGCGACTTCCGCGAATCGGTTGGCGCGAACGCGCTTCAACTGCTCGATCGATTCATCGACATCGATATCGGGGTTCTCAGTGATGGCGTCGAGGACCGCGCAGCACAGCGCGATGCGCGCGGTGCGAAGTTCGGTGGCGAGTTCGTTGGCGGCGCGCCGCTCCCAGCGGTCGTCGCCGCCGATCGATTGAAGCGCTTCTTCGAGAATTGCGAAGTTGAGTTGCGCGCTCAGGCCGAAATACGCGCGAGCAGTTTTGGCCGGATCGATTTCGCGGGAGAAACTCAAGCTCAGGACGCTCAGAATGTGATCGGCGAAGGCCAGGCGCACGAGCCCATGCGCCAGTTCGCCGTCCAGTACGTCGACCCGCAGCACGCGATAGAGGCGCTCGAAGCGGTCGCGCTCGCCGCCAGCCAGCATCGTCTCGAACTCACCGCATAGGATTTCGAATGCGGGCTTGAAGCGGGTCACCGCGGCGCCGATCGAGGTGGCTGGTTCGAGTTCGCTGAGCGCCCATCCCGTGGCGCTGCGGCATGCGCGTTCCAGAGCGAGAAATGCGCCCAACTCCGATTCGGACGCGATCGTCTCCGCGTTGCGCTTGAGTTCGTCGGCGCGTTCGTGAATCGAAAGCACGTCCGTCGCGATCACCCATGCGCGGACGACATCCTCAGCCGCGACCCCGCGATCGCGGACATGGCTGAAGACGAAAGTCGAACCGACCAGATCGACAAGTTCGTTGACGGCGCGAGTTGCAATCAGCTCATGGCGGAGTCGATGCGCGCCGACGTCGGCGTGCTCGGCGAGCGTCGGCGGGAAGTACGGCCGCAGGAAACGTCCGACCAGGTACGAATCGTCAACCAGCACCGTGGCTTCAAGGCGCTGGATGAGATCGATCTTGCTGTAGGCCGTCGCCAGCGCAAGCTCCGGGCGGGTCAGGCCGGGGAAGCGCCCGTGGCGATCATTCAACGCCTCGCGCGGAGGTATCGCCGGGTCCATCCCGGTCAGGATGCCGCGATCCTCGATGGCCTGGAGATGGTCGCGAAATTCGGTCAAGTGCGTGCGGCTGCGAAGCTGTTCGAGGCTGAGCGACGGCACTTGGTCGCGATTGTCGGTGATGACGCGCTCGGCGACTTCGTCGGCGCATGCGGCGAGCGCGTGGTTGCGCGCGTCGAAGGTAAGCTCGCGGTGCGCCACGGCGGGCTCGAGCAGAATCTTGAGATTGACTTCGTGGTCGGACATGTCGACGCCGGCCGAGTTGTCGATTGCGTCGGTATTGATGCGTCCGCCGGCGAGCGCATACTCGATGCGCGCCTTTTGGGTGAAGCCGAGGTTGCCGCCTTCGACGACTATTTTCGCGCGAAGTTCCGGCGCGGTGATGCGGCACGCGTCGTTGGCGTGGTCGGCGACCTCGGCGTCGGTCTCAGTCGTCGCGCGAACGTAGGTGCCGATGCCACCGTTGTAAAACAAATCGACGGGCGCGCGCAGAATGCATTGAATCAACGATTCGCCGTCGAGCGCGTCGGAGTCGCATCCGAGGGCGGCGCGCGCCTGATTGCTCAGTTCGATGCGTTTCTGGCCGCGGCGGAAGACCCCGCCGCCGGGACTGATCAGCGCGGGATTGTAGTCGGCCCAACTCGAGCGCGGCAGATCGAAAAGCCGCTTACGTTCGTCGAAGCCCGCAGCGGGGTCGGGATCAGGATCGATGAAGATGTGGCGATGGTCGAAGGCTGCTATCAGCTTGACGTTGCGCGAGCGCAGCAAGCCGTTGCCGAATACGTCGCCCGACATGTCGCCGATACCGATCATCGTGATCGGCGCGCCGCGGTCGGGGTCGCGGCCCATCTCGCGCAAATGCCGTCGCGCAGATTCCCACGCGCCGCGCGCCGTGATTCCAAGCTTCTTGTGGTCGTAGCCGTGCTCGCCGCCGGACGCGAAAGCGTCGCCGAGCCAGAAGCCGCGCTCGATCGCGATCCCATTAGCGATGTCGGAGAAACTCGCGGTGCCCTTGTCGGCGGCGACGACCAGATACGGGCCATCATTGTCGAGCACCCTTACTTGCTTCGGATGCACCGGGCCGGCGTCGGTAAGATTGTCGGTGAGATCGAGCATCGCGTTCATCAGCGTCTTGTACGCCTCGACGCCGTCGTGAAGATCCGGCTGATGACGCGGCCGCGGCTTGACGATGAAGCCGCCCTTGGCGCCGAACGGGACGATGATCGCGTTCTTCACGGTCTGGGTCTTCATCAGGTCGAGAATCTCGGTGCGGTAGTCGTCGGCCCGGTCGCTGAAGCGGATGCCGCCGCGCGCGAGGCGTCCATGCCGCAGATGGCATCCTTCCATGCGCGGACTATTGACGTGAATTTCGTAGAGCGGCGCGGTGTCGGGCAGCCCGGTGATGCGCGCGCTTTCGAACTTGAGCGCGATGTAGGGATCTGGCGACGGCGCCGCGCAGAAAAAATTGGTGCGCACAGTCGCCTCGACCAGCGACAACAGCGCTCGCGCAGTGCGATCGTCAACAATATTTTCGATCGAGGCGAGACGAGCGAGATAGGCCTCGCGCAACTCTGCGAACTTTTCTGAAGTGGCCGGTTTGTCGAACGAGAGGTGCGCGGTGAACAACTCGAACAGCGACTTGGCCAGGCCGGGATACAGTAACAGAACGCGCTGCAGGCCGAGACGTGCCGGCGCCAGCCGCATCTGGAACGCGGCAACGAGATACGCGCGCAGCAGAGCGACCTCGCGCCAGGCGAGTCCCGCGGTGAGAGTAAGCGCGTTGAGGGAATCGTCGGAAGCGAGACCATTGCGGACGGCGGCGATGGCGTCGGCAACCAGCGTGGCGCCGGGAAATTTCGCGAACGGCTGCGAGTTGGGTCCCTGCACCGAAAAAACCTGCAGGTATGTGCGCGTCAGCTTGCCGTCGGCGCGGGGGCGAAGTTCGTGAGCGTCCTCGGAAAGCACCTCGACGGCGAAGTTCTGGAGAGTGGGCATCAGGTCGGAGAGCATCGGGGCGTCGCCGAGCCCGACGATCCTAATGTCACTGTGAACTTCGTCGACGTGACCATCGGCCGCGTGCGGTCCGGTTTCGACGATGAAATCACGGCCCCCAGCGCTCAGCGCTTCGACGTCTTCGACGTCGCCAACCGCGCGCGTTACGTCGATCGTGGCCTGGTACTCAGCGCTGAACGCGCCGGTCCATCGCTCAGCGAGCGAGCGTCCGCGCTTGGGCCCGAATTTTTCGATTAACCGTTCCTGCAACCGATCGTCCCATCGTCGGGCGAGCCCGGCGATGGTTGCCTCGAGCCCGCGGATCACTGAGACCTTCGGCGGATCGGCAACGAAACAGAAATGGAGGCGCGCCGTATAGCCCTCGCCGAGCGCGAGATAGAAGTAGACCAGCGTGCCGTGGAGCGCGGCCGCCAAAGCGTCCTGGATGCGCCGGCTGAGCTCGGCGGAGCCGGCCTCGCGCGGCATCACGACCAGCGCGATCACGTTGCCATGGCGCAGGTCGGGCGCAACGAAGAGCCGCACCGCAGCCTCGCTCTTGACGTCGAGTATGAGTCGCAACTGCGCGCGCAATTCGGCGATGGGCGCGCGAAAGAGTTCATCCTTGGGAAAGCTGTTGAACGCGGAAACGATTTCCTTGTAGTCGTGCGAGCCCGGCGCGGCGCCCTCGGACTCCAGCACTTCGCGCAACTTCGCACGCAGAACCGGAATGTGCTGCGCTTCCTCGGCGTAGGCCTTGGAGGTGAACAGCCCGACAAAATTGTCGAACGCGACGACGCGACCCGAGGCGTCGGTGCGGCGAATCGAGACGCTGTCCATTGGGCGGCGGCGATGCACGTGCGATTCGGTGCGAGTCTTGCCGATCACCAACGGCGGCCCTTCGAAGAAAAGCTTGCGGCGTGCGGGTGGGAGTTCTCCGAGCAGGACGGAGGTGCGAAATCGCGACTCGTCGTGCTCGCGCATGATGCCGAGTTCCGCGCCCGGATCAAGCTCGAATTTCGTGGTACCGTCGCCGCCGCTCACGAGAAAGCGGCGATAGCCGAGAAATACAAAGCCGCCGTGGATGAGCCAGCGCAGGAGATCGCGGACTTCGATCAGTTCGCGGTTCGACGCGGTTTCTTCGCAAACCTGCAGGGCCAGTCCGGTCATCCGTTCGAAATCGCCGGTCGCCGCGCGGACCTCGGTGAGAATGGAGATAACATCGCGCTCGATTTCGCGCGCCTGTTCGGGCGTGGGCGTCAGCTCGAGTTCCGCGTGAACGAACGATTCGCCGCGCTCAGTCGAGAGGGACCGTTCGAACGAGGCGATCCGGCCTTGCTTGTCGCGAGCGACTCTGAAGATCGGGTGAAGCATCGTGCGAACGGTGGCGCTAAGATGATGGAAATATTCGAGCAGGCTGTCGACGATAAACGGGCAGTCGGTGGTCACGATCTCGACGACGGCGAGCGGGTCGTTGTCGTAACCCGGAACCGATTCGACTCGCGCGATCACGGGCTCGGTGCGGACGGAAAAGAATTCGAATGCCGACTGCACGAGCGCAAGCCGCCGTTTGGGCGGAATCCGCTCTCGAGTCTCGGCGGACTCGCGCGCGAAGAGCCGCTCGGCGAAAGTGGATACGAGGGCGGCGGACTCAGCGGGAAGATTCCTGTCGATTAGCTCGCGGAGTTCGGTCTCGATCGCCAAGGCGTCACCGGGTGAGAGCGTAGATAGGATGGCGCGAACGCGCGCGCATCATTATAAGTCGCGTCGCGCGAATTGCGTAGTGGGGATAAACTTGAGGGAGCATGCCGGAGATTGAAATCAGCGCGATGACGTTCGGGCCGTTCGGCGTCGGTCGTCAAGACGGCAAGGCCGTGATGGTTCCCGGCGCGGTTGCGGGCGACAAGCTCGACGTCGAGATAGTCTCGGAGCGCCGCGATTACACCGTCGCGAAGATTCGCGAAATCATCCGCGCGAGCGCCGACCGCCGCTTGGCGCCGTGTCCGTATCTACCGCGATGCGGCGGATGCGACTGGCAGCATATCGGCTACGGGGCGCAAGTGCGCTTCAAGGGCGAGGTTGTCGCGCGCGAGTTGGGCCATGCGCTGGGAATCGAGATTGATCCAGTCGGACTTGTCGAACCGGCGCCGGCGGAGTTCGGCTATCGGTCGAGAATCCGGCTCAGGGTTGGCGCCAAGGGCGTGCTTGGATTTTACGAGGCCGGCAGCAACACGATCGTCGAGATCGATTCCTGCATGGTCGCCGAGGCCGGCATCCGCATGCCGCTGCACCTGGCGCGATCGCTCGGCAGACGCGTCGAAGAGATCGAGGTGGTGCGCGACGGCGCGCGCGAAGTGCAGGTCGCACAGCTTAAGAAGCCGGCGTCCGAGGAGGACCTCAGGCGGGCATGCAACGTGCTCGAATCGGACAGCGAGATTGCGGGAATCGTGCTGCGCTCCGGCATGAGTCGCGCGACGGTCGGCGACGCTGCGATTGCAATCGAGCTCGAACACGGGCTCTCGATCGAGGTTGACGCCGATCTCTTCAGCCAGGTGAATCGCGCGCAGAATCAGAAGCTGGTCGCAAGCGTGATGGAGATGGCGGCGATTCACGAATTGTCGCCGGTGCTCGATCTGTTTTGCGGCGCGGGCAACTTCAGCCTGCCCGCATCGCGGCGCGGCGCGCGAGTGACGGGCGTCGATGCCGACGCGGGCGCGATCGCGGCGGCGTCGCACAATGCGGCGCGTTTGAAATTCCGCGATGCGCAGTTCGTTGCGATGAAGGCGTCGGCGACGGCGGATTTTCTGCATCGCGCGCGCTATCGTCCCGAGGTCACAATTCTCGATCCGCCGCGCACCGGTGCGCCCGATCTGATGGAACCGATCATCAAGCTGCGAGCCCCGAGCGTAATCTACGTATCGTGCAACGTGACGACGCTGGCGCGCGATCTGCGCGTGCTTTCAGGCGCTGGATACAAAGTCAATCGCGTCCGCGGCTTCGATTTTTTCCCCAACACGCATCATGTTGAGATCGCAGTGCACGCGCTATTGACTTAGATCGCGGGGCATTCTTAGAGTAATTGAGTGGTCGATTCCCGCATCCTCCCGCCAGAGGGTTGATCAAAGAGATGCCCAAGCAGGAAAAGGAAAAGCTCCCAAGGCCGAAGATTACGATTATCCCGGGCCGCGGGGTGGCGCAGACAATCAATTATTTGCTTGAGGACCGGGACGACCTCGAATGGATTATCGCGGTCGGGCGCACGAAGAACGGCGAGCTGTTCTTCTACGACACCGGCGGCGACATCGTCGAGGACCTCGGCACGCTCGAGTACCTGAAGGCGCGAATCGTGCGCGCCCACTTCGGCGACGAGTACGAATAAGCCGTAATCGTCCTCTCTCAGTCTTCGAATTCTTCCTGCGGCGGCCGCGCGTAGATGACTCCGTCCTCGATTTCGGTCAGCACCCGGTAAAGATATTTTCCGCATGCGCTCGGCGGCCCCGCGATACATTCGCCGCTCGCCGGCTCGTAGTAGGCGTTGTGCGTCTGGCACATCAGGTAGCGCCCGTCTTCCGCGAAAAACTGGTTGTCCACCCAGTCCATCGCCATCGGCACATGCCGGCATCGATTGACGTAGGCGTGAAACTCACCGCCGAAGTTGATCAGGAAACATTCCTCGTCGGTGCCGCGAATAGGCAGCATGAACTTCAGCGACTCGCCGGGCGCGAGCGCGTCGGTGCGCGCAATTATGTAGCGGGCCCGCGCGGGCGCGCTTTTGTTTCGGAGATGAGACCGGGTCAGAGCGGCGCGGCGTCGATGTTGGTCGGACATTCTATATTGGCGGATTTTTGCGCTCGGATTTTCTGGCGGCTTGCCGGATTTTGTCAAAGCCCATAGCATCTGTAAACGCGGCCCTCGCTCCAGGCCGAGCATCTTCAAGATTTATATTCGCGATGGAAAATCCAAAGATTCGCGCCGTCGAGGCTTTCCCCGTCGAGCAGCAGGGTCAGACGCTGATCTGCTTGCGCGATCCGAGCGGGCTGGCGCCCGAGCCGGTCATGCTCGGTATGGGCGCGTACTTCATCGTGACTTTATTCGACGGCCGCATGTCGCTGAAGGATATCCAGGCCGCGTTCGCGAAGCGCTTCGGCGAGATGATTCCGCTCGAGAAGCTCGACGAACTGATCGCGGCGCTGGATGGCGCGTACTTTCTCGACTCGCCCGCATTTCACGAGCGCGAGCGCCACGTGCGCGAGGAATTTCTCGCGAGTCCAGATCGTCCCGCGGCGCTGGCGGGCCTCTGCTACGAGAAGGATCCGGCGAAGTTGCGGCTTGAGCTGGCGGCATTTTTCGACCCGCCCGAAGGACCCGGGCGCGCTGTCTCGAAGAAAAAGTCAGCGTCGCTCGCAGGCCTGATCGCGCCTCATATCGATCCGCGACGAGGCGCCGCCGCCTATGCACACGCGTATCACGAGCTGATGGCGCACGAGCCGCCCGAACTGGTGGTAATCTTAGGAACTTCGCACTACGGCGCCGGCCCGGAGCTGTTCAGCGCGACGCGCAAGAACTACGCGACGCCGTTTGGCGCGGTCGAGACCGACGGCGCGTTTATCGATCGGCTCGCGGCGCGCTACGAAGGCGACCTGTTTGCCGATGAGATGCTGCATCGCGGCGAGCACTCGATCGAATTCCAGGCGCTGTTCCTTGCTTACACGCTCGGCGCACGCGGCTACCAGGTCGTGCCGATCCTCGTCAGTTCTTTCCATGAAATGGTGGCGAACAGCGTCACTCCCGCGCGCGATTCGCGCGTCGGATCATTCATTGAGGCGCTGAAAGCCGAGCTCGACACGGAGAATCGTCGAGTGCTGATCCTGGCGGGCGTGGATTTCGCGCACGTCGGCAAGAAGTTCGGCGATGAGTTCGCCGCAGATAATACAGTGGCCGAGCGCGTGCAGCGCGAGGATCTGGGCCTAATCGAAACTATCAAGCGCGGCGACCCCGAAGGCTTCTTCGCTGACATACTGAAGGATCGCGACGCGCGCCGAATTTGCGGGCTGTCGCCGATGTACACGCAGCTCGAGCTGCTGCGCGGCCGCAGCGCGCGCCTGCTCAAATATGGAATCGCGATGGAACCGCAGAGCGAGTCGGCGGTGTCGTTCGCGAGTCTCGCTTTTGACTAAACGCCGCCGTACCAATCGTAGCCCTGATCTTCCCAGTAGCCGCCCGCGCGCGTCGGCAGAAAATTTACCTCGGTCAGATACTTCACGTTCTTGTAGCCGAGCTTGACGGGCGAGTAGAGGCGGAGCGGCGCGCCGTGATCGGGGTAGAGCGGTCGCCCGTTCATGCCATAGGCGAGAATCGTCTGCGGATGAAGCGAGCTCTCGATGTCCCACGTCGAATAGTAGCCGTTGTCGAATGATTTGAACTCGACGTACTGCGCATCGCGGCTCGCGCCGACCATCCGCGCGATCTCGCGCAGTTGCACGCCCCGCCATTCGGCCACCGCCGACCATCCCTCGACGCAATGATGGCGAATTCGCATTCCGGTCTGCGGCATCCGCTTTAGCTGTTCGAGCGAGAAGATCGACGGCCGTGCGACAACGCCACCAACCTTGAGTGCCCAATTGTCCGGAGCGAACGGCATATCGTCGGAAATAAAGTAACTCGGGAACGCAGCCTCGGGCGTGAGCTCCGACGCGGGCGGTTCGGGCGCGAGGCGATTCTCAGAAAACAACAGCCGATCGACGCGCTCGTTCCATCGTCCCATCCCCGCCAGGAACATCGACGCCGCACGGTTGTCGCATCCCGCAAGCGCGGTGCTCGCCGCGAGACCGAGCAGAAGCTTTCGCCGCGTGATCATCCTAGCCACGCTGTCCCCCGGTCACCATTGTCACGATCGTCCTCGGATGCAGCACGACAAGTACCAGGTGCATCGCTGTGAACGATGCGAGCAGCACCAGGCAGCTCAAGTGGACGACGCGCGCGACGTCGTATCCGCCCAATGCCGCGGTTATCCAGTACAACTGCACCGGTTTGTAAATCGCCAAGCCCGACATAACGACGACGACTCCGAACAGAATCGCCGAGGTGTAGGCCATGCGTTGCAGGCCGTTGTAGAACTCCTCGGGCGGTGGAGTTTTGCGGATGCGCAAGTAGTACGCGAACATCGCGAGCGCGTTCGAGGTGTCGCGGGTTGGAATGAATACGCGGCGGCGCCATTCACCGCTCGCGACCATATAGATGAGATAGATCGCGCCGTTGAGGATGAGGAACCAGGCGATCGCGAAATGCCAATGACGCGCGCCCGCGAGCCATCCGCCGAAGCGCAGCCAAGACGGCGGCGCGTCGTTTTGAAACGGATACCACTTATATTGTGCGCCGCGCGGCCCAAGCGCGGGATACGCGGCAAAAATCTGCAAGCCGCTGCCCGCCATGATCACGAGCAGCGGAATATTGACCCAATGCGCCAGCCGAATCGCGGCGGGCTGCGCGCGTCGTCCCTTGAGCCGATTTTCAGCGGTCGATGATGCTGCCGACTCACTCCGCGGCGGCGAGATTTGAAGCCGCGTGGTGACCCTCGCGGCCTTTCGACTTTCTGCTGGATGCGCGTCCATCGTGTATCTTCAACTGTTTCGCGAGCCTTGAGGTTCCCCCCTAGTGGCTCATCGGGGCAGCCCTGCCGCCTTTCATCAGATGCCCGTCCATCATGATCATTTCACCGTCTTGCAGATGAAATTCCGTGCCGTCTTTCGACTTGACGGTGCCGTCGACCTCCACAGTCGTGCCATCCGACATCGTGACCTCGTGATCCATCGCAGTCGCCGGATGCCCCGCCTTCATCATCATCATTTTTCCGCCGCTCATCATGACGCTGTCCATGTCGGCTGCAAATGGCGCGGTGGCGAATTGCGAGAATACAAAGGTAGCCGCGATCAGGCAGATGCTGAAGCGCAAGGGCTTCATGAGCGTGCGAGGCTCCGAAAACTCAGATCTGAAAATCGCCTTTGCGCGGTTTGGGGCTCTTATGACCCGCTTCGCGGGCCTGGATCTGCATCGCCTCGACCTCGTTGCTGATTTCGTGGAGCCGATGCTGAAATTCCGAGGCCTCCACTATCACGCCGACCTGGCAGCCTTGGCAGACGATATGAGTCTCGCTGGACTGTTCCAATTCCCGCACCAGCAGCGAGTTTTTGAAGCCGCACTTTGGGCAAGCGATATCTACGGTTTCGTCTTCAAACATTTTCAAACCTCACGGCTGTCATTCCGATACGCCGATGATTGCCGAGACTCAAAATCACATTACTCCGGGCGGACCCGAGTCGCGAGGCGGTGCTGTCCTCCGAGACCGGGCTGTCACTTCTCACCGAGAGCCCACGTCTTGATCAGATGATGCGCGATCGCAATCGGTGGCGGCACGCGCAGACCATCCACCTGCTTTCCCGCGACTAGCTCGCGCGCGACGCTGCGCTCGAGCCACCGCACTTCCGCGAGTTCGGTCTCGTCCGCCTTTACGTCGCGGCTCTCAGCTTTCGCGAAACATCCGATCATCAGCGACGACGGGAACGGCCACGGCTGCGTGGCGTAGTAAGTCACGTCGCGCACCTTCACAGAGGCCTCCTCCATCAGTTCGCGCCGCACCGCTTCTTCGATCGTTTCGCCGGGCTCGACAAAGCCCGCCAGCGCGGAGAACATCCCGGGCGGAAACTGCTTGCCGCGTCCTACCAGGCACGCCTCGCCTTCGGTCGCGAGCATGATGACGACGGGATCGACGCGCGGAAAATGCTCGGCGTTGCACTTGGTGCACTGCCGCCGGTAACCCCCGTCCATCATCGTCGTCGGCGCGCCGCATCGCGGACAGAAGCCGTGCCGCTGATGCCAATCGATCAGCGCCTTCGCTTGCGCGATGATTGCCGCATCTTTCAAAGAGACCATAGACGCCGCCACGCGAGCGTCACGAAAATAGCCGAGTCCCGCGAGCGGTCCCGCGTTCGCAGGATCGCCGGCCTCCGAGACATCAAGCGCAAATATGGCGACGTCTCCATCGAGACCCAGGAAAATGCACGGCGCTCCTGCGCCCGCGAGCGAATCCGCAACTCCCGGGCGCAACAGGCCAAGTTCGATCGGAGGGTCCGATTTTTCCGGCCCGAGCAGAAACGGCTCGAGGCGCCACATCGGGAATATCAGCGAAGACGGATCGCGCCGTCTCGACTTGATCCAGTTTGTATCGGTGCGCTTTTCGCTCGCGCGATTGAGGGGACTACCGGCAAACGGAATCATTTTTCTTTGGTGGACGCACCTGGACTCGAACCAGGGACCTCTTGCATGTGAG
>Ga0074046_10001899_pt1 | contig 18426 bp, 14 predicted proteins | sample BogForMeECP23OM3_FD_94441 | JGI IMG/M metagenome (GOLD analysis project Ga0074046, IMG submission 94441) | Bog forest soil microbial communities from Calvert Island, British Columbia, Canada - Bog Forest MetaG ECP23OM3 | ecosystem: Environmental > Terrestrial > Soil > Wetlands ... | reverse complement strand
CGGGGTCATACGCGCGACGCGGCGCATAGGACGATACTGATTGTGCCCGGTCACTCGCTGATCGCTGCGCACGGACTCGGCGACGATCGGGAACCGACCTGGCGGTGAAACCGACATGGCAACCCTTCCTGGCAGCCTTTCCTGCGCGCACGACAGCACACAACCGACCTAACTCTAATGCGTAACCGGCGGCCGCATGCCGGTTCTCACATAGAGGGAAAAATCGGCCATTCCGCTACTGTCTGTGACTGCGCCGATCTGATCCACATCAACAGCCGGGCACAGTTGGAGCCAATCCCGGTCGAACGTACGCCGGTTATGGCGGATCGTCCTGCCCGGAGTGCTTTCTTCTGGCGAACACCGCAAGCGCTGATGTGGGTTAGCCCTCTCCGATATTCGCCAGGCTCTGCTGGACGGCATGGGTCAGTGGGTCCCCCGGCGGCAGGACCCGCTCACAGCGCACAGCGGTCTCGCGAAGCAGGGCTATCGCGTCGCCGAACCGGCCTGCGGCGTAGTACAGGTGAGCCAGGTTAGCCAGGCGCGCGAGCGTGTCCGCGTGGTCGGGACCGAGGACCCGCTCCGAATCCGCGCAGCACCGCTGGGAGAGCTGCATCGCGGCCGGCATCCGTCCGGCCGCCCGGTAGGCGGTGGACAGGTTAGCCGTGGTGGCGAGCGTGTCCGGATGGTCGCGCCCGAGCACCCTCTCACGGTCCGACAGCGCCCGCTTGTAGTGGGTAATGGCGTCCTTGAACTTGCCTTCCGCCAGGCAGGCCGCGGCGAGACGATCCCGGGTGGCCATGGTCTCCGCGTCGCGGGGACCCTGCAGACGCTCGCGGTCGGCCAGGTTACTGCTCAGCAGCCCGGCGGCCGTCCCGACGTCGCCGGCCGCCTGGTACGCTGCGGCGAGCTCGTCCCTGGCGCTGAGGGTGTCCGGATGACGGGGCCCGCGGAACTGCTCGCACTCGCTGACGGCCCGCTGCAAAACCGCCACCGCGTCGCCGGGCTCGGCGGCCATCACCAGGGCCTTGGCCAGGTTGACCCGGCCCGCGATGATGGCCGGGTGACCCGGCGCGAGTTCCCGGCCGCGTTCGGCCAGCACCCGCTGGTACCAGTGCACGGCTTCCCCCGCGTACCCGGCGGCCAGGTACGCCGCGGCCAGGTGGGCGGCCACCACGAGGGCATCTGGGTGACCGGGCATCAGCTTGGTGTCGCAGCGGGCCGACAGATCCCGCCAGTACTCCACGGCTGGCCCGACCAGGCGGGCGTCGTCGAGGCTGCGGCCGGCCCGCAGCAGTAGCGGATGGCATCCATCGGCCCACAGCACGTCCGCGGCTGAGTTGTGCAAACTGGCGGCGTTCAGCCGCAGGCTGGCCGCCGTCCACGGCTCGGGCTCGGCGGCGGGCCAGACTTCGAGCAGGGCGCTGGCGGCCGTGCGCGCTGCCGGCTCCTGGACGTTCGGCGGTGCCGCCAGCCTGATCGCCGCCTGGAGCACCGAGTTCATCAGGATCGTTGGCGGCGTGACGGTCCGGTTGACGCTGATCAGGCCGGCCCGCTCGGTGGCGAGTAGCGCGTCCCAGGCGGGCTTCGAGTCGACCGCCGAGGAGAACGGGGTCACCGTGCTGCCGAGATACGCGGCCACCGCCGGGGTGCTGAAGACAGCGCCGGGAATCTCGTGCCCGTCGAGCAGCGCGATGAGGACCAGCATGAGCCGCACCGAGGCACCGGGAAGCAGTGATTCCGCTTGTCCCAGCGAGAGCGTCCAGGTGACCGCCGCCGCCGAGGGCACCTCGCCCGCCGCCACCCCGATCTGCTGGCGCCTGCGGGCGAAGTAGTCCCGGTAGTCCCGGCAGGCCAGGGTGGAATTCGCGACCACCGAGGCGGCCTGAGCCAGTGCCAGCGGCTCACGGCCGAGTGCCTCGATCAGATCGATGGCGCCCTGCCGCTGGGCCGGGTTGGCGCTGAGCCGCTCGGTCAGGCAGTTGAGGGCCTCGCGGACGCTGAAGAAGCCGACCGGGATGACCTGCGTGCCGCGCCGTTCCGAGGCGAGCGAGGACTGCGTGCCGGTGACCAGCAACCGGCCGGACGGCCCCTCCGGCCAGAGCCCGTCCAGGTCTGTCGGATCCTGCAGGTCGTCCAGGACGACCAGCCAGCGCCGGTCGGTCGCGCTTAGCCAGCTGAGCAGGCGCGCCGCGACCGATTCGGCCGTGCCGGCGGGCTCGATGCCGAACGCCGCCGCGTAGGCCTGCATGTATCCGCAGAGCACCGATGCCCGGTTGGTGGCCGAGATCCAGATCAGCGCGTCGATGCCGCCGGACCGCCACAGCGACTCCGCGATGATCACGGCTATCTGGGTCTTGCCGCAGGCGCCCAGCCAGTTCGACGGCCCCTCGGCGAAGGCCGAGCCCGGCACCAGCGCCAGGGTGGCCCCCGGGACAAGCGCGTCCACGATGCCGCGAGCGGTGTCGGGCCGGTCGGTGTATCCCTCGGCCAGCGGAGGCACCTCGCCCACCCGGAATCGCTGAGCCGCCTGCTCAGCCGGCATGCCTCCTGAGGGCATCACTGCCCGCTACCCCCAACTACCATCTGGTGTCGAAAACCTCCTCGGAATACTCCATCAATAACACGGGGAGGCGCGGACACGGGGAGCTTTGTCCATATCGGGATCTTCACTAACACACCATTATGCACGTGCACCGGCCTTTCCATACCACTCTGCCAAAGGTCGGCCGAAGGTGCTACGGCGCTGAGTATTGAGGCTACTGAGAGTAGGGGAGACTGCGTTACTGGAGTTCTTCTAGCGGTTATCGGGAATCAAGCCTACTGAGGGTCGGCCACCGAGGCCAGCAGACCCGCCCGGGCCTGGGCTACGGCGGCCAGCATCGCGCCGCGCAGCACCGGCTCACCGGGCACTCCGGTCGGCACCACGCGCGGGCGGGAAGGCCAGATGCTGGCGACCGCGGCGGCGACCCGGTCGGCCAGGACGGTGCCGCCGGCCCGGCCCACCTCGCCGCCCAGCACCACCAGGCCCGAGTCGAGCACGACACAGACGGATGCGACCCCGACCGCGACCCGGTGCGCGAGTTCGTTGAGGAACGCCTCGGCCCCATCAGCCCCATCGGCGCGGGTGCGGGCGCCGGCGTCGGCGCGGGTGCGGGTACGGGCGCCGGACAGGGCGGCCTGGACCGCCTCGGCCGGCGTCTGCGCCACGAATCCGTACTTGGCCGCGAGCTCGCGGACCGCGCTGCCGCCGGCGGCGGGCACCGACCTGCTGTGCCTGGGCCGGGACGGCAGCGAGGAGGACTATCTGGCGGTCCGCGAGGCGCTGGTCGCCGCGGTCCGCGACGGCACACTCGACGGGACGCGGCTGGAAGAGGCCGCCGACGGATCGCGCGCCTGCGCGGGGGCCTGGCGCGCACCCGGGGGGACGGCTACGGCGGCATCGGGCCTGGCGACGGCTTGGCCGGCGTGGCCGTGGACCGGGCCAGGACCGGCCTGGCCGCGGCCCGGCGCGCGGTCCGCGTCTCGGGGCCGCGCCGGACGCTCAGTCACCCGGTGATCATCGAGGTGGAACCGCGGGAGAACATCGCCGCGGGGCGGTTCGGGTGGGGGCTGGGCCCGTGGGCGCCGACCGGGAGCGTACGCCGCGTCAGGGCCCTGGGCGGACCGCCGGACGGCGCGGGGACGGCCCCGGCTGACGCCCAGGCGATCCTGGCGGTCGCCGCCGGGCGCCCGCTGGTAGCGGTGGTGCGCGACGCGCACCGGGACCAGAACACGCGGTCCCTGGTGGAGGCCCTGCTCGCGGCGCGCCCCGACCTGGTCCTGGTGGAGATGGGCCTGCCGCTCTGGCGCCCGTCGGGAGGCACCTCCTACCTGGCCACCTATGGCGCGTCCCGGGCCAGCGCCCAGGCCGCCGCCGAGCTGCTCGGGCTGGCCTGACGGCTTGTTTTTCATGATCGCGAAGACTTTACCCCCGGAACCGGGGGCGAAGGCTTCGTAGTAATGGGGGCGCGGCTGGGGCTGAGGCGCGGCTGGGGCTGGGTCAGCCGGTGGGTGAGGGAGAGGATGATGGGGCCGGGCCGGGGGGTGGCGGGGGGAGGGACGGGCTGAGGTCGGTGAGCAGGTTGGTGTCGTAGGTCATGATGACGTAGGGCCCGAAATCGTAGACGCGGGACGGGCGGCCGAACGCGTCCAGGACTACCCAGGTCGCGATCTGATCAAGCGCGGCCGGCGGGTTCATCAGCACGACGAAGTTCGCGTCGTGCAGGCGCGGGTCGTACCAGGTCTGGTCGAACTCGTAGGGGCCTGGGGCCGCGTCGTTGTTGTAGAAGCTCACCGACCTGATGCTGACCGCGCCGCCGCTGGCCAGCGTGGTGACGTTGCTGACGCCGTAGCTGCTCAGGCCGTAGGTGAGGTGGTGCGCCCCCAGCCAGTCGGCCAGTTCCTGGGTCACGGCGGGGCGGGACGGCTGCGCGACCGTGTAGCCGAGCGCCGCCAGATAGCAGGCCAGCACGACTACCATGGCGGGGACCAGCCGGAAAGCCAGGAACCGGCGGCCCAGCATCCGGCCCGCCAGCACGGCGCCGGCCGGCAGCACGCCAGCCATCTCGCGGGCGCTCCAGTACGTCGTGGGCGTGGTGCTCAGCAGGTAGGCGGCCACGTTGATGAGGATTCCGAGGGCCAGCACCTGAGCGATGCGGTCCTCGCAGCTGAAGAAGCGCCGGAGGACCAGCCACAGGCCCCAGGCGGCCAGGGCCAGGCCGACCAGGTGCAAGAACGCGATGCCGGTGTCGAGACCGGGCGAGGTGGCGCCGAAGAAGTCGGCGCCGTAGAGCCCGAACACGCTCCCCACCGCCAGCCAGGAGTGGGCTGACATCTCCGAGAGGGGGGCCAGCGCGTTCGCGACCGGCAGCACGGTGTATCCGCCGTGCTCGCCGATCCGCTTGACCACCATCGAGGCGATCTCCGCCGAGGCGCCCGCCGCCAGCAGCAGCGACAAGTCGAACCAGGCGCCGCGCAGCCCTTCGCGGCGCTGTACCAGCGCCTGGTAGGCGCGGATGGCGGACACCGCGGCCAGCGGGGCCACGCCGATCAGCAGGACCAGCCGGTCGGCCACCCCGACCCAGGCCAGCATGGCACCGACCAGGACGGGGACGTACCCGCGGCGCGGGGCGCGGTCGAGCACCAGCCAGGTCAGCAGCAGGGGTGCCTGGGTGCCGATGTGGTCGGGCTGGAAGACCAGGATGAACACGCCGGGACCGAGCTGGGGCGCGATCATGATCCCGGCGGCGATGAGCATCCGCACGATGCCCTCGCGGCCCGTGGCGCGCCCCCGGGCCAGCATTGCGCCGGTCAGCACGACCAGCGTGTAGCTGATCGCCGCCGACACGTGCAGGACGTCCGCGTTCAGGCCGCGGAAGTGCTCCACGAGCATGTACTCGGGCAGTTCGGTGGTGTAGAACGACACGTCGGTGACGGTCCAGCCGCGCAGCAGCGGGTTGCCGTGCAGCATGTCCCAGGCCTGCAGCGCGTTGGACGCGCCGTCCGATGCGACCTGCGCCGTCCGCGACACGTACAGATAACAGAGGTAGAGCCCGATCCCGACCGCGATCAAGCCGGCCAGCCAGGCCAGCCGGATCAGCCACGCGACCCACCACCGCGGGCGGCGCTCCCGCACAGAATCGCTCCCGGTGCCAGAGCCGGGGCTGGCTTCGGCGTCAGGGCGGGCGTCGTTACCGGGGCTGCCGTCAAGTCCCCGGCTGCCATCGCCACCAGGGCCGACGTCGCCACTAGGCCCGATGTCGCCACCAGGGCCGACGTCGGTACCAGGGCCGGCGTCGGTACCAGGGCCGGCGTCGGCACCAGGGCCGGCTTCGGTCCCGGCGGCGACGTCAGCGTCGGTCTCGGTATCGGTGTCGGCCACGGCGACGGCCGAGGCGGCCGACTCGTCTTTCTCTGGCGTGGACATGCTCCCCCAGGCCCGCTCGTTAACGTCGCTAGCGAGGCTAACAGAGCCCGGCCACCGGAGGCTGCCCGCAGGCCAATGCAAGAAAGGCGGTGGGGAACGTGCATAATGACGAACATGCGATTGTCAGCCCGGGCCGACTACGCGCTGCGCGCCGCGATCGAACTCGCCGCGGCCGAAGGCGGACATGTCACAGCCGATCAGCTAGCCCGCGCGCAGCAGATACCGGGTAAATTCCTCGAGACGATCCTGACCCAGCTCAGGCGGACCGGGCTGGTCCGCAGCCAGCGCGGACCCGACGGCGGCTTCTGGCTGGCGCGCCCGGCGGCGGAGATCTCGCTGGCCGACATCATCAGGGCCATCGACGGCCAGTTGCTCGGCGTCCGGGGCGAGCGCCCGGAGAACGTCACCTACCCGGGCGCGGCCGAACCCCTGCAGCAGGTATGGATCGCACTGCGCGCCAACGAGCGGGCCGTACTCGAGCAGGTCACGCTGGCCCACATCGTGTCGAAGAACCTGCCGGTCATGGTCCGGCACCTGACGGAGAACCCGAGCGCCTGGGTCTGACGCCGACGGCGCCGGGCGTCAACGCGAAGCCGAGGGATGGGTACGAGATAAGACCGACACCATGTCGGTGACGTCGTGCACGTGCCCGGAAGCCGGACCGAAGCCGACCTGATCGTCCGCGAACTCCAGCGAGGATTCCTCGTCCGGAGCCAGCGCGGCGATCGGGACGAAGCCGCGATCGCCGTCTAGGTCGGCGCCGGCGTCCGCGGCCACCCGCAGGCCGGGCTCCCTGGGGATGGCGAGGACCGGCTCGTTCTGCAGCTCCGCCAGGGCGAAGTTATCGGACACCTCGCGGAACACCTGGGAAAGCGGCGTGTTGAGCGCGCCGCAAATGGCGGCGAGCAGTTCGGACGAGGCTTCCTTCTGCCCGCGCTCGACCTCTGACAGGTAACCGAGGGAAACGCGCGCCGAGGCCGAGACCTCGCGCAGGGTGCGACCCTGCCGCAGGCGCAGCCGACGTAGGACGTCACCTAGCAGCTGACGTAGCAAAACCATAGCCGCACTCCCTTCCCGAGCTTCCCGAAGTCGTAACCGCCACACCTCCACCGTACCTGGACTCACCGTAAGTCCGCGAGATCATGCCTGTGCGTGTTCGCTGCCAACGTAACGCTGTAATCACTAACTCTCTTCCCGCAGCCTGCCTAGCAGCAGTCCGAGGGCGTGCTCCACTGTCAGTCTACGTATCTCGTACCTGTCCCCGGTCAGCGCGATCGTGCGGACCACGGTGTCGTCGGCGATGCTCACCGCGATATGCGCGGTGCCCACCGGCTGGCCGTCGGAGGGCTCGGGCCCCGCCACCCCGGTCGTGGCCACGCCGTAGGTCGCGCCCAGCAGGGTCCGGACGCCCCGCGCCATCGCCGCGGCGACCGGCGGGTAGACCGCGCCGTGCCGGTCGAGCATCAGCGCGTCGACGCCGAGCAGTGCGGCCTTCAGTTCGGTGGCGTAGGCGATTACCCCACCGCGAAAGGCCGCGGACGACCCGGGCACGTCGGTGAGCGCGGCCGAGACGAGCCCGCCGGTCAGCGACTCGGCCACGGCGACGGTCTGGCCGCCGGCCCGCAGCCGGTCCAGGACCTGGCTCGCCAGATCGCGGGCCGCCAGGCCCGCGGATGACCCCGGTGACTCCGACCCCAAGACCACTTTCATGCCTCCCCTAGCCCTGAGCCCTCACTGGCCGACGCCGGTTCCGAACGATAGAGCCGCATCGCCTGAATCACGTAGTCCACGCCGGTCACCAACGTAACCACAACCGCCGCCGCCATGACGAGCGCACGCACGATCCCCGGCGGGCTCAGCGTACTCGGCAGTATGTACAGGCAGATCGCGATGATCTGGAGCAGGGTCTTCGCCTTGCCACCGCGGCTGGCCGCGATTACGCCCCGGTGAATCACCGCCAACCGCAGCGCGGTCACCCCGATTTCCCGGAACATGATCACGCCGGTGACCCACCAGGGCAGTTCGCCGAGCGCGGACAGGCAGATCAGCCCCGCCCCGGTCAGCGCCTTGTCGGCCACCGGATCGGCGATCTTGCCGAAATCGGTCACCAGCCCGCGGCTGCGGGCCAGCCGCCCGTCGAGCAGGTCCGTCAGCGACGCGACGCAGAAGATGGCGAGCGCCGCGAGCCGCCAGGCCGTCCCGCCCGCGAGCAGGCAGCCGACGAACACCGGGATGAGGACGATGCGAACCATCGTGAGGAGGTTCGCCACATTCCAGAGCCCGGCCTCGCCGGTCACCGCGGTGGCACATCGGCGATTAGGTCGACTCCCTCAGAGCCGGTCACCACGGCGCGGACCATGTCTCCGGGCACGAGCGGGACCGCAGCCCTGACGGTGGTCACCCCGTCGACCTCGGGGGCCTGATGGGCGGCCCGGCCCAGGAAGGCCCCGGGCGGAACGTCGTCGGCCTCTTCCTCGATCAGCACATCCAGGGTCTCGCCGAGCCTGCTCTCGGCCCGCTGAGCCATCAGTTCATCGGCCAGGCCGGCGAACTCCTCGACCCGGCGGGAGATCTCCGCCTCGTCCAGGTGGGCGGACAGCGATGCGGCCTCGGTGCCGTCCTCGTCGGAGTAGCCGAAGATCCCGATCGCGTCCAGCTGCGCGTGGCTCAGGAAGAGCTCAAGTTCACGCAGGTCGTCCACGGTCTCGCCGGGGAAGCCGACGATGAAGTTGGACCGGACCCCGGCCTTCGGGCTCTGCTCCCTGATCTGGTCGAGCAGGGCACTGAACCGCTCCCGGTCGCCGAACCGCCGCATGGCCCGCAGCAAAGCGCCGCTGGCGTGCTGGAACGACAGGTCGAAGTAGGGGGCCACGCCCGGCGTCGACGCGATCACCTCGATCAGCCCCGGCCGCAGTTCGGCGGGCTGCAGGTAGCTGATCCTGACCCGCTCGATCCCCTCGGTGGCGGCCAGGTCGGGCAGTACCTCCTCGAGCAGCCGCAGGTTGCCCAGGTCCTTGCCGTAGGAGGTGGAGTTCTCGCTGACCAGGACCAGTTCGCGCACGCCCTGGTCGGCCAGCCAGCGGGCCTCGGCCAGGATCTCGGGCGGCCGACGCGAGACGAACGCGCCGCGGAAGGACGGGATCGCGCAGAACGAGCACCGCCGGTCGCAGCCAGACGCGATCTTCAGCGGGGCGACCACGCCGCCGGACAAGCGGCGCCGGAACACCCCTCCACCGGGACCGACCCAAGGCGCGGCCGGGTCCTCAACCGGGGCCGGGCGGGCGGCGAGGCTCAGCTGGCGTCCGGCAGGTGGGGACTGGGCGGCGGCGGACCGGGACTGTCGGTCGGCGGGTGGGGACTGGGCGGCGGACCGGGACTGGCGGTCGGCGGGGGTAATGGGCAGTAGAGCGCGGCGGTCCCTGGCGGTGTGCGCGGGACGCTTGCGGCCGGCCAGCACGTCGTCCAGCCGGGCGCCGATGTCGCCGTAGTCGTCGAAGCCGAGCACCTGCGCCTCGGGCAGCTCATCGGCCAGGTCGGCGCCGTAGCGCTCGGCCAGGCAGCCGACGGCGGCGACCTTGGCGCCCGACTCGGCCGCCGAGAGCAGTTCGGCGATGGACTCCTGCTTGGCCGCCTGGATGAAGCCGCAGGTGTTCACCAGGACGACGCTGGCGTCACCGTCTGAGGTCAGATCCCAGCCGGCCGCGGTCAGCCGCGCCGCGAGCTCTTCTGAATCGACCTCGTTGCGCGCGCAGCCCAGCGTGACCAGGCTGACTGTCCGGGCCGCTGGCTTAGGTGGGGCTGAATCAGATGGGGCTGGCTTGGCGGGGGCGGAGGAGGAGCGTGAAGGCACACCGAGAGCCTACCCAGGGGATTGTGTGGTAGTTCCCGGGCTGAAGCTCAGCGTCACCGGGTTAGTACTGTTCGGGTTCTGGCGCTTGCCGTTCACGGTGAGGACGATTCCGCCCGGATTACCCAGCCGGACGTTCACCGCCTGTTTCTCGGTCCACGTCATTGAGGAACCCGCCGGGACCACGCCCATGTAGATCTGCGACCCGCTGCTGTCAGTCAGCAGGACCCAGCAGTCCTCGTTGGCAGTGAGCTGGATCACCACGTCTGAGGCCTTCGGGGTGGGCTTGGTCGTGGGCGTGGGGTGCACCGTAGGTTTCGCGCTGGCCGTGGGCCGGTGCGTCGGGGGGGCGGCGGCCGCGTTGGCCCCGTCGTGGTGGGACACCAGCCGGTACGCGCCGTACCCGATGATGGCGAGCAGCACCACGGCCACGATCAGGCTGAGGCTGGGCGAGCGCCGCTCGCGGATCTTGACCGGCCTCGACGGCTCGAAGACGTCCGCGGCCCTGATCGCCCCGGGCGGCCCGTGCTCGGCGTCGTACTCGCTGATCAGCGGGACCGGGTCGGTGCCGACGACGGCCGCGATGCTGCGGATGTGCCCGCGCGCGTAGAAGTCGCCGCCGCACGCGGTGAAGTCGTCCTGCTCGATGTCCCGGATGATCGATTCCCTGACCCGGGTTTCCCGGCTCACCTGGGTGACGGTGAGACCGGCCTGACGGCGCGCGTCCGCCAAGGTTTCGCCGATGCTCACGTCGCCTCCACGAAGTGTGAATCGCGTATAAAGTAATCCCCGAGTGCGGGGGCCATCACCAAGTGTAGACAGCGTAGAGACCGGGATCGGTGAAGCCTAGGTTGCAGTTTGCCGGCTATCCGCCGTGCAGCGAGGCGATCGTCTCGTCCAGGTCCTCCGGCCTGACCAGCACGTCGCGCGCCTTGGAGCCCTCGCTCGGGCCGACGATGTTCCGGCTTTCGAGCAGGTCCATCAGCCGGCCGGCCTTGGCGAAGCCGACCCGCAGCTTGCGCTGCAGCATCGACGTCGACCCGAACTGGGTGGAGATCACCAACTCCGCCGCCTGCATGAGCAGGTCTAGGTCATCGCCGATGTCGGAGTCGATCTCCCGGGAGCGTTCCGGCGCGGCCGCGACGTCCTCGCGGTAGGTCGGCTCGGCCTGCTTCTTGCAGTGCGCGACGATGGCGCGGATCTCCTTCTCCGACACGAACGCGTTCTGCAGCCGGATCGGCTTGGACGCGCCCATCGGCAGGAACAGCGCGTCGCCCTGCCCGACCAGCTTCTCCGCGCCCGGCTGGTCCAGGATGACCCGGGAGTCCATCAGGGACGAGGTGGAGAAGGCCAGCCGGGACGGCACATTGGCCTTGATCAGGCCGGTCACCACGTCCACGCTGGGCCGCTGGGTGGCCAGCACCAGGTGGATGCCGGCCGCCCGGGCCAGCTGGGTGATGCGGACCACGGCGTCCTCGACGTCGCGCGGGGCCACCATCATCAGGTCCGCGAGCTCGTCCACGATGACCAGCAGGTACGGGTACGGCAGGTAGACCCTCTCCCCACCCACCTCCCCATCCCTCTTCACTGGCGGCGGCTTGAGCTGGCCCGCCCGGACCGCCTTGTTGAAGTCGTCCACGTGCCGGAACCCGCTGGCGGCCAGGTCGTCGTAGCGGCGCTCCATCTCCCCGACGACCCAGTCCAGCGCCTCGGCCGCCTTCTTCGGGCTGGTGATGATCGGCGTGATCAGGTGCGGGATGCCGTCGTAGATGGTCAGCTCGACCCGCTTGGGATCGATCAAGATCATCCGCACCTCATCCGGCGTGGCCCGAGTCAGCAGCGAGGTGACCAAACCATTCAGGCACACCGAATTGTGTGTCGGGATGCACGAGCGGCTCGCCAGATACATTCGGCTGGGATTGCTGACGGCGATACAGCGAACTGGCACCGACTCGACCGGCCGCACATCGACGATGTAGCGCCGCCGTGCCGTGCTCGCTGGCCTCACCTGGCGCTGCCGCGCAAGCTTCCGGCTGAGCCTGAACACCGGCTCGTGCGGAGTGAAGGCAACAGTGTAAGCGGTCGACGTCCTTTCGCTGCGACCGATGCACGACTTAGTCCTCAGGGTGACCTTGTAGCCAAGACCCTGCACCAATTCCATTACGCCGTGCGCGAGATCCCGGTTGGTCGCGGTGAACTCAACCGTTCCCTGAGGACTGCAGTAGCCGTCTGTGTCAAGCAGGCCCGCGAGCAAGGCCCGGCGCTGCGGGATGGAAGCATGCAGATACGCCTCGGGGATGTGCTTTGGCCCCAACTCACGGAAAATCTCGGCCATGGTCCGGTAACGCTCACGGGGAAGAGAGGTGGGTACAAAGCTTCCCCGGCGGCCTTGCGGGAACCGGCCATCGGCTGCCCTCAGCACGGCCGAGAGCCCGACACCGACGTGCGCCGCTGCGCCGGCGACGCTCATCCCCCGTTCTGCGAGGTCGAGTGCTTCGGCGATGCGCTCCTTGCGCTCGGGACTGTTCCAGATCGTGTACTGCATCCGGGTACTTGGGTGATGCGTGATTGCGTACCCGTCAGCGCGGATCTGGTCAAGGATCTCTTGGTCCGCACTCGTGATGTCGGCACCGCCGGTCCGCCCATCACCAAGCCAGCAGCCGAATGTGTACGGAGCCACCGGCAGATCCCGTCCGGGATAGTCAAGCGGGCCGCACAGCGGGACCGAGTGATTGAGACGGCCCCGATGGCGGAGAGATGCCGCGATCTGCGCGGTTGTGACCGGCTCAGCGTCGGCCCGGCGAACGTGGCCATGACCGGCGGGGGTACTGACCCGTTCGGCGAGCGCCTTATAGGTGAGGTGGCGCGAGTAGGCTGGTGTCCAGAAGGAGACGTCGCGGTCGTTCCGCCGGTACCACGATCGCAGGACACGACCCTCCTGAGGGAGGCTCGGCACTACCTTCTGGTACAAAACGTTCCGGAACTGCATGCCGACATCCGCGAGCACCTCGGCCGTTGAAACGAGCCTGTCCGGTTCACTCAGCACGTCAGACGCCCGCTTCGCGACGCGATGCACATCCTCGGATGGCCAGTGCGGCAATCCTGTCGGCGGCCGACCGCGCTGCCGGCGCCCAGCGACTGTGCTCGTTCGCCACAGATGCTCAGCATCAGCCACGATGACCGTGCCGTCCGAGAACTCGACCTCATAACATGGCCTGCCGAGCATGACGGGCGTCGCAGCGGTCACGGTGCAGGGCTGGCCGCTCTCGTCAAAGACCTCGTCTCCGGGCTGGACCTCGCCCATCGTCGTCCAACCTCGGGGGGTCGGAATCGGCGTGTCTAGGGCAAGTGCTTTGCCGGACCCGGTGGCACCCGCGATCAGCACGTGCGGCATCTTGGCCAGGTTCGCCACCATCACCCGGCCCTCGACGTCCTTGCCCAGCCCGACCACCATCGGGTGGTGATCACTGAGGGCGACCTGCGACTTGAGCACGTCGCCCAGGCTGACGACCTCCTTGTCCGCGTTGGGGATCTCTATCCCGATCGCGGACTTGCCCGGGATCGGGGAGATGATCCGCACGTCCGCGCTCTTGACCGCGTAGGAGATGTTCTTGGACAGCGCGGTGACCCGCTCCACCTTGACCGCCGGGCCCAGCTCGATCTCGTACCTGGTCACCGTCGGCCCCCGGCTGAACCCGGTGACCTGCGCGTCGACCTGGAACTGCTCGAGCACCTCCGACAGCGCCGCCACCATGATGTCGTTCGCCCGGGTCCGCTGCTTCGGCGCCGTCCCGGGCCGCAGCAGCGCGGTGGGCGGCAGCGTGTAGGCGATCGCGTCGCCGGTCAGCGTGAGCTGCTCGGGGCTGCGCAGCGGGGCCGAGGGCTTCGGCACGGCCACGGGTTCGTGCGCAGGTTCATGCGCGGAGGCGTGCGGGGAAGCCGGGGACGATGGGGCTGACGGGTCGGAGTCCTCGTGCGCGCCGAAGCCGAGCGCCTCGACCAGGCCGTCGCTGCCGTCCGGACGGGCCAGACCCGGCTTGGCCGCGCCGCGCCTTTTGTCCTGCTCGACCAGCGGCGTGTCGTAGGGCTTGGTGTGCTCGCCCGCCTCGATGGCCGGGCGTAGCCTGATCTGCCTGGCGATCTGGCCGCGCGCCCGGCGGACCGTGCGGCCGGTGCCGGCCTCGTAGTCCTCGTTGATCTCCAGGTCGTCATCGTCCGGCCCGGCCTGCGGCCGGCCGAGCCCGAACATCACGCGCAGTTCGGCGAGGCGCTCCGGTATCCGGTGTACCGGAGTCCCGGAGATGAGCAGGAGGCCATACAGCACCAGCAGCGCCAGCAGCGCCGCCGCCGCCCACGGCGTGACGGCGCCGGCGAGCGGTCCGGACATCGCGTAGCCCACGAAGCCGCCGGCCCCGCGCAGGGCGTGCACCCCGGCAGACGGGCGCGGCGTGCCCTTGGCCATGTGCATCAGGCCGACCGCGCCGAGCAGCAGCGCGGTCCAGCCGATGGACGCGCGGACCGTCTCGGTGTTGCGGTCCGGGTGCCGCAGGAACCGCCAGGCCAGCAGCAACGCCAGCACCGGTATCATCCAGGCGAGCAAGCCGAACGCGTCGGTGGCCGCGGTATGGATGTCCCGCCCGACCGTGTTGCCCATCCGGCCCCACAGCGAGGCCGCGAGCACGATGGCCACGCCCAGGGTGAGCAGCCCGACACCGTCCCGGCGGTGGTGCGGGTCCAGGTCGCGCGCGCCGCGGCCGATCGCCCGGGCCGTGAACCCGACCGCGCCGGCCGCCACCATCCAGGCGGCCGCGATCATGCGGCCCATCCACCCGATCAGGATCACGACCGGATCATGTGACGCGGCCGGCCCTTTGGCCGGACGGCCCTTCGCCGTCCGCCGCTTTCCGGCCGACCCCTTGGCGTTCTTTTTCTTTTGGGCCGAACGAGGCTGGGTACCCCGCCCGGGCTTACCGTTCGTGCCCCGCGGGACGGGAGATTTGGTGGTCGTACTGCCGCGGCCGCGGGATCCGTTGCGGCTGGTGGTGCCCGCGCGGCTGCTGGTGCGGCTACTCGGCCTCGGGCGGGTCCGGCTGCCGGCGTCCTCCTCGGGGTCCGGCGCCTCGAAGGCAGCCTCGGCTTGCCCGCCGCGCGGGCGGGCGGATCCGTTACGGGCACGGGTCGCCATAGTCACAAACGTAGCGAGAACCCGTGATAACCCCAAGCACATAAGGAGTGTGTCGGCTCAGGGCGCAATCAGGTAATGGTGGCGATGGGAGTCCCGGAACCCGCACCGGAAGTAGAGCGCGCGGGCCAGTGCAGCGCGGCGGCGCGCTCGAGGTCCTCGATCGGCGGTTCAGGCATTGGCGGGCAGCGCGGTGCCCGGGCCCCGGCGGCGGACGCGGACCAGGTCCCGGCGATGCGCCGGTAGCGTCCGCTCGTCCGCGCCCTCGACGGTCTCTGGGATGAAGCCGGCGTCGGCGATCATCTCCAGGTCTCGGTGGCCGGGCTGGCCCTCGCTGGTCAGGTAGTCGCCGAGGAAGATCGAGTTGACGATGTGCAGCGCGAGCGGCTGCAGGCTGCGCAGGTGGATCTCGCGGCCGCCGGCCAGCCGGACTTCGGCGTCCGGGCAGACGAACCGGACCATGGCCAGGATGCGCAGGCAGCGCTGCGGGGTGAGGTTCCACTCGCCACCCAGTGGGGTGCCCTCGAACGGGATCAGGAAGTTGACCGGCACCGAGTCGGGGCCCAGGTCGCGCAGCGCGAACACCACGTCGGCTAGCTGCTCGTCGGTCTCCCCCATCCCGGCGATCAGGCCCGAGCACGGGGACAGGCCGGCGGCCTTCGCTTTCTTTATCGTCTCCGCTCGGTCCGCGTACGAGTGCGTGGTGCAGATGTCCTGATAGTGGGCTTCGGCCGTGTTCAGGTTGTGGTTGTAGGCGGTCGCGCCTGCTTGCTGGAGGCGTTCGGCCTGGCCGTCGGAGAGCAGGCCGAGGCAGGCGCAGACCTCCACGTCGGGGTTCTTGGCCTTGAATTCCGTGATGGCCGTCGCTACCCGCGCGACGTCCGCGCTGGTCGGGCCCCGGCCGCTGGCCACCAGGCAGACGCGCTTGGCGCCGGCCTGGACACCGGCTTCGGCGCTCTTGAGCACCTCGTCGGGCTTGAGCCAGGTGTACTTCAGCACGTCCGCCGCCGAGCCGAGGCGCTGCGAGCAGTAGAAGCAGTCCTCCGGGCACAGGCCGCTCTTGATGTTGACCAGGTAATTCAGCTTGACCCGGCGGCCGAAGTAGCGGAGCCGGACCTTGAACGCGGCCGCCACCACGTCCATCAGCTCGTCGTCGGTGGTTTTCAGCACGTTGAGGGCCTCGGCCCGGGTGGGCAGTTCCCGGGCCAGGGATTTCTCCGCCAGCGCGTCGAGCCAGGTCATAAGGGCCTCCTCCGGGGGTGACGTTATCAGGCGCGGGTTTGGGGTGGCTGGGCGCGGTCTTCGCGGTATGGTCGGCGCATGCGGGTCGCGATTCTCGATGACTATCAGCAAGTTTCCATGGCCAGCACGGACTGGTCCGCGGTGCGCTCGCTGGCCGAGATCGACGTGTTCACCGAGCACATCGCGCGGACCGACGCGCTGGTCCGCGCCCTGGAGCCGTTCGACGTGATCGTGGCGATGCGGGAGCGTACGTTTTTTGACGCTGAACGGCTGAGCCAGCTGCCGAAACTGCGGCTGCTGGTCACCACGGGCATGTCGAACGCGTCGATCGACCTGGCCGCGGCGACTTCGCAGGGCGTGACGGTGTGCGGGACGGGCGGCTCGGCTACGTCGACGGCGGAGCTCACCTGGGGGCTCATCCTCGCGCTGGCCCGGCACATCCCGGAGGAAGACCGGCGGATGAAGATGGCCGGGCGGGCCGACGGCGCGGCGCTCGGCGTCGGCGGCGGCTGGCAGCAGACGGTCGGAACCGGCCTGCACGGCAAGAAGCTCGGCATCGTCGGGCTTGGCCGCCAGGGCCGGGAGGTGGCCAAGATCGGTCGGGCGTTCGGCATGAAGCTGCTGGCCTGGAGCCAGAACCTGGACCCGGACGTGGCGAAGAAGGCGCACGCCGAACCGGTCAGCAAGGAGGAGCTGTTCTCCTCGTCCGACGTGGTGACGGTGCACTACCAGCTCGGGCCGCGCAGCGTGGGGCTGGTCGGCGCGGCGGAACTGGCGCTGATGAAGCCGTCCGCCTACCTGGTGAACACCTCCCGCGGGCCGATCGTGGACAGCGCGGCGCTGCTTTCGGCGCTGCGGTCCTCCTCGATCGCGCGCGCGGGGCTCGACGTGTTCGATGTCGAGCCGCTGCCTTTGTCCGATCCGCTGCGCTCCGCGCCCAACGTGGTGCTGACCCCGCACCTCGGCTACGTCACCGAAGACGCCTACCAGGTCTTCTACGGTGACGCGGCCGAGGACATCGTGGCGTTCGCGCAGGGCTCGCCGGTGCGGGTGCTTAGCTCTTCTTAAGCTCTGGCTTTCAGCTCGGCTTCCAGTTCGGGTCGCGGCCGGACAGGCGCAGGGCGCGGTCGAAGGGCGTCGCGTCGTCCGGCGCCTCGATGGCGTCGGCGAAGCCCTGGTACTTGCGGAACAGTTCGGCCTGCGCGGTCACCGTGTCCATTACGGCCTCGGCGACCGCGGCGTCGCAGGCGTATTCCTGGCCGGTGGCCTTGGCCACGTCCCAGCCGTGCAGCGCCATCTCCATGATGAGCATCGCGCCCACGTCGGCGGCGGGGGTGGCGTCGCCCATCACGCCGAGCTCGCCTGCCCAGGCTTTCGGGTCTCCCCAGGCCTTGACGGCCCGGTCGATCTGGCGGGCGTAGTCTTCGCGGAAGCCGGGTTCGGCGGTGAAGTCCTTGGTCATCAGGTCCTCGGCGACGCTCTCGCCGTGCGCCCGGCGCTCGGCGGAGTACGAGGTCCACAAGATCGTATGGTTCAGCAGGGCCCGCAGGTCCCAGTCGGGACACCGGGTGGGCGCGTCCAGCCTTCCTTCCGGCACCCCGCGCACGACTGCGGCCGCCGCGGCCGCGGCGGCCGCCATCTGGAGGCTCAGGTTCCTTGTCATGCTGTTGAAGGTAGCGGTGGCCGGGGTGCGGCGGTCTTGAAGAAACGCGACAGATTACGCTGATCAGGTGCCAGATTCCGCCGCCGTGCACATGGGTCGTGGCGTGCTGCGCCCGGAGGAGGCGGCGACGCGTTTCCGGCTGGCCAGGCATTCGCCGTCCGAGGCGCTGGCGCCGTTCGTGGATTACTACTGGATCCCGCGCTGGGACCTGCGCGGGAAGCCGCCGTACGCGCAGACGATCCTGCCCCATCCCAACGTGCACCTGGTCTTCGAGGCGTCCGGGGCGGGGATCTTCGGCGTCAACCGCAGGCTGTTCACCCGGTCGCTTTCCGGCCTGGGCCTGGCGTTCGGGGTGCGGTTCCTGGCCGGCTGCTTCCGGCCGTTCTGGCAGGCGCCGATCTCGCAGCTGACCGACCGGGTGGTCCCGGCCGCGCGGCTGTTCGGGCCGCAGGCGGAGAAGACGCGGCAGGCGATCATGCGCGCCTCGGCTGGTTCTGCGGATGCTGGGGTTTCTGCGGATGCTGGGG
>Ga0074046_10001897_pt1 | contig 18429 bp, 13 predicted proteins | sample BogForMeECP23OM3_FD_94441 | JGI IMG/M metagenome (GOLD analysis project Ga0074046, IMG submission 94441) | Bog forest soil microbial communities from Calvert Island, British Columbia, Canada - Bog Forest MetaG ECP23OM3 | ecosystem: Environmental > Terrestrial > Soil > Wetlands ... | reverse complement strand
GCAGCAAATCTTAGGGACAAGGGCGCGGCGCTGTTTACGAGCGGGCCGGCCGGCGCGGCAAGCGGCTCTTTACCCGCGCTCGCGCCCGATCATCCGGAAACCGATGCGGTCTGTTTGATCCAAAGCTTCTATGCTATGGCCGTCCGGCTAGCAAACGAGCTCGGCATGGATGCCGGTCAGCCCCGTCACTTGAACAAGATCACGCGCACACGATGAATGAGCCGGACCGTTTCGCCGTGGTGGCCTCGACCGTATTCGACGGCGGCGAGTGCCACCGCGATACCGCAGTTATGATCGAGGGCTCCAAGGTCTTAGCCCTCGTGCCGCGGCATGAGCTCCCTGCGTCCATTCCTGCAAAAATACTGCCGGATGGTGCGTGGCTCGCCCCTGGCTTTATCGATTGCCAGGTGAATGGCGGCGGCGATGTTCTTTTCAATGACGAGCCAACCGTGGACGGCATCGCCGCGATTGCGCGGGCGCATCGCAAGTTCGGCACAACCTCGCTCCTGCCAACGCTGATTACCAGCGCCCAAGACACGATGCGCGCCGCGCTGGATGCGGCCGATCGGGCCGCCGCTGTGAACCTTAGCGTTGCGGGCATTCACATCGAAGGGCCATTCATCTCCCCTGAAAAGCCCGGCGTTCACAATCCTGCATTCATCCGCCTGCCAACGGAGCAAGACCTGGAGCTGTTGACGGCGCCGCGAAAGGGCGTCACCCTCGTCACGCTGGCGCCGGAGCGCATGCCGGCGGGCTTTATCGCCAAACTCGTAAGCGCCGGGGTGCGCGTCTCGCTCGGGCACTCGATGGCCACCTACTGGGAGACCAAGGCCGCGCTCGCCGAGGGGCTTACGGGCTTTACGCATCTTTTCAATGCGATGCGGCAGCTTTCGAGCCGCGATCCAGGGCCTGTGGCGGCAGCGCTTGAGACGCCGGACGCGTGGTTCGGCATGATCGTAGACGGCGAGCACGCCGATCCCGCGATGTTGCGCCTTGCGCTGAGGGGCGCGGGCCATCCCATGCTTGTCACCGACGCGATGCCGCCCGTTGGCGGGAGCAACCCGGCCTTTATGCTTTACGGCCAAGAGATCGCCGTTCGCGGGGGCCGCTGCGTCAGGGCGGACGGCACGCTCGCAGGCGCGGCCCTCGACATGGCAACGGCGGTACGAAACTGCGTCCAGCTTCTCGGCGTGCCGCTCACGCGCGCCTTGCGCTTCGCTTCCGCGGAACCCGCCCGGTTCCTCGGCCTCGATGCATCGCTCGGCCGGCTTGCGCCTGGATATCGCGCAGACATGGCCGCCTTCGACCCAGGCACCCTGAAAATCCACGGCACCTGGATCGCCGGCGAATTCGCAGCCGCCTGATGCCCGTCACGCCCCGATGTGCTTGTACATGTGGGCCATGGCTTCGGCGTCCATTCCGGTCTTGAACGCGAAACGTTCCTTGAGCGCAACCGCCCGCACCGCAGCCGGCCTCGCGCCGATCCCGTCGTGATGCCGTTTCAAATTGGGGAACTTATCCCAAGCGCCGTCACCGAAAATGAAGGGGATCATGCGCGCCCAGCCCCATGCATCCATGTCGACGATGGTGTAGCTATCGCCAACGATGTACGGCCTTTGAGCGAGCCGCGCATCGAGAAGGCCGAAATGGCGCGCGGACTCGTAAAGATAGCGTTTTTCAGCGTAGGGGATTTTCTCGGGCGCGTAATGCTTGAAATGCACCGCCTGCCCGGAATAGGGACCCACGCCGGTCGCCACGAACATAAGCCAGGAAAGCATCTCCGCGCGCGCGACGGGCGAGTTCTCCGGCAGGAACTTGCCGGTTTTCTCAGCGAGATAAAGCAGGATCGCGTTGCTATCGAATACGGCGATGCCATCGTCCACGATGACCGGCACTTTGCCGTTCGGATTGATGGCGAGATAAGCCGGATCGAATTGCTGGCCGCGCCTTGTATCGACCGGAACCGGCTCGTAGGGCAATCCCGCCTCCTCGAGGAATAAGGCGACCTTTGTTGGATTCGGTGATCCATTAAAGTAAAATTTCAGCATAGGCATCTCCGGCTCGCGTTGGACTTTGCGTTATACCAATGAGATCCGGCCATGATCGGGCGCCGGGGCCGGACAAAAGTTTTGGCTGTTGGTATTACCGCATGTGTTCCTTCCGCTAGCAGACTCTGCCCGAGGCTCCAATAATTTTATAGCGATCGTTACAAAATTGTGATGTAATTGGCCACAGAGGTACGGAAGGAAAGGACACCGGTGGGACGGCCCCGTTCGTTCGACGAAGAAAAGGCGCTGGAGGCCGCGGCGGAGTGCTTCTGGTCCCGGGGATTTGGGGCGACTTCGGTTCGCGACCTGACCTGCAACATGGGCATCGCCGGGCCGAGCCTTTATAATGCCTATGGCGGCAAGCGCGGCCTGTTCGCCGCGGCTCTCGATCACTACTGCAACCGTACCATGCGCGAGCGCATTGCGCGCCTCGAATCGAGCGCCAGCGGAGCCGCCGCCATCGAGGCCTTCTTCCAAGACGTCATCGAGAAGACGCTGAAAGACAGCGGCCGGAAGGGCTGCTTCCTTGTCAACGCCGCGCTTGAGGTCGCTCCGCACGATCCCAGCCTCGCGGAAGCCATTTTTGGCTATTTCGAAGAGGTCAGAAGCTTCTTCCGCCGTCATATCGAAGAGGCGCAAGCGAAAGGCGAGACCCCTTCTTCCATCGATCCGGAGCTTCATGCCACGCACCTGCTTTCGGTGCTCATGGGCATCCGCGTCCTGGCGCGCTGCTGTCCGGACCGCTCTTTTTTGGCAGCGGCAGCGCGCCCGCCGCTCGAAAGCCTTCGTATATCCAAGCTCAAACGAAAGGGGCCCTCATGATCGAGCTTTATTATTGGCCGACCCCGAACGGCCACAAAATCACGATGTTTCTCGAAGAGGCGGGGCTGCCTTACAAGATCGTCCCGGTGAATATCGGCGCGGGCGAACAGTTCAAGCCCGAGTTCCTGGCTATATCGCCGAATAATCGCATGCCGGCCATTATCGATCATGAGCCCAAAGATGGCGGCGACCCCATTCCGGTGTTCGAGTCCGGCGCCATTTTGCTTTATCTCGCGGAAAAAACTGGCCAATTCATTCCGGCTGACCTTAGAGGCCGCGTGCAAGTGCTGGAGTGGCTGATGTGGCAGATGGGCGGGCTCGGCCCGATGGCCGGCCAAAACCATCATTTTGCAATCTATGCGCCGGAGAAGCTGCCCTATGCCATCGACCGCTATGTGAAGGAGACGAACCGTCTCTACGGCGTTCTCAACAAGCGCCTGGCGAACCGGCCATTCGTCGCGGGCGATTACTCCATCGCCGACATGGCTTGCTATCCCTGGATCGTGCCCTACGAGCGGCAAGGCCAAAAGCTCGAGGATTTCCCGCACCTCAAACGCTGGTTCGAGGAGATCAAAGGACGTCCCGCAACGGTTCGGGCCTATGAGCGCCGGAAGGAAACCGATGCCCCGGCAACGATGAGCGAGGAGGCCAAGAAAGTCCTCTTCGGACAGACCGCGGCCGTGGTGAAAGATTAAGGGCGTAGCACGCTATTCCGTCTTGAATCGATTGCCTCGCCGTAGCGGCGGGGCAATCTGGAAGATCCCAGGAAGCACGGCGCCTGCCTTTGGCGGCGCTGGAGGGAAAAATTGCGCGGGTATCCAGCGCTTGAACGTCTCTTTCCGGGGCTTAGCGGCCTTGGCGTGGATGGCTTGTGGCGATTTTGACCCTAAGGCCGTCCTCGGCCTTGCCACGGGCCAGACGGCGGTTGAGGGTCGAATGCGGCTATCGGGCCATGAGAGCCAATCGTCCGCAGGACCTTCGAGAGCAGAAATTACTTTTCCGCAAGGAAATGGCCTCTGCCGCTCCGACCGAAGCCGCTTATCGAGGTTCACCTACGACCCTGGGTGCATAAAAGCGCAGAAGCCAATCCCGCTCTTGGAATTATCTCACCACCGATATGCTCTCTCACTTTGATCAACTTATTTCGAAGAACCAACGTTGGAGCTGCCCGCAGCTTGAATAGGAAACTGATAGAGCTTTCTCTTCCAACTAAGATTATCGGGCGCTTGCTCAACGGCCTCCTCTAGCAACCTACGGCCTATATCGTAATGCTTCTCCGCATTACCACCAACCTCTCTCCCTGAAATCGCATTGGCGAGGTCCTGATGCATCGTCGCAAGCTGGGACCGCCAAATTAAATGATCCGATCCGCTGTCGACCACCGCCTGAAGCTTATCAATTGCTGATTCGAGCTCATGTTGGCCCGCTTCGAGTTTGCCGGACTTTATTAGCGCTAACCCCAACTTGCTACCAGCGAGAGCAGCATTTCTTTGAAGATTTGGATTTTCTAGATCTGCCTGACTCAACAATAGGAATTTCTCCAAGGAAATTCGAAAATGAGTGACAGCTTCGCCGAATTGCCCCGCAAGCAGTTTGCCGTCACCTGCGCCAATATGAAACCACGCCAAGTCCCTTTGCCATCGTTTCAACGTAGGATCAATAATTAAAAGCAATTCATGATTGCTGATTGCATTAGAATAATGCTCGATTGCTTTGTCGGCATCCCCCTTCAGAAGATAGGCGTTTCCAATACTCCAATCCGCCCATGACAATAGTCGCCTATATGAGTTCCTGGACGGCTCATCGCGAATAAGTTTTATTCGGATTGAACGGGCCTGATCGAAATTCTCCAATGCCGTATCATAATCCTCCATGCTGATCTGCATCGTGCCTTTACATATCAACTCCTCCGAAATTTCCCGTGCGTCTTCCTTGGAGTCGGCTTCACTATACCTATCAGCATGGGTCGATTGCAGGATCCGAAGTGCTTCGTTGCAATTTTCTAGCCCAGCACGAGCCATTCCGCGAGTTGCCTGCGCCTCTCCCAAAGCCCGATATGCGTAGGCAAGTTCTCGCAGCGAACCTTTGCTTGGGGTCAATCCACTTATTAGCAGAAATTTTTGCTGAGCCACCAACGCCGCCTTGTAATTTGCAATGCTATCGACCGCTTTGCCTGCCGTTTCTAGAGTATCTCCCACAAACGATCTTGCACGGCTAAGCTCGTGAAGGATCTCAGCATTTAGCGGCTCGCGCTGTGCGAGAAACTCTAGCAAGGCACGCGCTTGATCGGCTTTTTCTTGTCGTAGCCTAAATTGCTCTAAGGTCCGATAGACCTCGGCGAATTTTAGCGCCATCGATGCCTTTTTCTGGAGGATATTTGTCGAATTGGCGGCGTTAACGGCCAACAGTGCCAATCGATCATCCGCCGCCTTTAGCAATTTGAGTGCCGTCGACGCATACAAGCCAGAGCTATCTGCGGCCAGGGCTGCGACCTCTGAACCAAAATCAAAAGCGGTTGCAATTGCATTATCTCGGCTTTGGCTAGCCTCTATCGAGCGTTGATTGGCCAACCACCAGAAACCAGTTGCGGTGAACGCCAGCGCCGTCATTGCAATTGCAATAGCCGCATTCCTGCCCTGCCGACGACGTCGCTCTATCTCTTCCCGTTTCCGGAGTTCATCCAAGTCAACTCCGAGAAGGCCCGCGATCAACTTAATCTCGGCAAGGTATCTGCCATCGCCTTCGGGCCGAGCGTCTGCAGCAATTGGTTGATCGATTATAGAACTAGTTGGTCTGGCTCTCCCCGTAATCTGGCGCAATGCTGGTGGAAAGACATTTTCAATCGCGTCCTCTGACTTGCCGCCAACTATGATAGTGAATATACGACCTCCGCGTCCCAAAGCAGTAAAATCAGTGATCTCCTGATTGACGTAATGACTTCTAGCCGCATGTGGAGAGCAAATCACGATTAACGTCTCGGATTCAATCAGTGCGTCAATGATCTGCTGATTTAGAGATGGGCCAGCACTAAGATCATATCGGTCACGAAATATTGGCCTGAGCCGATTTGGTACTAAACCTGGGAGTCCCCGACGAGGTCGCCCCACAAGTTCATCAGGCACAACATAAGCTTCGAGTGCTCTATGTAGCCTTTCCCCCCACTGGCTATCATGGTGACTATAGCTTAGGAATGCCCGATATCTAAACTTTATTGGGGGTGAGCTTATGTCGAGCATTTGGTTCAATTTTTCACTCATGGCGATGTAAATAACTACTCCATAAGCGCTCAAAAGTAACGGACTAGGCAGCTCGCATCGTGCCCAGATTCCAAGATAGTCAATTTGTTGTGGCCCCGTGATGACATTGGTCAAAATGGCGGCTATTTGTTATCCAATAGTGCCCGTGCAGCTAGGCCGGCGTCTTCACGTGATTTCAGGTTGGCCGTGACCGGAGAAAGCCGAGGCAGGCACAAAGAGATTAGCACATATTTGAATCGGCCAACGGCGATGTGCCGCTTGACCTCCATTAGCAGGAGACCGGTTGTAACTAATAACCTTCCGCTTTCGGCCTGACCCGGAGATACCGACCTATCCTTTTCATAATCCTCGACTCGACGGCTCATGGCCCTTCGCGTCGATTTAGCTTCGGCGGCTATCGGAGTGAAGGGGAGACAAGACCGGCACGCGTCCATCGGCGAAGCTTCGCAAGCTCGGCTCGCATCCGTCCGCATTCGTCGCGCCACTATGGATTTTCGTAGCACCGGTGCGGTTAATTTTCGAATGGTGAACGGGGGTGGATTTTTATTTCTTCCCTCCGCAAAAATCGCGATTTTTCGCGTTTTCACCCGCAAATGTGCGGTTCAAAAAGTCCGTTAAATATAGATTCTTGCCGGCGTTAACTGTGAAATGTAATCTACGGTTGCGAGGCTGGTTCGCCGCAGCTCTGGTTGCTTTTCCGGTGTAGACAGAGGTTCTTTCGTATTATCAGCACGTTAGCTGCATTAAGCCTTTGGCAAGGCGCTTTCGCCGATCATGGCGTCATCGGGAAACGGCCGGAGCAGCCATGGTTTTGCACCGGAATTGCGTAGATACTCACGGCAACATGAAGCCTAGTTACATGGAAGCAGAGTGTGCAACCGGGTTGGGTCCTGAGAGTCCCCCCCTCACCCCAACACTCTCCCAGCAAGCTCGCCTTGGCGAGCTTGCTACTTTCGCTGCCGCCTCCGCAAGCGGATGCGGAGAGGAAGTCTCCGTCGGTCGCAGCAACGTTCCCTCGCCCCAACGGGGAGGGCGAGGGGGGACTTCTAGGACGAACTCTACCCCGCCTGCGCCAAAAGCTTCGTGACCGCGTCGCATTTGAGGTCGAGCGTGACCGCATAAAGCATGGGGTCGTCCGGATCGCGCTTCACCTCGAAGCCGAGTTCGCCGCACATCTGTGCCATCGTCGTGTTTTCTTTCAGTACCGTGCCATAAAGGGTCTTCAAGCCTTCGCTTTTGGCGTAGCGGATCAGATGGCGCATGAGCACCCAGCCTAGCCCGATCCCTTTCAAATCGGAGCGGGCCCAGACCGCGTATTCGGCTTTCTCGTAATCGGGATCGGCGAAAAAGCGCGCAACGCCAAGCATTTCGGGCTCGCCGTTCGCTTGGGTCCGTAAGGCGACGAACGCCATTTCCCGCGCATAGTCGATCTGCGTCATGCGCGCGAGGAATTGATGAGAGAATTCGCGCACCGGCATGAGCAGCCGCAGCCGGATGTCCTCCGGCGTCATCAGCGACATGAAGTGAGTATAGAAACGCTCGTCGTCGGGACGGATAGGCCGGATGAAAACCTCCTGCCCGTTAAGCAGCCGCTCCTTCGTTTCCCACTGCACGGGATAGGGCCTGATGGCGGGCGGTATCACGGGCGACGTCGCCGGGTCCTCGACCTCGATCCGGGCGTCGAGCGCGATCATGCCTTTGCCATCGGCGAGGAGAGGATTGATATCGAGCGCGCGGATTGCGCGGTGCTGCACCGCCAGCGAGCTGAGCTTCACAAGGCAAAGGGCGAGCCCGTCCAAATCGACCGCGGGCATGTCCCGGAACCCTTTCAGCAGTTTGTAAATGCGGGTTGCCTCGATGAGATCTTTGGCGAGCTTCAGATCGAGCGGGGTCAGCGCCATTGCGGTGTCGCCAATGGCTTCGACGCCCGTTCCGCCCGCGCCGAACAGGATAACGGGGCCGAACGTGCTATCGGTTGTGATGCCGAGAATGAGCTCGTAAGCGTCGGAGCGCCTAACCATGGGCTGAACGGTAACGCCTTTGAGAACGGCATCGGGCCGCAGCGCCCGTATGTCGCTCAGCATCCGGCGGGTCACCTTTTCAACCTCTTCAGGGGAGGTGAGGTCGAGCCGGACGCCGCCAATGTCCGATTTGTGGGTAATGTCCGGGGACAGAATTTTCACGACCACGGATGGATATGCCCGCAGCAGCCCGGACGCGGATTTGCTCGCCTCCTCGGGCGTTGCGGCGACACGCGTGGGAACGGTCGGAATGCCATAGGCCTCCAAAACGGCCTTGGATTCCGGCTCGGTCATGAAGTTGCGTCCCTCGTGAAGGGTGCGCTGGATGCTCGCCTCCACCGCCTCGAAATCGAACTGCATGTCGGCCGGGAGCGCGGGCGGGGTTTGCATGAGCTCAGCTTGCGCCGCGCCATAACGTGCGACCTGCGTTATGCCCCGGATAGCTGCGCTCGGCGTCGCGAAATCCGGTATTTTCGCTTCCCTGAAAAGCGGCTTCACCGTCTCCGCGGTGCTCCGTGCAAGCCAAGTTGCAAGAACAGGCTTGGTTACTCCGAGCTGCCGTTCAGCCTTCACGGCGTCAACCGTGGCTTTTGCCGCTTCGGCGGACGAGGCAAGTGCCGTCGGGACGTTCATCACGAGCACCGCATCGGTGTTTCCATCCTGCATCGCGGCTTTTACGGCGGCACTATAGCGATCCGGGCCTGCGTCGCCGATTATGTCGATGGGGTTGCCGTGGGACCACGTGGGGGGAAGCGCAGCATCCAGCGCATCGAGCGTTTTTTGCTCCAAAGGCGCGAGCGAGCCGCGCAAATCCGCCAGCGTATCGGCCGCCAGAACGCCGGCCCCGCCGCCATTCGTGACGATGGTGAGCCTGCTGCCGCCCACCCTTTTTACGCGTGCGATCACCTCAGCCGATTCGAACATTTCGTCGAGGTCGACCACGCGCAAGATGCCTGCGCGGCGAAGCGCTGCGCTGTAAACATTGTCCGAGCCGGCGAGAGCGCCGGTATGAGACAGAGCCGCTTTCGCGCCTTCAGGATGGCGCCCGGCCTTGATCGCGATCACTGGCTTTACGCGGGAGCAGCGGCGGGCCGCCGACATGAATTTTGCCGCTTGCGTAACACCCTCGATATAAAGGAAGACGGCGCGGCTCGTCACCTCGCCTGCGAGATAGTCCAGCATGTCGCCGAGGTCCACGTCGGCGGCATCGCCGATCGAGACGACGTGACTGAATCCGACGCCTTCCACCGCAGCCCAATCCAGCATTGCTGTGGCTATGGCCCCCGATTGCGATACAAGCGCGATATCCCCCCGCTTGGCGAAGGTCTGCGCGAAACTCGCATCGAGCTTAAGGGCTGGCACCTGAATGCCCAGGCAGTTCGGGCCAACGATGCGCAAAAGGTGCGGCCTCGCCGCCTCGCGCATCTCCTGGGCAAGGCTGCCCGTCACGCCGGCCGTGATGACGACGGCGGCGCGGCAGCCCTTCCGGCCGAGCCCGGCAATCACGCCCGGCACCGCATGCGGCGGCGTGGCTACAACGCCGAGCTGCGGCACGAAGGGCAAGTCTTCCGCCGAAGCGTAGCATGGCCTGCCAAGCACGCTGGACCGGCGAGGATTCACAAATCCGATCTCGCCGCTGAAACCGGCGCGCAAAAGGTTCCCGGCGACATGCAATCCGATCGATCCCGGCCTCTCGCTGGCGCCCACAAGTGCGACGGTTTTAGGCTGAAATAGAAAGTTAAGATTCCGGACAGTCATAAGAACGCTCCGTAAGGACCGCAACCCGTAAGTAGCGCCGGCGCCGGCGGCCGCGCGCCTTCGCTCAAATCCGATAGCGAAGTCACCGGCGCGCGCGTTGACAAGGATCAAAGCTTTTGTGCGGTGCACAAAAAAGTATCGCAGCGCAGCATTGGGAAGCGCGCGCGGAGGAAGCGCTAAGCTCCAATGCAAATGAGCCGCTACCCTCGCCGGCGGCACGCTTCTTGTGTTTTTCAAATATTCACATGATTGATAAACCAGGCACCGCCCGCAGCCGCGACGCCGGCAATCAGTATGTACGGCAGCGTTCGAACAAACACGGTCAGCAGAGTGACGAACGCTGTAAGCAGCTTCTCTCCTGCTTCCAAGAGCTCCCGTGCTGCCCGGTACAGCAAATAAACCACCACTACGCCGATGATTATGAGCACCACGACTTTCAGGGTCGATAATTCGTTAAGCCGGTTCCACGGGACCGCGCTAATTTGCGCAATGGTCCACTGCCAGATCAACCCGATAAAGCGAAAGATGGCTGCAAGCCCTTGTTGCAAAAGCTGCAGCAGCTGGTTGAGAAATTGCATGCGTTTGCCCCTTTTGACATCTCACCAAAGTATGCTGCTGTTCGTCGAGGAGGCAAATTTGCCTTTTCTCCCGCCGCCATAGCGATGGAATTCCGTAGGCTGCCCCGCATAGCGATCATGCGGCGATTATGGTGAGCTGTCCAGTTTTCCCCGGGGCCAAGGCCCATGAGAAAACGCGGCCCGGCGATCCGTCAACCTGGAACTCTCTCAAGCCTTCGGCATTCATTCCCGTTAAAAGCGAGCGCCTCACCAAATTTCACCCCTTCACAAAAAGCAGTCAGAAGCGTTACCATATACTCCATGGCGAGAACGAAAGCTGGCATTGGCCTCTTAAGCTCCGACGGTTATCTCGACGGACAACTCCTGATCGCGATGCCGTCAATGACGGATCCGCGCTTCCACCGCGCGGTGATCTATATGTGCGCGCATTCGTCCGAAGGCGCGATGGGGTTGGTTATCAATCAGCGCGCGCCCCACATCACCCTGCCAAGGCTTCTCGATCAGCTCGATATTTCAACCGCTGATTCGCACCCTGCCGCCGGCGAGGGCGGGCCTATGGCTGTGCATTTTGGGGGGCCGGTTGAAACGAGCCGCGGCTTCGTCCTGCATAGCTCGGATTATTTTGCGGCGGACAGCACCCTGCCGATCAACGAGAGCGTTTGCTTGACAGCGACCGTGGATATCCTGAAGGCAATCGCCAAAGGAAGCGGCCCGAACAAGGCAATTCTGGCGTTAGGATATGCCGGATGGGCGCCGGGGCAGCTCGAAAGGGAAATTCAGTCGAATGGCTGGCTGAATTGCCCCGCCGACTTCGACATCGTTTTCGATTGCGACCTTGAAAACAAATATGCGCGTGCCTTGCGGCTACTCGGCATCGATCCTTCGCATCTCGTCGGTATTTCGGGCCACGCGTAGAAACGAGCCGCGTTACATGGGCTGAATTTTCCACGTTCCATAAAGGCATTGTTACAGCTTAGTCACAATTACGTGTCCCGCGCGCCACAGTAGCTGCCCGGATGCTGCCATACTTATTTGTTCAACACTCATGCGCTATATATAGGCCCTACCAACGCTTTCTAGCTGTGCCCTGTGCGGCTTAGCCATTGCAAGCCTTGCATCGCTCTCTTAACCCATAGGATCGCTCCCTAAGCAGATGATTATTAAACTTGCGATACGGAACCTGTTTCACGACCGGGCCCGTTTCCTTGTCACTTTGGTTGGTATTCTGTTCGCCGTTGTGCTCGTCGCAGTGCAGCTCGGGATGTACTTTGGCGCGCGTTTAATGATAACCGGCATGATCGATCACGCCAAGGGCGACATTTGGATAGCCGCTTACGGTGCTGAAAGTTTCGAGCAGGCTCCGCTTCTCACCGGGCGGGAGCGGTTCACCGCTCTCTCGGTGCCGGGCGTGGTAGCCGTAACGCCGCTCCTCGTATCCTTCTCCGATTGGCGCCGCCCGGATTCGAGCACCACGAATGTCGTCGTGATCGGCTCCGACGAGGACGAAGCGAGCCTCGAACCCTGGAATATCGTAGAGGGAGCAGCCACCTCAACGTCGCCCGATGGGGTGATCGTCGACCGCACTTATGCGAAGTCTCTCGGGGTATCGGGAGCGGGCGAAATTGGAGAGATCGAGGGAAAGCGCGTCAGGGTGGAAGCTTTGACGAACGGCATCCGGTCCTTCACCACCTCGCCCTACGTGTTTACGTCCCTTAACAAGGCCCACAAGCTTTTGTCGATTCCGTCCGATCAGGCCACCTTCTACCTTGTGAAGCTTGCGCCTGGCGCGGCGGCCGCTGAGGTGAAGCGCGAGCTTGCGTCGCGCTTGCCCGGCGCCTCGGTGTACACGAAAGCCGAATTCCTGCAGCGCAACCTCGATTATTGGCTCTTCGGCACTGGCGCTGGCGTCGCACTGCTTGGCGGCGCGCTTCTCGGGCTCATCATAGGAACGGTGATCGTCGCCCAGACGCTCTATTCAAGCACAAAAGATCACCTGGGTGAGTTCGCCACGCTGAGGGCGCTCGGTTCATCCTCCTATTACATCCACAAGGTCATTTTGACCCAAGCGGCGGTCAGCGCATTTGCCGGTTACACGCTCGGCGCCGGCCTGTCGCTCGCAATCGCGGCCTTCAGCGGCGAAACAGCGCTACCGATCGTTTTCACGCCAGGGCTGGCGGCGTTTCTTTTCGCCGTGACGCTGGCCATGTGCGTTGTCTCGGCCGTGTCGTCCATTCTTAAGGTCACGAAAATCGACCCCGCCATGGTGTTCGCGCGATGAAAAGGGTCCCTGTTCTCGAGGCGCGGCACATCGTTAAGGAGCTTGGCCAAGGCGATGCCAAGATCCGAGCCTTGAAGGGCGTCAGTCTCACGCTCTTTCCGGGCGAATTCACGCTTTTGATGGGACCGTCCGGAAGCGGAAAGACGACGCTGCTCTCGATCCTCGGATGCATCTTGTCGCCGACCTCCGGAACGCTCACAGTCTCGGGCGAGTGCGCGACGGGCCGATCGGCCGAAGAACTCGCCGATTTGCGGCGGCGGCATTTCGGCTTTATCTTTCAAGCGTACAATCTATTTCCAACCCTGAATGCCCTCGACAACGTCAAAATTGCGCTCGACGTTCGCGGATTTGGTGCCGCGGAACGCCGGGAGCGGGCGGAAGCTGCGCTCCGTGACGTGGGGCTCAGCCACCGCCTGAATAGCTATCCCGGAACCCTCAGCGGAGGCGAAAAGCAGCGCGTCGCAATCGCGCGCGCGATTGCGTCCTCGCCATCCATCGTGCTGGCAGATGAGCCGACCTCCGCGCTCGATACGGAGAACGGACACGCGATCATGGCGCTGCTCGCAAAGCTTGCCAAAGATGAAAACCGCACGATTCTCGCCGTGACGCACGATCCGAGGACGATTCCTTATGCGAATCGCGTGATCGAAATCGAGGACGGACGGATTTCCGGACAAAAGAAGAGCGCTGAAGCGCCTCATAACATCGCCGAACACCAGACGGGGAGCGGAAGAGTCAAGAACAATCAAAGAAGAAAGCGACATGTCCATGCGTAGAATTAAGCCCACCTCTTTCTTGCTCTTCCTGGGCGTTCTAACGTTCGGAATTGCTGCCATGGGCGCAGCTGGGCTGTTTTCTTTAGGCTCAACGCCCGCCCGCTCCGAGCAGCCCGCTTCCCTTGAACCGGCGTGGGCAGCTGCAGCGCCTGGGCGTGTCGAGCCCAAAGGACGTGAGCTTCACCTCGGAGCTTCGGCGCCCGCTGCCATCAAAGAGGTTCTCGTCCAGCTCAACGATCGCGTTAAGACTGGGGACCTGCTTATCAGGCTCGACGACGAGGAATTGAAAGCTAAGCTCGCGGCAGTGAAAGCCGAGGCGGCCGTCCGGCTCGCCGAAAGAGACTCCAACGAGGTTAAGGGTGCCGCACTCGATCGCCGCAAGGCCGAGGACAACCTCTACTCTGCCGATCGCGGCGCTTTCGACGCCAGGATCGAGTTCGACCGCCTCATCTCGCTTGCGAAAGAAAACCAGGTTTCAGCCGGGGAAGTGGAAAAAGGCCGCGCCGCCGTCACCGCGGCTGAGAGCAAGGTCGAGCACGAGCACGGCAATCTTAAGCGCGTGCAAAGCAAAAATCTCCCGGCTTTAACGCGCGAGGAGGCGGCACTATCTGCCGCGCGCGCAGAGGTTGCCGTCGTAAGCACCGCCCTTGAGCGCACACATATCCGCTCCCCCGTCGAAGCTTCGGTTCTTGAGCTGCATGCAAAGCTCGGGGAGATGGCAAGTCCAGCCGCCGATACCCCTCTGCTCGTGCTCGGCGATACCACGCACCTGCAAGTGCGCGCCGAGGTGCAAGAACGGGACGTCCGCAAAATATACCCCGGGCAGGCAGCCATCGTGAAATCCGATGCCTTTCCAAACCGCTCCTTCGATGCACGGGTGTCTGTCATGGCAAGAGCTCTCGCCGCGCCGCAACTCTTGGCCCGGGGGCAGCGCAAGCCAATGGACGTAGACGTTCTGGAGGTCATTCTCGATCTCGACGACGGCGTTCCGCTTTTGCCCGGAATGCGGACCGACGTTCTTTTCAAGGAAGCCGAGTCGTTACAAAAAAGCTCGGTCGCTAAAACCGAATAGCCCTGCCCCCTAGATAGGGTAACGGACGCCTCTCAGCTTGAAGCTGTTGAGGCGATCGTCCCGCGTATGATGGTGCCGTAAGCAAGGGTTGGGGTGAGGGGGACTTCCCGGCGATTCCGATAGACCAGGATAGATTCTAACCCTTGAGCCGCAGATCTGTTCAATCAATTCGCGTTGGACGGAAGAGGCACGCCCGACGCGGCGAACGCCTCGCGCTGGCGCCGCGCAGTGTCCTCAAGCTTGAAGTCCTCGATCACTTCGTTGAACAGCCCGTAGAAGTTCAACTCCGCCGCCAGATGCAGGAACACGCCGCCGAGGCCGACCGCAGCGCGGTCCATGAACACGAACTCGCGCGGCACCTTCACGGGGCCCTTCTCCCGCAAACCCTGGTGCACGCGGAACACCTCGCGCCTGCCATATTCGCTGGGCTTCACGCCATCGGCCACGGGGCGGACGCGGTCGTCCAACAGCGGCCCATAGATGAAACCGGCCCAGATATTCAGGATATCGATCAAATCGTTGGAGAGGCCGCGGAAGCCCCAGGTCTCGTAAGCGTGCACAATCAGGCCGCGGTTCTTGGTCTGCAAGCCATGATAGAGGTCCATCACGCCGCCCACGAATTTCGGCTCAAAGGTGCGGATGCAGCCGTAATCCAGGAGGTTGATGCCGGCGGCGCGCCCCCCATCCTCGAAAATCGTGTAATTGCCAAGATGCGGATCGCCGTGGATCACCGCATAATGGCTGAAGGGATACCACCAGGCGCGGAACAGCGCGCGCGCGATCGCGTTGCGCTCTTCGAGGGGCCGGGTTTTGTATTCGAGCAGCTTCCCGCCGCCGAGCCAGGTCATGGTGAGGAGGCGCTTGGTAGAAAGCTCCGGCAAAAGCTCCGGCACGCGGATCGCCGCATCGCCGCGGAACATCAGGCCGTACAGCGCCATGTGCCGCGCTTCGAGGCTGTAATCCAGCTCCTCGCGCAAGCGCGCCGCAATCTCGTGAACCACCTCGGAGGTGTCGACCGCCGTGTCCATGCGCTTATATATGCTCATGACAACGCGGAGCTGGTTGAGATCGGCCTCGACCGCGGATTGCATCTCGGGATATTGCAGCTTCACCGCGAGCGCGCGCCCGTCCCGGGCTTCCGCCTTGTGCACCTGACCGAGCGACGCCGCCGCCGCCGCCTGCTCGCCGAAATCCGCGAACTTGCCCCGCCAATCGGCCCCAAGCTCGGCCGCCATGCGCCGGCGCACGAAGGGCCAGCCCATCGCAGGCGCCTGGTTCTGCAGCTGCGACAGCTCGGCGGCATATTCCGGCGGGATCGCATCGGGAATCGTCGAGAGCAGCTGCGCGACCTTCATCAGCGGACCTTTCAGCCCGCCGAGCGCTGCGGCGAGCTGCGCCGCGTTCTTCTGCCGGTCTTTCGCGCCGAAGAGGTAGTTGGCCCCCATCCTTGCTGCGACGCCGCCCACATTGCCGCCGACATGCGCATAGCGCCGCATCCGCCGCGAGAAGCGGTTGCCCTCGCGGTCGGCTTGTTCAGGCGGCGGAGCGTCCCCCGGATTGTCTGGCTTGTCTTGCATCGCGCCTACGCTTCGAGGCCTTCTAATTCCGCGATCATATCCTCGATCACCTTCAGGCCCATAGCCCAGAAGCCGGGGTCGGACGCATCGAGCCCGAATGGCGCCAGCAGCTCCTTATGGTGCTTGGTGCCGCCCGCGCGCAGCATGTCGAGATAGCGGCCCTCGAAGCCTTCAGGCGCGCGCTCGTAAGCCGCGTAAAGCGAGTTCACGAGGCAATCGCCGAATGCGTAGGCATAGACGTAGAACGGCGAATGCACAAAATGCGAGACATAAGCCCAGTAAGTTTCGTAGCCCTCGTTCAGCGTAATCGCCGGCCCGAGGCTTTCGCCTTGCACTTGCAGCCAGAACGCGCCGAGCCGGTCCGCTGTCAGCTCCCCTTCCTTACGGGCCTCGTGCACCAGCCGCTCGAACTCATAGAACGCGATCTGCCGCACCACGGTGTTGATCTTGTCCTCGACCTTTTGCGCGAGGAGCGCCTTCTTCTCGGCCGGGTTTTGCGTTTGCGCCAGCAGCGCCTTGAAGGTCAGCATCTCGCCGAATACGCTCGCAGTCTCGGCCAGCGTCAGCGGCGTATAGGCCATCAGCGCGCCTTGCGCATTCGCAAGCACCTGATGCACGCCGTGCCCCAGCTCATGGGCGAGCGTCATCACATCGCGCGGCTTACCGAGATAGTTCATCATGATATAGGGATGGGCCGAAGGCACGGTTGGATGCGAGAATGCGCCCGGCGATTTTCCCTCGCGCACCGGCGCATCGATCCAATTCTTCGCAAAAAAGCCGTCCGCGATATCAGCCATGCGCGGCGAGAAGCGGCGGTAAGCCTCGATCACCGTGCGGCGCGCGTCCGGCCACTCGATGACGGGCTCGGGATCGCGGCTGATGGGCGCGTTGCGGTCCCAATAGTTGAGCCGGTCCTTGCCGAGCCACTTCGCCTTCAGCGCATAGTAGCGATGCGACAGCCGCGGATAGCTATCGCGCACGGCCTTCACGAGGGCGTCCACGACCTCCGGCTCGACCCGGTTTGCAAGATGGCGCGACGACGCAACGTCGGGAAAACCCCGCCAGCGGTCGGAGATCTCCTTGTCCTTGGTCAGCGTGTTCATCACCAGGGTGAACAGCCGGACATTCGTCTTCAAAACCTTGGCGAGCGCTTCGGCCGCGGCGGCGCGTTTATCGGGATTGGCGTCGCTCAGAAAATTCAGCGCGACCTCGAGCGTGAACGTCTCGCCATCGATCTCGAACCTGAGCCCGGTCAGCGTCTCGTTGAAAAGCCGGCTCCAGGCGGCGGGGCCGGTCATAGCCTTCTCGTGGAACAGCCTTTCGAGATCGTCGGAAAGCTGATAGGGCCGCTCCTTGCGCAAATCGGTGAGCCAGGGGCGGTAATGGCCAAGCGCGGCATCCTGAAGCGCCGCATCCATGACAGCATCCTCGATGCGGTTCAATTCCAGCTCGAAAAACAGGAGCTGCGTGCTGACGGCCGTGAGCTTGTCCTGCGCGTCGCCGAACAGCTTGGCGCGCGCCGGGTCGGCCGTATTCGTCACGTAATTCAGATAAGCGAAGGAGCCGATGCGGCCCGTCCGGTCGGAGAGCGCCTCATAGGCCGCGATCGCTTGGGCGAGCCCGCCCGCGTCAGCCTGCGCCAGCGCGCCGAGCTTGCCGAGATAGGCCTCGCGGAACGCCGCAGCTTCCCGCGCCGCCCTTTCGAAATCCGCATTGAGCTGCGCGCTCCCGCCGGAATAAAGGTCACCCAAATTCCAGCCGGGCATCTCGCCGATGGGTTCTGGCGCCACATCCAGAAAACCCCGGTCCGCTTCGAGCGCTTGGACGGGCACGGCTGGATCGATCGGGGACTGCCTTATCATGAGCGCTGCTCTCCTGTTTTGCGGACCTGTTTTGCTGGCCTGCATTTGGCGATTTTCCGCGAGCGGTCAACCGTTGCGCCGGCATTGCGGCCCAATGCCGGCCCGGTACGCCACGCCGGAAGAAGATGGATGGCGCCCCCGCGCGCTTGCGCGATGATGCGCGGGCATCGAGTTCACCAACGCCTTGAAGCTTCTTTCCGGCAACGCGCTCTTCTTTTTCGATACCTGCTTTGCGGGCGACGCAACCGAAAGCGGGCTCGACTATAACAAGCTTATCAATGGCGTGGCGGGCAAAGCCAACGCCGTCGTGTTCGCAAGCTCCACGGGGGCCGAGTTGAGCCATGAGCGGGACGATTGGCAGCACGGCGCGTTCACCAAGG
>Ga0074046_10001896_pt1 | contig 18431 bp, 14 predicted proteins | sample BogForMeECP23OM3_FD_94441 | JGI IMG/M metagenome (GOLD analysis project Ga0074046, IMG submission 94441) | Bog forest soil microbial communities from Calvert Island, British Columbia, Canada - Bog Forest MetaG ECP23OM3 | ecosystem: Environmental > Terrestrial > Soil > Wetlands ... | reverse complement strand
GTCCGCATCGAGCTCTGCAGCGTCACAAGTAACGACGCTGGCGGTTTACCTAATCCAAAGATTCATCGGGGCGGTCTCTGGCGGCGCGGCAATCATATGCTTGCTGTGCACCCATCGATCAAATCACCCGGCTTTTATAGGTAAGAGCACGTTGGTTACCAATTGCTCGCTTCGTGCGGGCAACATCTTACGGGAGCCGTCACAGTCGGGGTGTGCAGAACTTTGCACAAAAAAGAGACTTAAACTCCAACTCGGGCATTTTGATGTCGACATAGGTCGCTCCGCAGACAGCCACTATAGCGCGGCAGCCGCGAGGAACGTAACCTAATTGTCGATTACTGACCCACAAGTCTTAACCAGACTTGCCGGGCCGTACAGCTCTATTTCAGACGAATTGTGAAATCCGGAACGGCCTACACTTCGACGTGAAGCGCGAGGTTCTGAGGCAGGCAAATTCGGGCGACCTACTACTTGACCTTCTCTGGCCGAAGAAAGAGTTCAATCGAATCCTCATCTCGCTTCGTCTGACGAGTCAAGCGGTTCTCATACGAGGCCCCGATGAATGCCCTGAATAACGGATGCGGCTCCAGGGGCTTCGACTTGAACTCTGGGTGGAACTGGCATCCCAGAAAGAAGGGGTGGCCAGGTATCTCGACAATCTCGACGTAGGTTCCATCCGGCGTAGATCCCGTAATTCGCATTCCACCTGCCGTAAGCGTACCTTCATATTCCCGGTTGAACTCATAGCGGTGCCGATGGCGTTCGCTGATTTCCGTTTGCCCGTAGGCGCGCTGGGCGAGTGAGCCGTTCTCCAGGCGGCAGGCCCACGCTCCCAACCGCATGGTTCCGCCTAGTTCCTCAACCCCGCGCAACTCGCGCAGCTTGTAGATCACACGGTGCGGGGTCGCCGGATCAAACTCGCTTGAATTGGCCTGCTCCAGGCCGCACACGTTACGGGCGAACTCGATGCAGGCTGTCTGCATGCCCAGGCAGATCCCAAAATAGGGCACCCGATTTTCGCGAGCGAACTGAATTCCCTTCAGCATGCCTTCGATCCCGCGCTTGCCGAATCCACCTGGAACCAAGACTCCGTCCACCGCCTCCAACTGCGCCTGGACGCTCTGGTCCTTCGACTCAAGACCTTCCGCCTCAATCCAATCCACCCTGAGTTTCAGATTGTGTGCGAGCGCTCCGTGGACCAGCGCTTCCTTTAGAGATTTATAGGAATCTTCATACTCCACATACTTGCCCACGATTCCTATGGTTACTTCGTCTTTCGGGTTGTAAACCCGATGCACCAAGTCTTCCCATTTCGCAAGGTTTGGCTGAGCGGCCTCGATGCGCAAGTAGCGTAGCGCCAGCTGGTCCACCTTTTCGTGTGCGAATACCAGAGGAACTTCATAAATCGAAGCCACGTCCTTGGCTGTGATCACGGCTTCTTCTTCGACGTTGCAGAACAGCGCAATCTTCGACTTAATGTCGTGGGACAGGTAACGGTCGGTACGGCACAACAGGATGTCTGGCTGGATGCCAATGCTGAGCAGCTCTTTGACCGAGTGTTGGGTTGGCTTGGTCTTCAATTCTCCGGCAGCGGCGATGTACGGCACCAATGTCACATGCACAAAAAGGGTGTTGTCACGGCCCAGTTCCTGGCGCATCTGGCGGATGGCCTCGATAAAGGGCAGCGATTCGATATCGCCGACCGTGCCGCCAATCTCGACGATCACCAGGTCCACGTCCTGGGAGACCTTCTTCATGGCGGACTTGATTTCGTTGGTCACGTGAGGAATGACCTGGACAGTCTTGCCGAGATAATCGCCTCGGCGCTCTTTCGCGATGATGTTTTCGTAGATCCGCCCCGTGGTCCAGTTGTTGTCGCGGCTCAGGCGGCTATGGGTGAAGCGCTCATAGTGTCCCAGGTCGAGGTCGGTTTCCGCCCCGTCATCCGTCACGAAGACTTCGCCGTGCTGAAACGGCGACATGGTTCCCGGATCGACGTTGAGGTAAGGATCGAATTTCTGCAGCGCGACTTTGAGTCCCCGGCTCTCCATCAAACACCCGATCGAAGCCGCTGCCAACCCCTTGCCAAGCGAAGACACCACGCCACCGGTCACAAAGATGTACTTTGCCGCCATTCCATCCTCTGTTGTGTGGATTTGTGCAGCCGTGAGAAGCGCTCCGTGCCCTCTGGAAAAAGGGGTGCCCCTTGCGCTGTCGAAGCAGCGTCACCAGAGTGGAGCTTGTAGGGGTGCACAATCAATTATGGCTGGATTCTCCCCGTGTGACAAGGAGAACTCCACGCTGGCCTGCGAATTTCTGGGTCCCGTCGCCAGGTACCGGACAAATACCTACTGATTGCCTTCGATTCTCGCCTTCGCTAACCGAAAGACCTTCTCGAACATGGCCGCCGTTAGCTTCCCGGTCGCCGTGTTCTGGTTGGAAGGGTGATAACTCGCCAACAGCATTACCCCATTCGGCAATTCGTACTGTTTTGCGTGCCCGAAGACGAGCCCTGCTCTCGTAGTGAGCACTCCTGTGCGCTTGAGGTGCGCAAGGTAGGCGTCGAACCCAATCTTGCCCAGCGCCACCGTCACCCTCAAGTTTCTTAAGATGGCAAGCTCACGATCGAGATAGCCCGAGCAGTTCGTCAACTCGCTCGGAAGCGGCTTATTGTCCGGCGGAGCACAGCGTATCGCCGCTGTGATGTAACAGTCGATTGGCCGAAGTCCATCCTTGCGATGCTCGGCGTTCGGCTGCGAGGCGAATCCGAGCTTATGCAGGATGGGATACATGAAGTTGCCTGAGGCATCTCCCGTGAACGGCCGGCCAGTGCGGTTGGAACCATGCGCGCCCGGAGCAAGTCCCAGGATAAGCAGCCGAGCGTGAGGGTCGCCGAAGCCCGGCACGGGACGCGCCCAATACTCGTGATCGCGGTAGGCACGCCGCTTCTCCCGGCCAACTTGTTCGCGATAGCTGACGAGACGCGGGCATTTTGTGCAGCCGGTGACTTCGTTGTTCAATACAGTCAGCGCATTCGGCATAGAGCCACTCATTCCACTTCGACGGTAAAGACACCAATTCGCGTCTCTTCTTCAGTAAGCTCGCGGCACTGCTCGTCCAGGCCTCGTAGTCGTGGCCAAACTGTTCGCGGAATCGAGTAAACGAGTCTTCAGCCGCCCAGCTGTCCACCACCACGAAGGCAAGCCGATTAGTGGTGTCCCGAAGCACCTCGGTCCCCCGATAATCCGCATCGCGCGCGAACAGCTTGGCCCACTCGCCGTCTCTTCCATAAGTCCGGCGGAAGTCCTCAAGTCGTGAGGCTTTTGCGCGAAACCGCCATAGGATGCGTAGCATACTGCCTCCAAGGCCGAAGCCGCTTCGTTTGACCGCCCAACCACCGTCTCTTACACTACAGAGTTGCGGATTTCTTGGCGTGTCCTTCCGAGGATGCTGTCCGAGCCGATCTCATTTGCAAGTGGAAAATGCATGCACCGGTTCTGCCTTTCGCCCCGCACTCAACATCACATCTCGAAGGTATTCCGTTGACGACAGAAACAGTCACACCTGACACCAATCCGACCGAAACCGCTAATCCCTGCAAGCGCGAACTCACCATCGAAGTTCCCGCTGACGTGGTCAAGAGCGAGCGCGACAGAATTGTCAGCCGCTACGCAAAACTGGCGCGCATACCCGGCTTCCGTAAGGGCAAGGTTCCGGTTACCGTAGTCCGCCAGCGTTTTGCCGACGAGATCAAGAGCGACATGGTGGAATCGTTGGTCCCTCGCTATTTCCGCGAGGAAACCAAAAAACTGAATCTCCTGCCGGTGTCGCAACCGCGCGTGACAGATCTTCATCTGAATGACGATGAGCCGCTGAAGTTCACCGCCGAATTTGAGATACTCCCCGACTTCACGATAGCCGATTACGACGACATCAAACCGGAAACCATCGACACGAACGTCAGTGAAGAAGACGTCGAACAGGCGTTAACGAATCTGCGACTGAAGCACGCCACCTATAACGCGGTTGAAGACGACCGCCCCCTAAGCGATGGCGACTTTGCCGTCGTGAGCTTCCGTGGCGTTCCGAAGGAAAACCCCGACGACGCCGACGTCAAGCCTGTGCAGGTTGACGAAGTCATGGTGGAGATTGGCGGAGACAACACGATCCCCGAGTTCACAGAAAACCTGCGCGGCGCCAAGGCGGGCGAGCACCGCTCCTTCGAGGTGAAGTACGCCGACGATTTCTCTGACAAGCGCCTTGCCGGCAAAACCATGACGTACGAAGTCGATATTAAGGCCATCAAGACGCGAAGCATCCCCGAAGCCAACGACGAATTCGCCAAAGAATTGGCGGCCGACTTGACGACCTACGACGATCTGCGCAATCGTCTACGTGAAAACATGAAGGCCGAGAAAGAGCATGAGGCGGAGCACCAAGGCAAGGACAAGATCGTCGCCGAACTCGTGAAGCGGAACGATTTCCCCGTGCCCGAGGCCATGGTTGATCAGCAGATCGACCTGCGACTGGAGCGTGGCTTGCGTGCGCTCGCTGCCCAGGGCATGCGAACCGAGGACATGAAGCGCATGGACTTCGACCGCCTCCGGGCGGGTCAGCGTGAAGGCGCACTGCGCGAGGTAAAGGCGTCATTGATCCTGGAACAGATCGCCGACCAGAAGCAGATCGATGTCAGCGACGAAGAACTGGAGCACGAATTAACCGCGCTGGCACAGCAGGCCAGGCAGCCGGTCGAAGAAGTGCGCGCTCGATTGACGCAGGATGGTGGGCTGGATAGAATTCGGCATCGCATCCGCAATGAAAAGACCTTGAACCACCTTTACCGCGGGTCCGCCTAGCGCGGCCTGCATTTCATCTCCACGCTTCAACGATCTCGACGAAGTTTGGCTATTAATACAAAGGAGCCGCAATCGATGCTGGTACCTATGGTGATCGAACAAACCAGCCGGGGCGAGCGGGCATACGACATTTATTCCCGCCTGTTGCGGGACAACATTATCTTTCTCGGCACTCCCATCGATGACAATGTCGCGAACCTGATCATCGCGCAGATGCTCTTCTTGGAGGCGGAAGACCCGGAGAAGGACATCTCTCTCTACATCAACTCGCCGGGTGGTTCCATTACAGCCGGGATGGCCATTTACGACACGATGCAATTCATTCGCCCCGACGTGACCACGATCTGCATCGGGCAGGCGGCCAGCATGGCTGCGACGCTGCTGGCGGGAGGCGCGCCCAAGAAGCGATTTGCTCTGCCGAACTCGCGTATCCTGATCCACCAGCCGCTGATGTCAGGCTTGTCCGGCCAGGCCACCGACATCGACATCCATGCCCGCGAAATCCTTCGCATGCGCGAAATTACCAACCAGATTCTGGCCAAGCACACCGGCCAGTTGCTGGAGAAAGTGGAGCGCGACGTGGAGCGCGATTTCATCATGAACGCGCAGCAGAGCAAGGAATACGGCATCATCGACGACATCATCTACAAACATAAGTAGCTGTGAATGAGCCTGGGCCGCGCGGTTCCTCTGCGCAAGAATTACCATTGGGTGGCTCAAAAGTTGTATTGAAATTCTGTCCAATCTCAAGCACAGCCGCTGCAGTTGTGCTTCAATAAGTTCATATAAGAAGTAATCGCGTGGGCGCGCTTCGCCAATGGCCGGGCGAGGTGAGGTTTCCCAGGGGCGTCACGGCTCCGGGCGGGCCCAGGCGAGTGGCCACTTCAGGTCGGGAATCGGGACCTTGACCGGGGGAGCGTTGTGCAAAGGAGTACCTTTCCGTGAGAACTAGGACTGGAAGCGATGAAGTGCTTCGTTGTTCGTTTTGCCACAAGTCTCAAGATGCTGTCGCCAAGCTGATCTCGTCACCCACCGACTATCCACGCGCCTACATCTGCGACGAATGCGTGGCGGTCTGCAATTCCATTCTGGAAGACGACCGTTCAGAAGCCCAGACCGCAGCAACACCTCATCAGCTGCCCAAGCCATTTGAGGTGAAGACTTTTCTGGATGAGTACGTGATCGGCCAGCACCAGACCAAAAAGAAACTGGCTGTCGCCGTCTACAACCACTACAAGCGGGTGTACATGAACCGCCAGCGCAACGGCGAAGTGGAGCTGGCCAAGTCCAACATTCTGCTGATCGGCCCCACCGGCACCGGCAAAACGCTTCTGGCGCAGACGCTCGCCAAGATGCTGGACGTGCCATTCGCCATCGTGGACGCCACCACCCTCACGGAAGCCGGCTATGTCGGCGAGGACGTGGAGAACATCATCCTCAAGTTGCTGCAGGCTGCCGATGGCGACGTCGCCCGGGCCCAGACCGGCATCATCTATATCGACGAGATCGACAAGATTGGCCGCAAGGACGAGAACCCGTCCATCACCCGCGACGTTTCCGGTGAGGGCGTGCAGCAGGCGTTGCTGAAGATTCTCGAGGGCACGATCGCGAACGTGCCTCCTCAGGGCGGACGCAAGCATCCTCACCAGGAGTTCACGCCGGTCGACACCACCAACATTCTGTTCATCTGTGGCGGCGCGTTTGTTGGACTCGAGCGCATCATTTCGCGTCGCATGGGCAAGCGCTCCATGGGCTTCCGCACCGACGAAACCAAAGAGGCCGCTTTTACCGAGTCGAATAAGCGCGACACTCAATTGCTGGCGCAAGCTGAACCGCAAGACCTCATCAAGTTCGGACTGATCCCTGAATTTGTGGGGCGACTGCCCGTTGTGGGCGTATTGAACGACCTCGACGAAGACGCGCTGGTCGAAATTCTCTGCAAGCCGAAAAATGCCATCGTGAAGCAATATCAGCGGCTCTTCGAATTCGAGAACGTCAAGCTGCGCTTCACCGATGACGCTCTGCGTTTCATTGCGCGTGAGGCCATGCAGCGCAAGGTTGGCGCGCGCGGTTTGCGCATGATTCTGGAAGAGCTGATGCTCGACCTCATGTACAACCTGCCCAGCCAGAAACGCGTGAAGGACTTTGAGGTTACCCACGAGATGGTGGAGAACCGCAACGTGAACCTGCCCATCATGGAAAAAGCTGGCTAGCGTTAACTTATCTTGATGTTCGGGACGGCGCGGCCCTGGTCGCGCCGTTGGTTTGTGTCAGGGCACGACTTTTAGTCGTGCCGTTAGCGCTCTTTTTTAACGTTCACCGCGCGGACTTCAGTCCGCGCGGTGCCTGCGCTTGGGGACTAGAGGGTGTTTCAACGCGTGGTATCCTGATTTGTGCGACAGCTTAGTTCCCTCAGGGCGGCGGCGCTCTGAACCCAAGGCGGTTCCAGTGACCCAGCGAGAAAAGTTCGAAACTAAAAAGCTCCCCATGATGCCGATCCGGGACGTGGTCATCTTCCCATTCATGATGACGCCGTTTGTAGTCGGCCGGGAGTCGAGCGTGCGCGCCCTCGAAGAGGCGTTGGCCGGCGACAAGAAGATCTTTCTCGCGACCCAGCATGACGCCAGCATTGACGAGCCCAAGCCCAACGAAATTTACCAGGTCGGCACCATCGTTAACATCGTGCAGAGCCTCAAGCTCCCTGATGGCAACATCAAGGTCCTGGTAGAGGGACTGGAACGAGGCAAGATTCTGCAGGTGGTCGATACCGACGGCTACTTCGAAGCCACCGTGCGGACGGCGAAATACGGCACGGAATTGACTCCACAGGTCGAAGCTGCGATGCAGCGCGTCACTGGCCTGTTTGAGCAGTACGTAAAGCTCTGCCAGTCGCTCAACTACGAGACCATGATCGCCGCCGTACGCAACGACGATCCCTCCAAACTCACCGACACCATCGCTGCCAATCTGCAGCTGTCGATCGAGGAAAAGCAGGAGTTGCTGGAGATCTTTGACCCCGCTGAGCGGTTAAACCGCATCGCCGACGTGCTGGATGTCGAGATCGAAAAGCTCAACATGGACCGCACCATCCAGTCGCGCGTGAAGCGCCAGATGGAACGCGCCCAAAAAGAGTATTACCTCAACGAGAAAATCAAGGCCATCCAGAAGGAATTGGGCCGCGGCGAGAAGAGCGAGTTCGATGAGCTGAAGAAGAAGATCGACGCTGCCGGCATGTCTCGCGAAACCCACGAGAAAGCCATCCAGGAGCTGAAGAAGCTCGAAGCCATGCCGCCGATGTCGGCCGAATCGACCGTCTCGCGCAATTATCTTGACTGGCTTTTGGCCGTGCCGTGGAAGAAGCGCTCGAAAGAGATCCGCAACATCGACGTCGCTGAGAAAGTGCTGAACGAAGATCACTACGGTCTGGAGAAAATTAAGGAGCGCATTCTCGAATTCCTCGCAGTTCGCCAGCTCGTAAAGAACCCGAAAGGCTCCATCCTGTGCTTCGTCGGACCTCCGGGGGTGGGCAAGACCTCGCTGGGCATGAGCATCGCCAAGGCGACGGGACGGAAGTTTGTGCGCATGTCCCTGGGTGGTGTGCGTGACGAAGCAGAAGTTCGCGGGCATCGCCGCACCTACATCGGAGCGCTGCCTGGCCAGATCATCCAGATGATGAAGAAGGCCGGCACCAAGAACCCGGTGTTCATGCTCGACGAAGTGGACAAGATGTCGATGGACTTCCGCGGCGACCCCTCGGCCGCCCTGCTCGAGGTGCTCGATCCCGAACAGAACTACATGTTCGTCGATCACTACCTCGACGTAGAATACGACCTCTCGCAAGTGTTCTTCATCGCCACCGCCAACGTGCTGCACACCATTCCGCCGGCCCTGCAGGACCGCATGGAGGTGCTGCGGTTGCAGGGTTACACCGAGCCGGAAAAGGTCGAGATTGCAAAACAGTACCTAGTCCGCAAGCAGCGGCAACAGACCGGTCTGACCGAGCAAAACGTCGTCTTCACCGACCAAGCGCTCACCGCGGTCATTCGCAACTACACGCGCGAAGCCGGCGTGCGCAACCTGGAGCGAGAGATCGGCAACATCTGCCGCAAGGTTGCGCGCAAGGTGGTGAAGGAAGGCGAAAAGTATTCGGTCACCCTGACCGCCGAAAACGTCAACGAGTATCTCGGCGTGTTGAAATTCCGCGACACCGAAGCGCACGAGCGCAGTGAAATCGGCCTGGTTACCGGACTGGCGTGGACGGAGGTCGGCGGCTCAATTCTGACCACCGAGGTCGCGACGGTTGATGGCAAGGGCAAGCTGACACTGACCGGAAAGCTCGGCGACGTGATGCAGGAGTCGGCACAAGCAGCCATGTCGTACGTGCGCTCGCGCGCGCACCGCCTGGGCTTGCCACGCGACTTCTACCGCAACCTCGACATCCACGTGCACGTTCCCGAGGGCGCCATTCCCAAGGATGGCCCATCAGCCGGAATCACCATGGCGACCGCCATCGCCAGTGCCCTTAGCCGCATCCCGGTGCGGCGCGACATCGCCATGACCGGGGAAATAACCCTGCGCGGCAAAGTGTTGGCGATCGGCGGCCTGAAGGAAAAACTGCTGGCCGCCCATCGTGCAGGCATTTTTACGGTAATCCTGCCGTCCGACAACGAGAAAGACCTCGCCGAGGTTCCGGAGAACCTCCGCTCGGCAATGAAGCTGCACTTTGTTAAGACCATGGACGACGTGCTGGCTTTGTCCCTCGAGAGCCCACTGCCTGAAGTAGCGGAGGAGACGCCGACCATCGCAGCTCTGCCCTCGACACCGGAGCCGCCCGCGGCACACCAGTAAGCCGCGATTCTTTGTTCACTCTTTGAAGTGTCATCCTGAGCGAAGCTCCCCCGCTGCAGCGGGGGGAGCGCAGTCGAAGGACCCCTACTTCGCGATCCAAGCCGGGTGAATTTCTGTGCCGGGTGCGCTATCCTTTACATCTTTTGGGAAACTGTGGGGACCTACCAACTACCATCATGAAGCGAGCGCAGCGGGCTGAGTCAAATGGACGCCCATATGCGATAAAGGTTCGGATCCGTCCTCCTTGCGCTTCGCCGTCAATCCCGCCATATTGAACCCATGAAGGTTGTGACCCACTTCGTGACCAGCGCCGCTGACCCGAGCCAGTTCCCGGCACCGAGCGCGCCGGAGATCGCTTTCCTGGGACGCTCGAACGTGGGAAAGTCCAGCTTGATCAACTCGCTGGTGGAAAACAAAGTTGCAAAAACAAGCAATACCCCGGGCCGTACGCAGACCATCAATTTCTTCGACTTGCGCCGACCCGGGAAGCCGCACCCCGAGTTCTTCTTCGTGGACCTCCCCGGCTACGGCTACGCGAAAGTGCCCAAAGACCTCAGTTCTCAGTGGTCTCGCTTCATCGATCCCTACCTCAAATTGCGGCCATCGCTGGCGCTCTGCGTGGCGTTGGTGGATGCGTCCATTGCTCCGCAGCCGCTGGACATTCAACTCCTTGCATGGCTGCGCCACCATCAGCGGCCTTACCTCGTGGTGGCCACAAAGTCAGACCGTGTCTCAAGCAACCGGTTGCGCAAGGCCCTGGCCGGCTTGTCGGAGGAATTGCGAATCGACTTCCACGAGATCATCCCTTATTCCGCAAAGTCGCGCACAGGGCACGCGGCTTTGTGGCGGGCAATCCAAGCCGCGGCACAGCTTCTGAGTCCGATCAGGAACCGCGAATAAGCTAGGCGGGCCAGATTTCTAATGCGGTGCCTGAAAGGATTCGCTGCTTTGCGACTTCGCTGATCGGCAGGTCGCGGAACTCTGCCAGATTATTGGCGATCTCCGGCACTCCCGGTCCGGGCCAGTCGGTGCCAAACAGCGTCTTGTGCGCGATCTCTTCCAGCCGGGGAAAGTACTTCAGCAACGTCTTGGGCGGGATTCCGCTGATGTCAAGGTACACGTTGCGGTGCCGGCGTACCAGAAAGAAGGCGGTCTTCATCCACAGCGGGCGGCCACCGTGTGCAAGAAGGATTCTCAGGTTAGGGAAATCGACAGCCACGTCGTCCACGTAAATTGGATCGCCGAATTTGTTGCGTGCACCTGGAAAGATCGATGTGCCGGTATGCACCATGATGGGGATGCCGTTGGCTTCCGCCGCGCGATAGATGATCTCAAGTTCCTTGACGCCGTTCAGGTAGTCGTTGGGATACAGCAATTGATGAGGCGGGTGAATCTTGATCAGCCGGATGCCGAGCCGCACGATCTGTTCCATGTCGGCAAGCACGTTCTTGGTGTGCCGCGGATGCACACTGCCGCACGGAATCAGTCGCTTGGGATCTTCCTTCACATATCTGGCGACGAATTCATTGACCTCGGGCGTAAACCCGATCACTTCGGGCGCAACGTAGTTGATCAACACCGCCCGGTCAATGCCGATCTCATCCATGTGTTTGAGGAATGCACTGGGCGACTGGCAGTAGCGCTCGATCTGTTCGAAGTCCTTGCGCGACTTCTTCATCAGCGCCATCGCCTCAGGCTTGAAGAGACGCATCGGTGCGATGTGAACATGGCAGTCGGTGATCATATTTAGTTGGCGGCTGCTTGCAACAGTGCCCGTTTGGCGAAGACCTTGACCATCTCGCGCCGATACTCCGGCGTCAGGGCAGAAGTCGTGAGAGGCTTGGCGGTTCGCGCCGCCAACTCGCCAACCTGTTCCGCAAGTTTCTCGCGCACTTCCATGCCCAGCAGGTGAGCGTCGACATCCTTCACCAGGTGAGGCGCTGGATTGACCGCAGTAATGGCCATGCGCGCGTCCTCGACTCGTCCGTGGCGGAGCTTCAACGCAACGGCGACTCCGGCCAACGGGTAATCGATGCTGCCCCGCACGCGAAGCTTCTGGTAGCTGCCGCGCCATCCTCGCGTACTCGCGGGAAGACAGACCCTCGCGACGATTTCGTCGGGAGCGAGATGCAGCCGAACGATCCCGTCATTGACGTAGAACTCAGCCATCGGAAGACGCCTGATGCCGCCAGGCCCCAGGATTTCAACTTCGGCTCCCAAACACAACAGCGCAGGAGGAGTGTCGCCGGAAAAGGCCGCCCAGCAGGTCTTTCCGCCGGGTGCGACATGGCACAGGTCACCATCTTTCTTCAGGCAGAAGCCGCAACTCTTCCGCCATAGCAACGATTGGTTGTACCAGAGGCAGCGCGTGTCGAGACAGATATTCCCGCCCAGCGTGCCCATATTTCGGAGTACAGGCGACGCAATCGTCTTCGTGGCCTCGTACAGCACAGGGTAGTCGCGTCGAATCACTGGCGAATGTTCGACGACCGCCAGCGTGGTCAACGCTCCGATGCTGACACCGCCGTCAGCCGTCGCTTGGATCCCACGCAACTCGGCGATGCCGCGAAGGTCGACCACATACGGCGGCGTGAACAGCTTTTGCTTCATGGAAGGAAGAAGGTCCGTACCACCGGCGATGACCTTCACCTGATCGGAATGCTTCGACAGCATTTCGACAGCCTCGGTGAGTCGGGTCGGACGCAGCAACTGAAAGCTGGGCAGACTCAATCCGCACCTCCCATAGTCGCGCCCTGCCGAGCCGAATCCGCTCGATGCCTTTGCGGCCCCCTGCCGCGAAACCACAGCGAGCCGCCGTGCTCGCGGAAGGTCTCCGGCTGCGTTGGGTCGACGCCCGCAGTCATTTCGACCTTCTTTGCACCGTGCTGGGTCCGCAACGCAGACAGAACGCGTTCCGGCGTAAACGGGGCTTCACGCAAACGCACTCCCACAGCGTCGTAGATCGCGTTGGAGATTGCGGGAATAGTCGCGGCCAACGAACCTTCCCCCGCTTCTTTCGCTCCGAATGGCCCCTCCGGATCGATGCTCTCGACGATGATACATTCGATTTCGGGAGACTCAACAGACGACGGACTGCGGTACTCGAGCAAGCCGGGATTCATCACCAGCCCATCTTTCCAGACCATCTCTTCCTGCAGCGCCTGCCCAAGTCCCATCCAAACTGATCCAATCACCTGTCCCTCGACGGCGACTGGATTCAGCGCCCGCCCGCAATCGTGTGCTGCCCAAACCTTGTGGGCCGTCACAACGCCCGTGTCTTCGTCCACGCTGACCTCGGCCACTTGCGCCGAATAGGAATACGCTGGCGATGGGCCAACGCCGGCGCCCTTGTGCTTGCCTCCTCGCGCTTCGACCGGAGGCGCATAAGAACCGGTGCCAGTCAGTCCACCATGAAAATCGATGGCCGACACGACCGCCTCTTCAAAGCTCATGTGGTCTTTTGCGGCTTCTTCCTTGCGGGTCTGCAGCACCGAACCGCGCAGGATTTGCCCGTCGACGTGGCCGCGAGCGGTCTCCGCATCTGAAGCAGCAGCCTCCGAGTCCGGTCGCCATCCATCCCGCACCCAAACTCGATCATTGCGAAGGACGACGTCCTCCGGTGAGCAATTCATGCGTCGCGCCGCTGCACTCACAATGTTCTTTTTCACGTCCTCGGCTGCCCGCAGAGCAGCGTTGCCTGCCATGAACGTGACACGGCTCGAATACGAGCCCAAGTCGATCGGAGTGAGATCGGTATCGGCCGCAATCACTTTCACTCGCGACATGCTGCATCCCAGCACCTCGGCGACGATCTGCGCCGTCATCGTGTCGGATCCCTGCCCGATCTCCGCTGCGCCCGTGTACACCACCACTCCGCCATCGCGATCAATCTTGATGTTGACCGTCGAGTGCGGCATTTCGGAACGAATGATGCTGTTGGCCGCTCCGCTGACGTAGTGGCTGCACGCCATGCCCAGCCCTCGGCCCCTGGGCAGTTTTCCCCGACGATCTTTCCATCTCGACCGCGTAATCACTTGATCAACGCATTCCGGCAAGCCGTAACTCAGCACCCGTAGCCCGTTCACCGTGACCGTGGGAGGCTTGAGCAGGTTGATCCGTCGCATTTCCGCCGGATCAACAGCGATCTTCGCGGCGATCTCGTCCATCTGCGACTCGAAGGCGAAGCGCACATTCACCGTTCCATGGCCGCGCATCGCGCCGCAGGCGGGCTTGTTGGTCAGAACACGGTAGCCGTCGTAACGGATGTTGGGAATGTCATACAGAGCGCCGAGCAGCGCACCTGAGTACAGAATTGTCACCACGCCGTACGAGCAGTACGCACCGCCATCCTGGATCACCTTGCAGGCAACGGAGGTGATACGGCCGTCGTTCTTCACGCCAGCCTTCAGATCGATGATGGTACGCGGCCGTCCACGATGCGCCCAGAAAACTTCTTCGCGTGTGTAAGTAATCTTCACCGGCGCTTTGGCTGCGCGCGCCGCCACTGCCGCGATGATCTCCAGCGGAATGATCTCGCTCTTCCCGCCAAAGCCTCCGCCCACCAGCGGCTTAATCACCCGGATCTGCGACATCGACAGCTCAAGCACCAGCGAGAGCTTGTGTTGCAGGTAATACGGCACCTGCGTGGACGACCACACGGTCAGCCGCCCCTGCTTGCCGGTGTGTGGATCGATTTCGAAGTTGGCCAGCGTGCAATGAGGCTCCATCGCAGCGTGTGTCACCTCGTTCGCGATATAGCGGGCCTCGGCGACATAATCGGCTTCGGCAAAGCCGCGATCCGGATCCCCGAAGACGTGGTGATAGTCCTTCTCAATGTTGTGGGGCCGGTTGGGATGGATCAGGTCGCTCTCGGCCTTCATCGACACTTCCGGATCGAAGTAGGCCGGCAACGGCTCGTACTCAACTGCGATCAATTCCAGCGCCTGCTCCGCCACTTCTTCATTGATTGCCGCCACGCAGGCGACATTGTCACCGACATACCGTACCTTGCCCACTGCCAGCGCAGTCTCGTCGTGCCCGACGGGAAGAATTCCGTACTGGTTTGGAGCGTCTTCTCCTGTGACGATCGCGACTACGCCGTCCAAGGACCGCGCACGGCTTGTATCGATGCTCTTAATGAGGGCATGCGGATAAGGCGAGTGCAGTATCTTGCCGACCAGCATGCCCGGGAGACTAAGGTCATCGGTGTACTTGCCCGCGCCCGTAGTCTTCCCTGCGGCATCCACCATCGCGATTGACTTGCCGATAACCGAGAGCTCGCTCATTAACGTGTCACTCCTGCCAATTCCGTTTTGCCGTTCTTTCGCTCGGCTTCAATCACTGCCCGGATGGCCTGGTACATCTGGGAATAGCCGGTGCAGCGGCACAAATTGCTGCTGAGGGCCTCGCGGATTTCTGCTTCAGTTGGATCTGGATTGTTGGCCAGCAGCCAGCGCACCGTCATCATGAATCCTGGAGTGCAATATCCGCACTGTGAGCCGCCGAAATCGCCGTATGCCTTCTGCAGAGCCGCCAGACCGCCGCCCTCAGAGATGCCTTCAACGGTCGTGATTTCGCATCCCTGGTAGCTCGCCGCCAGCATGGTGCAGGAGAGCATCGGCACACCATCGACCTGCACGGTGCAGGCGCCGCAGGAGGAATCGTCGCAGCCACGCTTCGAGCCGGTGAGATCGAGTTCTTGCCTCAGCACGTCCAGCAGGAGACTGTTAGGCGGAGCCGCCGTTTCGTAAGTGCGGCCGTTCACGCGCAATTCAATGAGTTCTTTCTTCATCGCCATTTCCTAATACACCGGCACAGTGGCATCGATCTCCCGCGACCAGCGGTCGATGCCTCCGCGCAACGACTGCACCTTTTCGAAACCCTGCTGCCGCAGCCACGCCGTGACGTTCATGGAGCGAACTCCGTGATGGCACACCACCACGATGTGAACCTCGGGATCGAGCTCCTGCTGAAAACGCGATGGGATGTCTCCCATCGGAATGTGCTTGCTTCCCGCGATGCGCGCTGCTTCAAATTCCCACGGCTCGCGAACGTCCAGCACTACCAGGTCGTCTTCTGAGTCCTGTAGAGCCTTCAGTTCGGCAACTGAAATTTCGTATTCCACTCTGCTCATGCCTTTCCGTAGCGGGCTTACTTCCCCGTCCATTGCGGCCGACGACGCTCGGCGTACGCCTTAATTCCCTCTTTCGCATCTGCCGTGTTCATCAACTCATCCAGGTAGATCTGCTCCGACCGCGCCAACCCCTTGTCGAAGTGAATCGAGTCCCACGCGTAGAACGATTTCTTGGCCATCGCCAATGCGGCAGGACTCAACTGCGTCACCCGCGCGATACACTCCGAAACCAGCGTTTCAGGATCGTCGGCAACTCCGTTGACCAGTCCGGCAGCCAGGGCTTCCTGTCCGGTGATGGTGCGCCCGGTCAGGACCATCTCGGCCGCCAGCTTCTGTCCGACGATCGATGCCAGGGCCACACTCGCTACCGGCGGAAAGCAAGCCAGCTTAATTTCCGGAAAACCCCACACCGAATCGGGCGTGGCATAGACGATGTCGCACAGCAGCGCGAGCTCGGCCCCACCTCCCAGGCAATGGCGGTGGACTGACGCAATCGCAAGCTTCTTCGTCGCGACCACCGCCCGAATCACTCCGTGAAACGCGGTCAGCATGTTCCGCACGCTCTCCGAGGCGTGCGCTGCAATGTCTACGCCGACGGAAAATGCACGTTCCGAACCCGCAAAAACAATGGCGCTGATCTCCGCGAGCAATTCAATCCGCTCCAGCGTCGCCAGTAGCTCGCCCATCATTTCCATGTCGATCACGTTGAGCGGCGGGTTGTTCAGGGTGATGCGAACGATGGGAGGCTGTACGTCAACAACGATTCGACGGAACGCGGGTTTGCTGGCCAGTGTCATATCCATAGTTACGACCGCTTTCTCGACCGCCTGCTGGCTGGTGCATCCTCAACTGATACTGCCATCGGCGAAGGCCGGCGGTCCGGGCCTTCCTTGCCCCGCACGCCTTGCAGGAAGATGTCGGCGATCTGCCGCGCAATGGTTTCAGCGTCAGGATCGATGCGGGGCTTGTACCAGGTGTAGAGCCAATTCATCATGCCGAACAGTCCCATCACTGCGGTACGGGTGGATACGCCGCCCTTGGCCGCGGCACTTTGCCCTACTCGCGGCAGGCGTTCCGCTTTGGCCAACTCCTCAACCAGCCCAACGCAAATCTTGTAGTATTCGCGCTTGATGGCGGCCAGTTCTGCGCCGTGACCATCCTTCAGCACTTCATCCTCATGCGAGAGGACCTTCATCGCCTTCTGCTTGGCCACGGCGTAGTCCACATGATTGTGAACAAAGATCCGGATGCGATCTTCTGGATCGCTGCTCGCCGCCAGTCGCTCGCGCAGTCGGCCGATAATCGTGGTAAACGTGTGCTTCTGGATCAGGTAGAGGAGCTTTTCTTTCGAGTCGAAGTAATAGTAAAGCCCGGCCAGAGACATTCCGCTGAGGCGCGAGAGGTCGCGCATCGAAGCACCTTCGTATCCCTTATCGGCAAATACCTCGGTGGCGTAGTCGAGTATCTCGGCGAAGCGCCGGTCGAACCGGTTGTCCTGACCGGCAGCGTAGGATTGGGCATGCAACTCTGGAGTAGTGGCCATGGGGATCCCGCCGATCGAGAAGGGCAGCAACTCGATCTGATTAAAACGAACGTTCGTTCTAATAATACTCCGATTCAATTCTCCCCGCAACACCGACATTTGCCATCGAAACCAGTCGCATCGAGCAGCTCGAAGGTAATATCAGGATTCGCCAACCGCCCGCGCCATGCTCGTTCGAAGCCCTGCTGTTCGTAGCAAGTTAAAATGTCCGCTTTTTGTAGCAAGTGAAATGTCCGGTTTTGGTTTTTAGATTTACTCATATACCGTAGCCGTCGGCGCTGTGGGAAAGTGGAAATCCCGCGCTGTTGGCGGGATTTCCAAGCGCGGGGGAAAAGTCGGTTTTTGGACTTTTCCACGGCGCGTCTTTTCCCCAGCGTTTTTGGCCGCCGCATTTTGCGTTGACGTGAGGGCCACACCTTGGGCGCTATAACAGCCCAGCCGATGCGGCCCGTGGGTGAGGCTGATGGTCCCATCCAGGTGCTGGTGAACCATCACGGTGCTGCCGGCCAGGGTCCCGCGCCACTGCACCCGCTCGATCTGCAGCGCCAAGTTCTGAAAGCTGACCGTGTTGTCGCGGTTCACCGTGCGCTCAAACTGCAGCGCGAAGATCAGGTCCAGATCCTTGCTGCGGGGACACGCCACGAACGCGCTGCCGCGCTGTGCCGGCGCGACTTGAAAGCGGCGGTTGAACTCGCCGATATACTCCTCCCGCAGAAACCGGTTGGCCTCGTCCACGGTCGTGATCCCCTGCAACCGCAGCTCCTGCGGTAACCGTCCCTGCCAGGTCCCGAAGCTGCGCTCGCTACGCCCCCGGGCCTGCGGCGAGTAAGCCGGGATCATCTGCACTCCCAACTCGCGCAGCGCACGTCCCACCTGCGTCAAGCGGTGCGGATCCACTTTGCCGCCCACCTTGGGGGTGAACCAGAAATGGCTGCCGCGGTCGCTGTACAGGGCAAAGAACAGCCCTTTACCCTCGATCACTTCCCGCAACCCGGCCATCACCGTCGCCGTCGATTCTTCCTCCACCAGTTGGGCATAGTAAATCTCGCTC
>Ga0074046_10001894_pt1 | contig 18432 bp, 13 predicted proteins | sample BogForMeECP23OM3_FD_94441 | JGI IMG/M metagenome (GOLD analysis project Ga0074046, IMG submission 94441) | Bog forest soil microbial communities from Calvert Island, British Columbia, Canada - Bog Forest MetaG ECP23OM3 | ecosystem: Environmental > Terrestrial > Soil > Wetlands ... | reverse complement strand
GTGCGAAACGGACGCCTGGTTCATCGACGCGCCCACGCATCGCGATTTGCTTACGGCGCGCCGTCGCCGTTGGAGCGTCTCCAATCATTGTCGGCATTCGGCGGCCCGCGCGCGGTTTCACGCCTGGCACGCAGCGCGCCAGGCGAGGCGTCGGCGTGGAAGATGCAGCGTTTGCAGCTCGGCAGCCGCCTGCCGATCAATCTGCGTCAGTTCCTGGCCGAGCAATTGGGGTCCTCGATGCGGGTCGAGGACGACTCGATCGTCGCGCTCGAACCGCGCTCAAATGAAGCCCTGATGCGCGAGCTGGCGCGGGCGATTCGGCGCTTTTCCACCGAGCGCGCGCGCGAAGCATGGTGTGAATGCGCGATGGGACTGGATCGCCTCGAGCGCGAGTTCTTCGCCGCGCCCAGCGACGACCGCGGCCCGGTCGTGCTCTGCCTGCGATGCTCGTGCGTGGGCGCAGGTCCTCTCGATCAGCATTGCGGGAGCCGATGCATCCCGGTCCACCTGGGCGCCGAGGTGCGCGCGCAGCAACTCGAGGGCAAGTGCGTGGATGGGGCGCTGACGCCCGACGCGCTGCATCGCGCGGTCGAGAATTTCCGCCTCCAGCGGACCGAAGGCGGTCTGCCTCATTATGATTTGGACTGCTACGTCGCCGGCCGCCAGGTGATTTTCACTTGGCGTCCATTACCAGAGTAGCTACGTCGCGGGCGAGCAGGGAAATTTTCACCCGACTATCGGTACAAAAGCGGATTCACTGAAAAAAACGTAGCTACGTCGCGGGCAGGAAGGGAAATTTTCGCCTGACTATTGGCGCAAAACCGGATTCACTGAAACCAGCGTAGCTGCGTCGCGGGCAGGGAAATTTTCGTCCGACTATCGGTACAAAAGCGGATTCAGACTGTTACGTCGCGGGCGGGCAGGGAAATTTTCACCTGTCTATCAGCGCAAAACCGGATTCACTGAAAACAATTACATCGCGGACGCGCGACGGCGGCGCTGTTCCTTACGGCGGCGGCGCTGGGCCTCGGAACGCTTGCGCTTGCGGCGGACGCTGGGCTTCTCGTAAAAAGCCCGCTTCTTCATCTCCTTGAATACACCCTCCTTGGCCAGCTTGCGTTTGAGTACTCGCATCGCCTGATCAAGAGAGCCTTCGACCCGAATTTCCATAGTCCTCCGTCCGTCCGGTGATTAGCCCACCGAGCTTAGGTCGGCCCTTGGTCAGAGTCAACCAGCGGCAGGGGTGACCCCTGCACCCAACGTTAACGCCGCGCTCCGTTGTCGCGCGCGGCTTCTTAATACTGGCCTCCCGTGCCAAGGGCTTAATAACGCGCTGCCGTCGCCACGGCCAGGGCTGAGCCCTGCACCCAGCATTAAGGCCGCCCGCCATTGGCTGGCGCGGCCCCTGCAAACGGGTCTTAATACTGGCCAGCCGTGCCAACGGCCAGGGGTGACCGAGAGCGTAGCGCGTACATAAGGAGCTTCGAGATGGATTTGGGTTTGACGGGAAAGGTCGCGATGGTGACTGGCGCCAGCCGCGGTTTGGGCCGCGCGATGGCTCACGCGTTCGCCGACGAGGGGATGTGCGTCAGCGTATGCGCGCGAACCCAGCGGACGCTGACCGAAGCAGTCGCCGCGCTGACGCAGACCGGCTCGGCGCCGCGGCCGGCGATGGGGTATGTCGGCGACGTTACGAAGCCCGAGGACGCGCAAAAGTGGGTCGAGGAGACACTGAAAAAATTCGGCGGAATCGACGTACTGGTCAACAATGCCGGCGCGGCGCGGCCGGGAGCCCTCGCGGAAATCCCCGAGTCGGCGTGGCAGGAGCAATTCGATCTGAATCTGTTCGCGCCGGTGCGGCTGGCGCGGCTGTGCGCCCCGCACATGGAAAAGCGCGGCGGCGGTTCGATCATCAATATCGGTTCGATCTACGGACGCGAGTCGGGCGGGCCGCTCACCTACAACGCGTCGAAGGCGGCGCTGCATTCGTTCACCAAGATGCTCGCGCGCGAGTACGCGCCGAAAAATATCCGCGTCAACACGATCGCTCCCGGCTCGATACTCACGGCCGGTGGAAACTGGGAGCGGCGCTTTCGCGACAATCCCGCCTTCGAGAAGGATTTCATCGGCCATGAAATGCCGGCCGGGCGCCTGGGCCGTCCCGAGGAAGTCGCGTACGCGGTCGTGATGCTCGCGTCGCCGCGCGCGAGCTGGATTATGGGCGCCAGTATCCCGGTGGACGGCGCGCAGGGACGATCGATCCTCTGATGATGCGGCGGAAATTCTTTTTTCGATTCGGCGTCCCGATTGTCGCGGCGCTTATCCTCGCGGGATGCAGTGCGCCGCTGCCGACCACCGAACTTCCGCCGGCACGGTTCATCTCGGCCGCGCCGGAGTTTCCCGGCTTTCACGACTACCGCGGAATCATCGACCTGCCGATCAAAACGTCGGGGATGGATCAATCGGAAATCGCGGACCTGGCCAAGGCTGCGCAAATCGATTTCATTTTTCTTGCCGATCGCGTCCAACCCGGTGAAGGCGAAAGCGACTCCGACTTCGGAATCGCGGGATTCTCGAACGAGATTCTTTTCATTCCGGGCGGAGCGTTCGAAATCGGCGGCAGCGAGATAATCGGCGTGAACCTCCACGAACCGATCAAGCCCAACCTCACGCCCAACGATTTGATTTCGGCGATTCACGACCAGGGCGGACTGGCGATTGCGGCCGACCCCGCCAAGTTTGCGTCGTCGGCAGACTACGCGCTGGCCGACGCGATGGAGGTTTACAGCCAGCGCTCGGCCTGGACGGCGCAAAATCCGAGCACACTCTACTTTCGCGCGATTTTTCTCGGCACCGATCATTTCCTGTCCGGGCTCGACCTGCGCCCCGATGCGAACCTCGCGCTTTACGACCGGATGACGGCCGGCGCGCGGGTCTCAATGCTGGCGGGAATGGGCGCGCCCGACAACATGGACGTGCTCGGCGCAAAGGTCGGCACGTTGCCGCAACTTTTTCTGTTCTGCACCACCCATCTGATTGCGCGCGCGCGCGATTCGGCGCCGATCCTCGAGGCGCTCCGGCTCGGACATTCGTACGTGAGCTTCGACTACCTCGGCTACGTCGGTGCGTTCGCGTTCTTCGCACACGCGGGAGACACGATTGCAATGATGGGCGATGAAGTGCGCCTCGTCCCAGGTCTGGCGCTCAAGACCGAGCTGCCCGCGCCGGCCGATCGAATCGCGATGTATCAGAACGGCGCTGAAGTGGCGTCGGCCGAGAACGCATCGGTGCTCGAATACGCGCCGAAGTCGGCGGGCGCGTACCGAATCGAGGCGTATCGCGGCGGCAAGCTGTGGATCCTGTCGAATCCCGTGTACGTGCGGCAGGGGTGACCCCTGCACTCACCGTTAACGCCGCGCTCCGTTGTCGCGCGCGGTCGGCAGCCGTGTGCCCGTGGCACCTCCCGTAAAATAACAGGCGAGGTAAATTCCCCGCCGCAGATCCCCACAACCTGTTCTAACAGGGACGAAGTCCCGCATCCTTTCCTAATACTAAGGTGCAGGGGTTACCCCTGCCCAAGGAAGTGTGAAACCCAGGTGGGTTTCACATTCATATCCACAAAATCGCGCCGCTCGCCGGCCGCCCCGTGCTCTCCCTGACCGCCCGCACATAGAACCTGATCTGCGCGCGATATTCGTCCAGCCGCGACGCTACATCTACGTCAGTCTTGAAATCGACCACCGTCCAGACCGCGCCATCGTTGGTAATCTCGGCGAACGCGAGATCCGCGATACCTTCGACTGCGGTGCCGTCTTCGAGCCGGATCATCAGCGGACATTCACGCATTACCGTATCCGCAGCTTTCGCGCGGTTCATCAGCGCAGACTTGAGCGCAGCTTTTACGCAATTCACTGCGGCGGCGACCTCATCGGGCGGCGCGCCGATCATCTTGGCCGCGCCCGCCGCGATCTTGCCAATCTCGCGCGCGTCCGCGTCCAGCGGCGCACGCAGCATCGTAAGATGCACCAGCGTGCCGAATCGCTTGCCATGCGGCCGTCCGCGATCGCGGCGCGTCTCTTCTATCGCGATCGCTTCCGGGCGCTTCGGCCCGGCCGCCGCCGCTGCAAGCGCCAGTTCGGTGGCCGTCGCGACATTTATCCTCGGCGCCATTCCCGCCTCGAGCATCGCCGCCCGGTTCGCGCTCCATTCCTCGCGCAGCTTGATCCCGTGGTCTGATACGAGTTTTTTTTCGTCGGCCTGCAACAGCTTGTCCTGCCGAAGCCCCATCTTCTCCTCGACGTTCAGGACGAGCAGCCGCGGATCCCACCAGACTATCCGATGCGCTCCCTGCTGCGCGCGATGTAATCCCGGCGCGACCGATTTTATTTTGCCCGGCGCTTTCGCGGGGCGGGTCAGGATACTGTCGTCGCCGAATTCAGGGCATCCCGGCGGATGTAGCGACGCCGGCGCGCGCCGATCGGACGGCGCTGGATAGACGACGGGATTCAGCCGCGCGAGCCAGCCGTCGCACTCTTCGTCGCCAACCGCCGGCACTACTATTAGATCGCGCGCGCGAGTGGCGGCCACGTAGAGCAGGCGGATTGCTTCCTCTTCGTCGCGGTCATGCTCTTTCGCCGCATGTTCCTGCAGTTCGCGCGGTGCGCATCCCGCCAGTTCCATCGCGGCCAGTTTCGATGCGGGTTCGATATACCGCGACGCCTCTGCGCGAGTTTCGTTGCAGGTGATATCGGCCAGGATGACGATCGGAAATTCGAGCCCCTTCGCGCGATGCACCGTCATGATCCGCACGCCCTCGGTGCCTTCCTCGACGATCGGCGTCTCGCTCGCCTCGTCGCGATCGGCGCGCGCTTCGAGCTCATCGACGAAAGCCCGAAACGAGGTCATCCCGCCGCGCGCTTCGTAACGCCGCGCCTGGTCCATGATTCGCATGATATTCGCCAGCGCCTGCTCACCGGTCGGCCAAATGGCGATTCCCGCATGCGCGCGAGTCATCGCCAGCAGCGTCGCAATCGTCTCCGCGATCGGCCTTCGATTACGCCCGCGATGCAAACTCTTGATGATATCGAGCGCGCCCTTCACTTCCTTGAGACTGTCGGGGATATCGTCGGGCAGCTTGCGAAACGGATGCAGGCTGCCGACGGTCATGCGGAATTCCAGCAGCGCCGCATCCGTCAGCGCGAACACCGGGCCGCGGATCGCAGCGAACACCGTCAACTCGTCATCGGGCCGCTCGATTGCGCCGAGGATATTGCGCACTGCGATCACTTCTTCGCGCTCGTTGAAGGACCCGCCCTTGACCAGGACGTGCGGGAGATGGCGCGCTTCGAGCGCGCGCAAATACGGCCTCGTCACGTCGCGCCCGAACGAATTCATGCGGCGAAACAGGATGCAGATATGCCGCGGACGAATCGGCACGCGCACTTCGGGCGCCTCGCGCTCGGTCACCGTCCATCCGCTTTCGTAAACCAGCCATCGCGCGTACGCGGCAATCGCCTCGGGAAGCGACTCCTCGATTTTCCAATTGACCACCCGGCCGTAGTCGCCGTACGGTTCCGGCACCGGCAACACGACTATCGAGGGCTGGGTCCCCGGCTCGGCGCGATACGGCATCAAGGGCGCGTACGCCGGCTGCGTGCCCGATTCCACGCTCATCAGCGGCGCGAACGCGGCATTGACCATCGTTTGAATCGCGGGCGTCGCGCGAAAACTCACCGTCAGATATTCGAGCTCCGCGCCCTGCATCAGGATCAACTGTTTGACGCCCTGGTAGAGCGAAACGTCGGCGCGGCGGAAACGGTAAATCGATTGTTTTGGATCGCCGACGATAAATAGTTTCCCGGCGATCGGCTTGACCTTCAGCCAGTTCGACTCGGCGGGATCGGCCGACGAAAGGATCAGCAGGATTTCCGCCTGCAGCGGATCGGTATCCTGGAACTCATCGATGAAAATATGCGTGAAGCGATTTTGCAGCTCGGCGCGCACCGCCGGATTGTCGCGGACCAGGTTGCGCGCAATCAGCAGCAGGTCCAGGAAGTCCAGCCGCCCCGCGCGGCGCTTCAGGTCTTCGTAGATAGCGACGATAGGCCACAGCTCGTCGCGCAGGATAGGCGCGAGATTCGCGCCCGCATCGTCGCGAAACTTCTTGAGGCGCGCGTGCAGCTCGGCGCGCCGCTGAAAAACTTCCTCGCGCTTCACCTCGCCAAAGCCGCCGCCGTATCCCTTCCAATTCCAGTGCCGCCCCGTGCAAAGCGCGATCAACACCGACTCGAGCGCGTCGTAGTCGCGTCCGCGCACCGCCTCCAGCCGCGTCGCCTCGGCCACCGGCCGCGCGATCGCGCCGAGGCTCTTCGCGAGCCAGTCGTCGGACTCGCCGAGTTCGGAAAGTTTGCCCAGCGCTTCGACCTCCGCGATGATCGCGTCGATCTCGGCGCCGCGCTCCAGCGGCGAATGCCGCCACGGCGAGTCGAAGTCCCGCCAGTTCAGGAGCTCGAGCGCCGCGCGGCGCGCGATCGCGCGCGGCCCCGTGCGCTCCGACAGATCGCGCCGCCGCAGCAGCCGGCGCATCCCCTCGCCCGGATTGTCCAGCACCCGCTCGAACCATCGCTCAAACGCGGCGTCGAACATCTCGCCCGCAACGTCCTCGGGCGCGACTTCGAACATCGGATCGACCCGCGCTTCCACCGGCCGCTCCCGCAGCAGGTCGGCGCAAAACGAATGAATCGTTCCGATGCGCGCTTCTTCCAGTTGCTTGAGCGCCTCGTCGAAGCGCGCGCGCGCTTCGCTCAAAAGTTCGGTGTTATGGCGCGCACGCTCGATTTCACCGCGCAGCCGCAGCTTCAGCTCGCCGGCCGCTTTCTCGGTGAACGTCACCGCGACGATCCGCGCCAGCTCGCCGCGCCCCGACCCGATCACCGACACGATTCGATTCACCAGCGCCGTGGTCTTGCCGGTGCCGGCGGCGGCCTCGATTACGAGCGTGACGCCGAGGTCGTCGGCAATCCGATCGCGCACCGCCTGGTCGGATATGATGGTATCGGGCACGGCGTTAGCGCATCTCGCGCAGCCGATGAAGTGATTTAAGCCGCGCTTTCGGTTTGATTCGGGAGCGCCGCTCCTCGTACGGGCCGCAGACACGCTTGTAGTCGCACCATTCGCATTCGCGATCGTCGGGTGCGGCGGGCAAAAATCCCGCTTCCAGCGACTCCTTGATGATCGAGACAAATTCGCGCGCCGAGCGTCGCGCCTCGTCGTTGATCTCAACCACTCGCTCCTCGTAGCCGCCGGTCGCGGTGCAGTAGTAAAGCCGCCCGGCGTAGATCGGCTCGCCCAGCACGCGTTCGGCGGCGAGCGCATATAAAACCGGCTGCAGCGTCTTGCCGCCGCCGATTACGAAGTCCTTGGCGGCGCGCACTTTCCCGGTCTTGTGATCGGTCACGCGAATTCGCCCGTCCGGATGGCGCTCGAGCAGGTCGATCGATCCGCGCAGGCTCAGCCCGCCCTCGATTGCGACCGGCTCCGCCGAGCTATGCGGATCGGCCTGCACGCGATCGCTCAGCCCGAAGCCGAGTTCGAACCATTCGGGCCGCCAGTGTTCCGGATCCTCGGCCGCCCGCCGCATCCATTCGCGCAAGTCGGCGCGGATACCGTCGATTCCGTCGCGCCACACGCGTTCGATCGCCGGCGCGAGATCCTCATGCCATCGCGCGGCAACTTCGTCGAGCCGCTCGTCGAGCAGCGCGGACGCGTCCTCCAGGTCTTCGGGGGTGACCGGCAGCACGTCGAGCTCTCTGAGCGCCGTCAGGATTTCGTATTGGACCTCCGCAAACAGACTGCCGCGGGTGAGCGGATCGAGCGTCTCGATCGCCTCGGGTTCCTCGCGCGGCTCCAGCCGATGGACCGCTTGGAGAAAAAAACGATACGGGCACGCCGCGAAATTCTGCAGCGCGGTCGGCGAGTATGAACGCGCGGACAACTGATGCTTGCCCAGCGCCGCCAGCGCCGCCGCGTCCGGATCGACCAGCCCGTCCGCCGGCGTCCATCGCTTGAGCCACCGCCGCGCCCGCGCGCGCAGCGCCCGCCCCAGATGCACGTTGGCGCCGAGCAGATAGTTCGCCGCGCCGATCGTCGTATCCGGATCGGCGTCCACCAGTTTGTCCAGCACCGCCAGATCGAATTCCGCGTCATCGATCGCGTCGGCGGGATTTGCCGGCGCCGGCCATGAGAGCCGCGTCGGCTGCGACGCCGTGCGATTCGCCAGCTCATCGAAGCCGGGCAGACGGCCCTCCGCAGCGCGCAGAATTTCAAGCGCGTAGAACGACGGCACTCGCGGACGGCCCTGGTCAAGATCGACCCGCGGATAGGAAAACATCGCGCGCTCGCGCGCCGCGCCCGCCGCAATTCTCAATGCGAGCCGCTCCGCGTCGCGCCGCTGCTCATTGCGCGGGAGATGCGGACTGAGCCGCGCGCGCGCTGAATCGGAAAGGATCGGATCTTCGGTCAGCTTGCGCGGAAACATGCGCTCGGCAAGACCCGGGACGATGACGACGTCGAACTCCATGCCGCGCGCGCGGCTGGGCGGCGCGACGAACACCGCGCCATAGCGGCGAACGCGCCGCGGGGCTTCCAGCCGCCCGAGCCGATCGTTCAGCACCAAACGCACCTCGTCGAGTCCGACCGGACCGACCGGCGCCATCGGTTCAAGCTCCGCCAGCGCGGCGAGAACCGGTTCGCGATCGCGAATCGCCAGGTCAACCAGCTCGCGAAGAAATTTGAGCCAGTCGCCCCAGTTCGCATCGCGCGGCGCCGTGTCGTTGTCGAGCATCGAAAGAATCGGCATCGCCACCTCGCCGAGATGCGCGAGGTCGAGAATTCGCCGCTCCAAACCCGCCGCACGCGCGTCGTCGTCGGCAATCTCCGCGCGCCGCGCCCTGAGCTCGTTGCCCAACCCCGCCAGGCGTTTCTGCCATCGTTGAGCGCTGCCGATTACCGCCGCATCGACGAGCAGCCGTTCCCATCGCCACGGCGCCCGCGCGGTTCCGTCGATGACCGGAACGGGATCGGAGGCGTCGAGGTTGTCAACTGAAGTGGCGGTGCCTTCAACTTCAAGATCCGACTCCAGCGAGGCCGGCACGAGGTCCGCGTCCGCGCTGATTGTCGGGTCGTCCTCACGCGGGCGATCGGGGTCGGGCACTTGAGCCAGCGAGAGATATTCCGCGAAGCGGCGCGCCGAAAGATTTTCCGCGGCGCACGCGAGCAGCGCGAGCAGGGCGCGTCCGCCCGGCTCAGGCCGCCGGGTACCGCGCGCGAAGTAAGCCGGGATGCCCGCGCGGGCGAGCGCTTCCTGCAAGTACGGCGCGTAGCGGACCGGCTCATGCAGCAGCACGGCGACTTGATCGAACGGCACGCCGCGGCGCGCCTCGGCGGCGATTCGCCGCGCGATCTCGACGCACTCGTGCATCTCGCCCGGGGCCGAAACCACCGTCACGGTTTCGTCCACGCCGCGCTCGGGCGGAGCGGTGCCGGCAAACAAATGCGCCTGCAGACGCTCAAGCGAGGGCGCAATGCTTTCGTTCACTGGCGGCGGCAATGCAGTCGCGCGCACGCCGAGCGCATCTTCAAGGAGCATTTTAACGGGCGAGTCGCCGGCGGGAATCGTCGCGAGAATTGACGGCGAACGCGCGGCAAGGGCCGCAATAAAGTCGCGGTCGAGCGCGCTATCCACAGATGGATCGAGCAGCAGAACCGGCAGTCCAACGAAGCGCGGCGGCTGACTGGCGAGCACGGCGCGAGTCGCGACTTTCAGCATCCCGGCGCGATCGATGAGTTTGGCATCGGCCAACTCGGCGTCGAATTGCGCCAGGGTCGCGGCGATCGCCTCACCGGCGCCGCCGAGCGCACGCAACTCGTCAACGGCGATGTCGTTCCATCGAAGCTCGATCAGGGTCCGCGCGAGCGCGCGTGAAAAACCGGGACGATTCAACACCGGTTCGAAATGCGCCAGCGCTCCCGACGGCACCAGGCGGAAGACCGCGCGCGCGGCGACCGCCTCGGCCGCGAGTCCGTCCGCGGGCGCGAGATCGGCATGCGCCAGCTCCTCGGCGGCGAGCAATCCGACCAGCCGGTTCAGCGTCAAGCGATGCACCCCGAGCATCGCGCCGCGCGAAAGCGCGAACGCGCGCACCAGGTCGTCGGCGGCCTCCTTGACCGACGCGATCACGAGAACTTCGCGGGCAGATGGCAGCGAGTCGAGCCACGCGCGGGCGGCGGCGATTCGGCCGGCGGCGCGCTCCGAGATTATGATTTCACGAGAAGCTGGCATCGACGCGGCGCGACTCGATGCCGCGCCACAACACTATCGTCTTCCCCGCGGATCGGATCTCGCAAGAGGCCACGCGGGTTTGTTTCCACAACGCGACAACGGTTGTCAGGGGAATTATCGATCCAGGTACACAGGATCGCCGACGCGAACCCGGCCCGCCGCACCGATCGACGCGAATACGCCGACGTTGGCTTGGTGATGAAACGCGGCCGTGCGCAGGATCGTGTAGTCGCGCGGGAGGTCTTCCTGCGGATGCGTCGTCATCACGCAGCGCAGCGCAGGCCGCATCGCGACAATCCTCACGCTGTCGCCGACTTCGAGCGTACCGCCTAGCCACTCGTCCTCGAGGAACGCGTCATCGCGGTCACCGGTGTCGACGAAAATATTCGGACGGAAGCGGCGCGGATCGAAAACCGAGCCGGGCGCGGCGAGTTTCGCCATATGCCGCAGCGTGCCGCTGGCGATCACGTGCATTACCGCGGTGTCGAAAAAACTTTCCTTCTCGAGTGCGAAATGATCGGGCATCATCGCGGCGGTAAGCCCGGGAAAAACTTTCTCGACCGGCACGTCGGCGAAAATGGTCGCCGGGTCGATTCCGGCGAGCTCGCCGCACGCGGTCGTGGCGCGCTCGAGGCTGACTTTGCGGCCGAGCGCCACGGAAATCAGTTCGGATGCGTCTGCGTCCTCGGCGTGAATCATCCGCCCGCCGGGCAGCTCGATTGTCACGCGCGCCGCGCTATCAGACGCGGGCGCCGAATCGCAGGTCGCCCGAAATTCGAAAAGCCGCGGGAACTTCTTCGCGCTGGCGATCTGCCGCGTCGCCAGCTCTCTGAGCGCGTACGCGCGATCGCCGACCGCGCCGCGCTCGGTGAAATGAAGCTCGTCGAGCTGCTCACCGAGCATCGACTTAACCGGGTAGCGCGCGAGCGCGCTGACCTTGCCAATCATTTGCCGCGTCATCCCGGGCCCTCTGCTTGATTCGATTCGATCACATGCTGACTCCACCGCTCGGCGTGGCCGAGGGTTGAGCGGTCGGACTCAAGGCCGGCGTGTTGCCCGGCTGTGGCGAATCCATCGGCTTGGATGCTGACGCTGTGGGAATCGCCGGCGGCGCGGTCGATGTCGCCAGCGGGGTCGGCACGGACACCATCGGAATCGCTTCCGAGGAAGTGGGCGCCGGCGCAGGACTCGCGGCTTGCGACGGAACTGGAGCGGCCGCCATCAGGGCAGTGCCTGCGCCGTAATCGTACACCAGCACGCCGCCGAGATGCCCCGAGTAACCCAGCGTCACAATCGCCGCGACGGCGACGATGAGATAGATCGCGCGCGAGCCTGCCACGAAGCCGAACGCCTGAATCAGGATTCGCCACAGCGCGAGGATGCCGAAGGTAATCGCCAGATACTCGCCCAGCTCCGCGTGCGTCTTAAGGACGTCCCGGGCCGGCGGGCCCAGCGCGTTCCAGATGCGGTCGGCCTCCATATCGCCGGTGAAATACGAAGCGCCGGCCGCGAGCGCGCCGAGGATCAACACAAGCAGGGCAGTGTAGCGCAGCCAGATGCGAGTCGGAGCGGCGCTCGCGACGAGATCGATCAGCACGGCGACTATCAGCAGCCCGATCGTGAAATGATCGACGACCGGATGCAGTTGCCAGGGTTGGAGAAATTTCACCACAGAGTCCATCGGTGCTCCTTGAATTGGACGGGATCCCAGTACGCGCGGGCAACGAACACGGGAATTGCGTGGCGCGCTGCGCGGTCTGTGCAGTTTATCGCAAAGCGTCGGGCCGCGCGCAAATCTGCGGCATACTCGCGCGCGAAAATCGGCGGGGCGAAGAATTCACGAAGTCAGTGCAGCGGCGAGCGTCATCGTCCACGACCGGGGCGAATCACAATTCTATTGGTCTTCGATCTCGCCTCCGGTTGTGGCTGACGGCGTGCGGTCAGGCCGCGGTATAGCGATCTCGAGGTCGCGTATCTCGACGTCGCTCCACGCGCGTTGCGCGAGCAGATGACGGATCGCGCCGGCGATCGTCAGTGTGCCGAAATCCGGCGTCCACCGCTCCTCGAATCCAAAATCCGGTGCGTCAGGATTGCCCGCGTGCGCGCCGCTTTGGGTCTTGCCGATCGTCACGACGATGTTCGCGGCCGCGGGCGAATCCGTCAGCGCAAAATCGCGCAGATACCATCGCAGCTGCGGCGCTTGGTTGTCGTCGGGGATCATCGCGCTCGCGCCGGCCGGCGAAACCGCATTTCCCGCCCGCCGACATTCCCTGACCGTTTGAATCGATGTCGCCGGTTCGGACCAGAACAACAGCGCGTGCCGACGCCACGGCGCCTCACTCGTGTCGGGAGCAGGATGGACGAAATTGACGGCGAGCTGAACGTAGAGCGTGAGCGCGATGCCCGCCGCAATCGCATAACGAATCGAGTTCCATCGCTCCGACCGATGCATCCAATCCAATCCGTAGGCAGCGAGGATGGTCAACGGCAGGAGAATCGCCAATACCGCGTCAGATCGATTTGCTCCCGCCGCCGCAAGCATCACCAGGCTGACGAACGCCCACACCACCGACCACACCGCAAAGCGGTCGCCGATCCGTCGTGAGAGGATCGCAAACGCTCCGACGATCGCGAGAGTCACGATAATGAATTCGTAGATCGCCAAAATCGGCAGCAACCTGAGAACGAAGCGGTCGAAGGCAATCGACGGCGGAGCAAATGCGGCGCGCAAGTCGTATCCGACTACTGTCGCGAGAGAAAGGGCGAAAAAAGCGGTCGTGAGTAACAACCAAATGCCGGCAGCGACGATCGCGCAGACGATCACGAGCGCGCGACGCCGCTCCCACCATACGCGCAAGCGCAAGCGTCGATGATCGATCCGCACAGCGTCGCCCGCGCCGACGAAGATCAGCGATACGATCATCGCCGCGGCGGTCAGGTAGCCAATCGGATCCGCGGAGAGCCACAGCGCGATCGCGACGCCCAATCCCGCCGCGCGCAGTACGCTCGGCCGCCGGAGCATGCTCTGCGCGATTGCGATCGCGATCATCATGAACGCAAGCGACGCGATCGTCGTAGAACCGCCACGCGAAAAATAAGTCACGCTCGGCGAAATCGCGATCAAAGCGGCGAAGGCAAGCGCTCCAGCGCGCCCGATGAACGGGCGCATCGCAAATCCGCTCGCGAGCATCAGCAGACCGCATAGCATCACGACAATTCGCGAGGTGGCGTCCGTCGCGCCGGCCGCCGCGAAGATCCAACCCTGGAGTATCGCGACCCACGAGGCGTGAAGGCCGGCGCCCGACGCGAGCGCGGCGCTCCCGTGCGTCGCGATCGCGAGCGCCGCAAGCGCATCGCGCGCATCCGCTGCGTCGAGCGGACGCGCTCCCAGAGCGATCGCGCGCGTGACGAGCGCATAGACGGCGATCAGGTACCATCCAAGATGCTCCGCGGTGACGACGTAAACCGCTCGTGTGAGCCGTTCGTGGCTCAGGTTGACGGCGGTCTCCGTCGTCAGCGGCACGAGCCGAGGCTCATGCCCGGCGCGCTCGATCGATTTATCGTCGAGCCGCCACTCGTCGTCTGGAATTCTGTCAGCGCCCGGCATTATTATTTTCCGCTCTTGCGATTTCGCTATTGCGCGGACCGCGCGTTGTCAACGCCGGCGCGGCGAATATTAATGCGTCCGAAATGCAGTTTGCGCTTGAGCGCCACGCCGGCGCGGTTATGCTGGGAGTTTCGGATCACGCGAAAATGTTCGGCATTAAAATAGATACGCGCCGTTTGATCAACGGATCGCTGTCGTTCCTCGCGCTTGCCGCAATTATCGCGCTGTTTTTCGCGTATCGCAGCCACGCTCAACATCTTATTTCGCACAACGTCCCCGTCTCGCTCGAACATCTTCCATATTACGCGTTCTGCTCGTTTTACCGGATGCTCGCCGCGTATATCATCGCGCTGATTTTTTCGATCATTTACGGAATGGCGGCGGCGCGCGGCGGACTCTACGAGCGCATGCTGATTCCCGCCATCGACATCGCGCAGTCGGTGCCGGTGGTCGGTTTTTTTCCCGCCGCGGTTTATTTCTTCGTCGCGCTGGCGCACGGCAGCCGGCTCGGCGTCGAGATGGCGGCAGTCTTTCTCATCTTCACCAGCCAGGCATGGAACATGGCGCTGGGCGTTTACGAAGCCGTCAAAACGATCCCCGACGACTCGCGGGACGCGCTCGAGTCGTTCGGCGCGCGCGGCTGGCTCAAGTTCAAGCGTCTGCTGATGCCGGCCAGCGTGCCGAAGCTGGTGTACAACTCGATCCTGTCCTGGGTGGCGGGATGGTACTTCCTGATCGCGTGCGAAATCATCACGGTCGGTCCCGCCAGCTACCGGCTGCCGGGGCTGGGCAGTTTTCTGTGGGAGGCCGCCGAAAATGGACGCAATTTCGATCTCGCCGCGGGACTTCTCAGCTTGCTCGCGATCATCGTGTTGATGGACATGATCGTGTGGCAGCCGCTGTCCGCGTGGGCGGAGAAGTTTCGCTACGAATTTGCGGCGTCGTCGGGCGCCGTGCAATCGCTGGGGATGTTCGACGCGCTTGCGGGCGTGGGCCCCTCCATCACGCGCGCGCTGCGTTCGATCCTGGTGCCTCCGATGAGACTGATCGCCAGCGCGCTGAACGCGATGCCGCGCGGCCCGCAGCTATCGCCGGAACAAAGCAGGCGCGTCGGCCAGGTCGTGCGAACGCTGGTGATCGGCGCGATCGCGATCTTCACCGCGTGGGCGTTGGCCCGCGGCTTTTTCGCGTTGATCAGAACGCTCTCGCAGCCGTGGCCGTCGGACTCGAAGCAAATTCCGGCCGCAATCGTCGCCTCGACCATTCGCATGACGATCGCCTACGCGATCTCGCTGGCGTGGACGGTGCCGTGCGCGCTGGCCGCCAGCGAGAGTCCGCGCTTCAACCGAATCCTCTCGCCGATCGCGGAAATTGTGGGCTCGATGCCCGCGACGGCGCTGTTCCCGGTCATCGTCATCTTCGTAATCCAGGTCACCGGCGGGATGAATCTCGCTTCGATCCTGCTCATCCTGACCGGGATGCAATGGTATCTGCTCTTCAACCTGCTGGCGGGCGTAAACCAGGTGCCCGAGGACTTGAAGGAAGCCGCGCGAGCGTTCGGGCTCTCCCGCTACGCGCGATGGCGCAAGCTGACTCTTCCCGCGGTGATGCCGTCACTGATCACCGGCAGCATCACCGCGTGGGGGGGAGGATGGAACGCGCTCATCCTGTCGGAGTACTTCGTTTACAAAAGTCAGACTTACCAGGTAATCGGAATCGGCTCGCTGCTGGACGCCGCCACCTATAAGACCGGCAACGGCGTGATGATCCTGCTGAGCCTCCTATCGATGATACTGGTGGTGCTATTGTTGAACCGGCTGATGTGGCGGCCCTTGTACAACCTGGCCACGGAGCGCTACAGGCTGGACTACTGACACGTCACCGACTATGTGCGAATCGGACTCATCTGACCCATGGCCCTGCTTGAGCTCAAACACATCTCGAAAAATTTCGCGCACGCCAAGGGCACGTTGCAGGTGCTCGACGACATCAGCTTCGACGTGGATGAGGGCGAGTTCGTGGCGATCGTCGGGCCGTCGGGATGCGGCAAGTCAACGCTGCTGCGGATCATCAACGGTATCGTGCCGATGACTTCCGGACAGGTGCTGTACCGCGGCCGGCAGGTCGATGGGATTAATCTGGAATGCGCACTGGTGTTCCAATCGTTTGCGCTGCTGCCATGGCTGTCGGTGAAAGCCAACGTCGAACTCGGCCTCGAAGCGCAGGGATTGCCGCTGGCTGAGCGCGAAAAGCGCGCCGGAATCTATATCGACAAGGTGGGCCTGGACGGCTTCGAGGAGGCCTACCCGCGCGAGCTGTCGGGCGGAATGAAGCAGCGCGTCGGTTTCGCCCGCGCGCTGGCGGTCGAGCCGAAGGTGCTGCTGATGGACGAGCCGTTTTCCGCGCTGGATGCGCTGACCGCGATCACGCTGCGCGAGGAAATGCTGGAAATCTGGCAGGCGCCCGACATGCCGGTAAAAAATATCGTGCTGGTTACCCACATCATCGAGGAGGCAATCGAACTCGCCGATCGCGTCATCGTGATGGCCTCGAACCCCGGACGTATCGTCAAGGATCTCAAAGTCGAATTGCCAAGACCGCGCGACCGCCGCGCTGAAACTTTCAACGCGCTCACCGACAAGGTGTTCTCGCTGATCGAGGAGCGCGGCTGATGGCTCCGGCGTCCATATACCCGCTTCCCGATTGCGCGATGACGCTGGTCTTCGGCTTGCTCGAATTGCTCGAGGATCGCGGCGGGCGCGAGGACGGTTACAAGATCGCGCGCGATCTCAATTTCAATTTCGGCGATTTGCTCAAGGTGATGAAGGCTGGGGAAATCCTGGGCTTCGTTTCAACTCCGGCCGGCGACGCGGTGCTCGAGCCGCTGGGGAAGCAATTTCTCGACGCGAAGATCAACGAACGCAAGCTGCTGGTGCGCGGGCAGTTGAAGAACCACAGTCTCTTCAGCTACTTCATCCGCCTCCTGCATGGCCAGGAGGACAAGTCGGTTACCAAGGAAGTCGTGCTCGGCCACCTCGCGATGCTGCTGCCGAGCGAAAAGCCCGAGCGCCAGTTTTCCACGATGGTGAACTGGGGGCGATTCGCCGAGCTGTTCGGCTATAACAAGGACGAGGACCGTTTTTATCTCGACCACGAATAGACGCTTGCGCCAGGGGAGAAATCGCTATGGCGACCGATGCTGAAAAAGTCGTGACCGAATTCTGCAACGCGTGGCCGCGCAAGAATATCGACGAACTGCTCGGCTTCTTCACCGACGACGCCGTCTATCACAACATCCCGTTCGAACCGGCCCGCGGCAAGGACGCCATCCGCGCCGCGATCAACACTTTTCTGCCGATGGCCAAGTCGCTTCATTTCAAAGTGCTGAACAGCGCCAGCGCCGGCCAAGTAGTCTTCAACGAGCGCATCGACGTCTTCGAGCTGGGCAACGGCAAGACGATTTCGCTGCCGGTCGCGGGCGTGTTCGAGGTCAGTGGCGCCAAGATCAGCGCATGGCGCGACTACTTCGACATGGCGATGTACACCAAGCAGATGTAGCGCACGCTCGGCTGACATCGCCGCCGCGATGCGCGACAATAGCCGCGATGTCCAAAGCAAAGGACAACAATCCCCCGCGGGGCGACCTCATTCGCCTGACTGCGCGGTGCAAGGCTGCGGGTTGCGCCGGCAAGCTCGGTCCGGCGGACCTCTGCGCAGTCCTGGCGCGGCTCGATTTGCCGAGCCACCCTGATTTGCTCGTCGGAATCTCCACGGGCGACGACGCCGGAGTGTTCCGTCTTTCCGACGATCTCGCAATCGTGAACACCGTCGATTTTTTCACGCCGGTGGTGGACGATCCTTTCACCTACGGACAGATCTCCGCCGCCAACGCGCTTTCGGACGTCTATGCGATGGGCGGAGTGCCGCGCACCGCGCTGAACATCGTATGCTGGCCGCAAACCGGATTGCCCGGCGCCCTGCTCGGTGAAATTCTGCGCGGCGCTGCCGAGAAGGCGCGCGAGGCCGGCGTCGTAATCGTTGGCGGTCACACCGTCGCCGACGAAGAAGTGAAATTCGGGATGGCTATCACGGGAGTGATCGATCCGCACCGAATCGTGCGCAATGTCGGCGCGCAAGCCGGTGACGCGATCGTGCTCACCAAGGCGCTCGGCACGGGAATCCTGATGACCGCGTTCAAGCGCGACAAGCTGGCCGACGAACCATACCAGGCCGCGGTCCGCTCGATGACGCAGCTCAATGCCGCGGCCGCCGCCGCGATGCTCAAGTACGACGTTCACGCCGCCACCGACATCACGGGATTCGGTCTCGCCGGTCATGCGCTGAAGATGGCCGAGGGCAGCGCCGTTACGATCGTGTTCGAGGAATCCGACTTGCCGCTGCTGCCCGGAGTGCTCGAGCAATGCCGCGCCGGAATGATTCCCGGCGGCGGCAATCGCAATCGCGAGTACTATGCGCCAAGCGTGCG
>Ga0074046_10001893_pt1 | contig 18435 bp, 18 predicted proteins | sample BogForMeECP23OM3_FD_94441 | JGI IMG/M metagenome (GOLD analysis project Ga0074046, IMG submission 94441) | Bog forest soil microbial communities from Calvert Island, British Columbia, Canada - Bog Forest MetaG ECP23OM3 | ecosystem: Environmental > Terrestrial > Soil > Wetlands ... | reverse complement strand
CACGGACATAGGAACCGCGATTCGCAACGAACCGGAAACTTTCCGCCGTTACTTTCTAGAGAAAGCAATACTTCCAGAGGAAGACAAGTTCGCGGCGCTGAACAATGCCCTCTTTACATCGGGGTTCTACTTGCGCGTCCCGAAAGGCATTGAGGTAACCGTCCCATTCAGATTTGTGACTATACTCGACTCTGAAGGAAGCGGGGTTTTCGCGCAGAATCTTGTAATGGCTGAAAATCGGAGTAAGTTCACGATTCTTGAAGAATTATACTCGACCCGCCTGACTGCCCAATCGAGAAAATCTACCTACAGTAACCTCTCAGAAGTGTACCTACACGAAGGCGCAGAAGTTACGTACGGCAGTATCAATAACCTCGGCCAAAGCGTAAACGTGTTCTCAAATAAGAAGTCGATCGGGAAACGAGACAGCAAAATGGTTTGGGCCTCTGGGTTGTTGGGTGGGGCGTTTACACGTTCTCGAATTGAAAGCGTAATGAATGAATCAGGTGCATCTTCTGAGAATGTTGAGGTTGTGTTTGGAGCCGGCACACAGCGCTTCGATACGGTCTCGAACATAACCCATAGCGGACCAAACACCAGCGGCCACGCCATCTCGAAAGGAGTGGTCAAGGATAAGTCAAGGGCCATCTTCAAAGGCATGATCAGAATCGACAAAAACGCCAAAAACTCTCGCGCCTACCTCGCGGAACACGCAATGATACTCGGGAAAGACGCTTTAGCCGACGCCATACCAGGGCTCGAGATCGACACTAATGACGTGAAAGCCACACACTCAGCGTCAGTTGCACAAATCAACGAAGAAGAAATCTTCTATCTCATGTCCCGAGGCCTATCAGAAGATGACTCGAAGAAACTCATCATAGTTGGATTCTTCGAACCAATAGTCGAACGAATCCCTGTACCGGAAATCGCAAAACGAATTCGCCGGATCCTCGACCTGAAGTGGTCGGGCATCTATGACTTCGCCTCCTCCTTGAACGTCCCCGCGTTCGACGACGAATACTACGAAGAAGGCTACAAAACCAGAGACATATTCGAAGGACACTACAAGTACCGCTAGTACCAGCGTAACATGCTCAAACGCCCGTCACGTTCGGGCAAATTGAGCCTTCCTTGTTCACGGCTCCACCATTCTAACGCATAGCTTATCCAGCCTTGCAGGATTCGAATCGGAGAGTAGGTTCGATCAGATTTGCAAAACGCAATGACCGACTTAGCCCCGGGACGATTTAATTCCTCAGAATTCGGCCCAGGTAGAAAACTCGCGCAATTCGTACTCAAACTTCGTAATGAACCTGGCACCCTAGAAGCTCTATCGGCTATCGCTACAAGCAATCGAGTTAACATCCTATCGGGTTCCCACGATGCACCACCAAATTCAGACCACGGTGCCTGGAGTTTCTTTGCCGACATGACGGATTCGAAGCAATCAGCCGAAGAGCTTGCGAAGGAATTCTCCTCGCTCCCCGGCACGTTGGATGTGAAATTCAAAACCGCAACGACGCTCATCGTCGACACGTTTCATTTCCCACTGTTTGCTGGCGACCAACAGGTCATGGTTTTGGCGACTCGTTCAATTGCGGTGATTTTCCTCCGAGTGAAGGAATTGTTGGGAGCAGGCCCGGCTACAAACGTCCTACTACATCAGATTGGACAAGCAACGGGAAAAACCAATTTCGAATTGATGCTATCGAAGATCGATAAGGAGACTCTATTGAGTTCTACCTCCGAGATCGCGGGCCTGTGGTCCGCGGCGGGCTGGGGAATGCAACGCATACGAGAATTGGACTTGGAGGGAATGACGGCGAGAACTGAAATTCAGAGTAATTTCGAATGTAGCTCATACGGAACCGGATCCGAGACCCCTCAAAGCCAATTCGTACGTGGATGCCTCTCAGGGTATTGGTCCGCCTTCTTCCAGAAGAGAATCAATGCGGAAGAGACACGATGCATAGCGAAAGGTGACGGAGCCTGCGAGTTCCTGCTCACCCCCGCATGACGCTGACGTATAACCGAAACTCGAAGCCTACGGAGGAAGACCAAGGCTAACTTTGGTTCTTGAGTTTCTCCATGTAGCGTTCCCGAAACTTTCTGACTTTCGGCGCGATAACCATCTCGCAGTAAGGCTGGCGAGGGTTGTTCTTGAAGTAGTCCAGGTGATAGCCCTCCGCTCTGTAAAAGGCCTGGAACGGTTCAATTTGCGTCACTATAGGCGCGTTCCATAGTTTCGCCGCTGTCACTTCACTTACGACTTGTTGGGCTGTTGACTTCTGTTGGTCGCTGTGGTAGAAAATTGCTGAACGATATTGCGTCCCCACATCTGCCCCCTGCCTGTTCAAGGTTGTCGGGTCGTGGACCGTGAAGAAAATTTTCAGGAGCTCATCGTAGGAGATAATTGCCGGATCAAAGGTTACTTGAACTGCTTCCGCGTGCCCCGTTCTCCCCGTGCAGACTTGCTCATAAGTAGGATTTGGCACCGTACCTCCCGCGTAGCCGGGCTCAACTTTCTCTACACCCTTCAACTCCTTGAACACGGCTTCCGTGCACCAGAAACATCCCCCAGCCAGGGTAGCAATCTCCATCGTACAACTCACTCGACCCTATTGTTCAAGGAGCCGTATAAGCGAACAATTGAACAGACTAGGCGAACGCCATTCACGATCAGCCTACACGGCAACGGAGCGCCCGCCAGCAATTCGAATGGATTAAAGACTTATCGGGATTCCCCGACTAAGCCTTACAGGGTTGGCCTATGACCACACGAAATCTTAGAATCGGACTCATACAAATGCAAGTTACAGACTCAAAAACAGAGAACCTCCGGCACGTAATTCGATCCATTGAGGAAACGGAGAAAGATTGCGATTTAGTGGTTTTCCCAGAGTATAGTATGGGTTATCCGAAAGGTACACTATCCCGCGAATATGTGGGGGACCTCGCAGAGCCCCTAGATGGAGAATTCGTCGAGACTGTGGCAGAGAAGAGCAAGGAAAAACAAATCGCAGTCGTGCTGCCGATCTTTGAGAAGGCAAGCGCATCGATATTCAACACGGCGGTCATCATTGATCGTGGAAAGGTTAAGGGCGGCTATAGGAAAATACACTTGTTCGACGCGTTCGGATTTATGGAATCAACATTTTTCCATCCCGGATCAGAATTGATTCTCGCAAATGTTGGCGATACGACATTTGGCGTTGTTACGTGCTACGACATTCGCTTTCCTGAACTCGTGAAGAAAGAGGCTATGTCTGGTGCGACGGTAATAATCGTTCCAGCCGCTTGGTTTCGCGGCCCGCTGAAGGAGGAACAATGGCAAACCTACCTGATGGCACGGGCCGCTGAGAACACGTGTTTCGTAGTAGGGGTAGGAAACGCCAATGAAAATTTCGTTGGCAGAAGCATTGTAGCCAACCCATTCGGAGTCAAAGTGCTTGATTTAGGATACGGAAACCGAATTGGACAATACGAAATCGATAACAACCTGATAACGAATGCGAGAGAGACGATTCCGGTTCTTCAGCAATCTCGTAACACTGTAAATATTCAATGCAGGCGACTCTGAATAGGGGCCTCTAGTTTGGGTGATTATGTGAAGGCTTGTGAACTTTCCGACGTACCGCCAGGGTCAATGCGTGCCGTGGATCTGGGTGACAAGAAGCTTATGATCGTTAATGTGGATGGAAAACTATTCGCCACTGACAGGATTTGTACCCATGAGACTGCGGACCTCTCTACCGGTTTCCTAATCGGTTCCGTCGTAACATGCCCTCTCCATCTGTCGAGATTTGATGTAGCAACGGGAGAAGTACAAAATGCACCCGCCACCGTGCCACTAAAGACGTACGGGTTGAAGGTTGAAGGGACAAGCGTATACGTTCAAGTTTAACCCATCTGGGTACCGGTTGGAGAGCTTATATCACATCGGCCGATAATCTCTTCACCGTAACTATGTTTCGTAGGCCTGAGCGTTGGTCGAAAAACTCACAACTATAAATGCCGCAAGAATCCGGGAAGATTTCCCAGTACTCAAACGCTACGTTAACGATAAGCCACTAGTGTATTTTGATAATGCGGCCACTTCGCAGAAACCAAAAGTTGTGATTGATGCAATTGTCAGGTACTATCGGGAATACAATGCGAACATTCACCGAGGTATCCACAAGCTAGCAGAAGAGGCAACGCTTGCGCATGAGGAGGCTAGGGAGAAGATTGCGAAGTTTGTCAACGCCAAGCGAACCGAGGAAATCATATTCACCCGAAATGCGACCGAATCAATAAACCTCGTAGCCTATTCCTGGGGTCGAGCAAACATTCGGAGTGGAGACAAGATCGTTCTCACGATCATGGAACACCACAGCAACATCGTCCCTTGGCAGTTGCTGGCCCAAGAGAAGGATGCTAAGATTGAGTTCGTCAAGATCGATGGAAACGGCGAACTCCGCGAGGACGAGGTTCAGGAACTGATCGACGAGAAGACGAAACTCGTCTGCGTGACGCATGCGTCGAACGTGCTTGGGACAATAAACCCAGTTAAGGACATTGGGCGCGTCGCTCACCGTTATGGCGCGATGTTCTTGATTGATGCCGCCCAATCAGTACCTCACATGACAGTTGACGTAAGAGACATCGACTGTGACTTCGCGGCGTTTTCGGGGCACAAGATGCTTGGCCCCACGGGGATTGGAGTTCTTTATGGAAAGTGCGAGTTACTTGAGAGTATGCCGCCATTTCTTGGCGGTGGCGAGATGATTCGAGAGGTGCATACAACGGGTGCCTCATGGAAGGACCTGCCCTACAAGTATGAAGCAGGAACCCCGAACATCTCAGGAGCCATCGGACTAGGGGCCGCGGTCGACTACCTTCGCGGAATCGGAATGCGAAACGTCCACGACTACGAAAAGGAGATCACCAGCTACGCACTTGAACAAATGAAGCAGGTTGAAGGGCTAGCGATATACGGGCCGATGGATGTCGAACGTAGGGTTGGCGTAGTCTCATTCAACTTAGGTGACATTCACCCCCACGATCTAGCTTCCATACTGGACGAAGAGGGCGTAGCTATCAGGTCTGGCCACCACTGCGCCCAGCCCCTAATGGAATTCCTTGAGTTACCCGCCACTTCAAGGGCAAGTTTCTATATCTACAACACCAAGGAAGAGGTTGACGTGTTCATTAACGCTCTTGAGAAAGCTAGGAAGCTATTTGCGCGATGAGTTCTGATATTTACAAGGATATTATCCTAGACTACTACAGGAACCCGCGCAACTTCGGCGACCTACCCGACCCCGACGTGCGGGCAAAAGACTCGAACCCGCTCTGCGGCGACATAATCGAAATGCAACTCAAAATCAGAGACAACAAGATCGACGACATACGCTTCAAAGGGAAAGGGTGCGCGATCAGCCAAGCTTCAGCTTCTATGCTTACCGAGGTTGTCAAAGGAAAGACACTCGACGATGTCAAAGCAATGGGTAAGCCAAATGTTCTGGAACTACTGGGCATTGACCCTGGCCCGACACGAATAAAGTGCGCCTTACTTGGATTGAAGGTCCTAAAACTGGCGGTATACGGGCACCTCGGACAAGCCATTACGGAAGAAGTCAAGCAGCTAGTCTAGACTACGAATGAGCCGTCGTATCGGGGTACTCGGCCCCATTCGAGTTCGGTGAAAGGTTTATGTTTCGTGCCGCAGACTGGCTGGGTTTATGCCAAACAAATATGTTCTTCCAGAATTACCCTACAAATACGACGCATTGCAACCAGTAATCTCCCAAAAAATAATGACTCTGCACCACGACAAGCATCACGCTGCCTACGTCGCAGGAGCCAACGCAGCTCTAGAGAAACTTGACAAAGCCCGCAAGGGCGAAGCCCAGATTGACATCAAAGCCGTTCTGAGGGATTACAGCTTCCACTTTGGAGGCCACATCCTCCACAGCATCTTCTGGCCCAACATGGCCCCGCCAGGCAAAGGAGGCGGAACACCAGGAGGAGCCTTAGCAGACAAAATCAATACAGACTTCGGTAGCTTCGACAAATTCAAACAACAATTCAGCGACGCAGCCAAAACCGTCGAAGGCTCAGGCTGGGCACTACTACTCTACGACAACACAACCGACCAACTCGTCCTCACCCAAATCGAAAAACAAAACTTCATGCACCTCGCCCAACTCCCAATCCTACTAGGAATCGACGTCTGGGAACACGCATACTACGTCGACTACCTAAACGACAGAGGGAAATACGTCGACGAATGGTGGAAAGTTGTCAACTTTGATGATGTAGCAGCCAGGTTCGCCAAAGCCAAAAAGTAAATTCTCCTTCTGTTCCTTACCCTTTCTTTTCTATCTTTTTCTCAGCCAATTTTCGACGTACTGAACCTTTTCGGTCTTCAACTTTATCGTAGGCACGCGCGAAAGGAATTTTCTGATGGCCTCTTTCTTGTAAATTCGCAAATGGTAACTCACTTTTCGGTTTGGACCGCCTGACTGACTAGTAAAATGTGGATCGATCCCAAGCGTGGCCTTTAGTGCGCGCCCAATCAGTTGCAGGAGGGCCAGATTGGTGTTGCACAAATCAAGGTTTATCTTCGGAGTCTTCCTGATGGGCTCCTTGATTACTTTCACACACCCTTCAGCGTCGAAGAAACCTTCTATTAGCTGTAAAGCATTCGCAAACCGATCTCCCTGTGTAAGCAGATTTGAAAGTGCGTTCAGGTTTTCGCGGATTTGTCTTATCAGAAGGAAGAGTTCGGCATTGTCAAACTTAACAAACCAAACATTCTTGCCTCGATTTGGGTAGGCTGTGGCTTTCGTTTTGCTCGTGCACGATGGAACTATGCTTGCATATTTTTGGCAGAACTCCTCTTCTCCAAATAACCAGACCATGTACAGTTTGTTCCAAAAGTAAATGCATCCATCGCCTAGCAACGCCCCTATGACGTAGAAGAGTTCCTTTGTGTAAGTGATTCTTCCGCATCTTCTTCCGAAAGGCGACCTACCCTTTGTCCATGCGTAGACGGTGCTTTGGCTAACACCGAACTGTTTCGATATGGTATGCACAACTTCGTATGTCGATTTGTTTCGTGAAAGTAACTCGTGAAATCTTTCGAATGCTTCGATACGTTTCTCTAAAGGAGTTACAGGGATTCGACCCCGGCCCTGCCTCAAAGCCGGTTGAATTAGAGACACGTTGGCATCCGCTGGCGCGGTGCCAATATTATTCGTGAAGATACCTCCTGCGACAAAACTCTGCCTTGAATAGGTTCAAGCAAGGATGTGAATACGAGTACCGTGACTTTGGAGGATAGTGGAAGGCGAAAGTAATACGATATGAAGAGCTACAGACCTTCCGTCTTACTGAAATGGCTAGATCGGTGATGACCAACGTTTCTAAGGCAAAGCATTAAAGCATTAGAAACTAGTTTAGAGAGCTACCTCAATCGAGAGGCCTGGCTCGAGTCAGGCCTACCTATATTTTTCTACAGGAAAAGAGTGGTCGGTGCAGTGCGCGTATCGCTACGCGCGGAGCAATAGGCGTATGGGAGAAGTTGCGAGAATGGCGATGAACGATAATACCTTGCGTGTTAAGGAGTTCATAAGATCCCGTGGAGTCGAGGCCGAGATAGTAACTTTTGATAAGTCTACCCGGACGTCCGAGTTGGCCGCTAAGACGATCGGATGTGAGGTAGCTCAGATCGCTAAATCCCTCGTCTTCATCGTAGATTACCAGCAACCGATCTTGGTTATCGCAAGTGGACCGAACCGAGTTGACACTAAGAAGCTAGCTGAGCGAGTGGGGAAGGCAAACGTGAAGATCGCAGACGCGAAGACGGTGAAGCAGCTTACTGGTTTCCCCGTCGGCGGCGTCCCACCCGTTGCGCACCACACTCAATTAAGAACGATCTTGGATCCTGCCCTAATGCGTTTTCAGGTAGTCTACGCCGCGGCCGGAACACCCAACACCGTCTTCGGAATCGACCCGAAGAAATTGAAAGAGTTAACCGGCGGCGAATTCGCAGAAGTATTTCAGCACTAGCCTTCTAGATATTTCAAATACTGAATTTCAGACATCTACCACGGACCTACCTTACGAGAAACCCCATGCGTGAGCACTATTTAGTTTGAGTTTTTTGTGGCGGTGAGGCAGTAATGTTCTTCTCGTATGTGCAAGTCGACTATGTTCTTGAAGAGCTCCCTTAACTCCTGCTCGGTGAAGTGATGATGTAAGACTCCCTTCTCTTCCCCCTCTAAGGGCAGGAAAGTGCCCTTTTCGATTTCTTCCGACCTTAGGCCTTCCGCCTTTTGCTTCATCGCTTTCTCGTAGGTGGGGCTTTGCACATACAGATACCCACCCTCGCGGGTAACCCTCATCATTTCATGAACAATTGTTCCAATCGTTGTTTTGTTTGTGTGGTGTATCACCTTCACTGCGATTACGGCATCGAACTCGGAATCCTTGTAGGGCCACGGTGTTTTAGTCATGTCCCAAACAAGCAACGTAGCATCGAGGCGTCTATCCGTCAGGAGGTTCTTCGCGCGTTGAATCGCGGCCTGTGATTGGTCGAAGGCGGATAGTTGGAATTCTTGTTGAGCGAGGTAAATCGTATGTCTACCTGTTCCGCAACCCGCATCAAGAACGCTTCTGACCCCCTTCTCCCTGAACATTGACGCGAGTCTCGGGATCTCAGGTTCTACCCTGTCTTCCTTACCCCAATACCAATACAGCCACGTATCTTGATTCATGCCTCTACCGAGAGGCTATGGCTCCCCAGGTTACGGTTAAGCGTTGACAAAAACGAAGTACACGTCTAGTGACCTAAACTCCCGAATAGTATCTGCATATTGCTTGGATAGAAGCCATCCTCTACCTGCGACCAGGCTCTAATACGGCCAATCGGCATAAGATTCAAAAGCATTGACTGCGTAGCTCCTGTAAGCCTACTGACCGGATAAGTCAGAATGAGGTTTTCCATTTTGGTATGCACCACTTGTAATGGTACGGGCGAAGTTAGTTGCGGTAAATGCAATGGCACCGGTTCTGTCCCTGCTAAATGTGACGAATGTAAGGCCACGGGAAAGCTGACCACTGAGAAGGGTGTGCTTGAGTGCGATATTTGCAACGGTAGCGGCGTCATTTCCATCAAGTGCAACGAATGCTTCGGTGGAGGCAAACTAGTCTGTGAAGCATGCGGCGGAACCGGCGGCAAGGAAAGCGACATAGAAGTCCCCCCTGAGTAGGCCTGAAAAGAAAACATAATCGTCTTACGCGTACGGCCAGCGTACTCGTAAGTGTAACTGGGAGGCAAGGATAAAGCCGTGCGCAATGTCCCGGTACAGGAGTCTGGCGGATCATGAAGACGGCTCAAGTCTCAAACCAAGAGAAGTTCCCGTTCCTAAGCAAGTTGGGTATCCAAGAGACGAACTCTGGCGCATGCGCTGGCCCAGATGACTGGAGCAGCGTCCGAGAGCATGAACTTCTCCCTGTTGTAACCCCGATAGATGGCTCGGTGATAGCGAGGGTAGCGCTCGCATCCGAAAGTGATTACGAGCACGTCGTCAAAGTCGCACAAGAGAATTTTCTGAAATGGCAAATGACCCCCGCCCCCGTTCGCGGCCAGATTGTACGCGAGATTGGCGACGAGCTGCGGAAGTTCCAAGAACCCCTCGGAAAACTGGTTACCTTAGAGATGGGAAAGATCGTTGCCGAGGGCTTGGGCGAGGTACAAGAGGCCGTTGATATCGCCGACTTCGCAGTCGGCTTGTCACGGCAGTTGTATGGGTTGACGATGCAATCAGAACGCCCGATGCACAGGATGTACGAGCAATGGCATCCGCTCGGCGTGGTTGGAATAATTACGGCGTTCAACTTCCCAGTCGCGGTCTGGTCATGGAACTCTATGATCGCGGCCGTCTGCGGGGACACGATGGTGTGGAAACCCTCCTCCAAAGTACCACTGTGCGCCATCGCGGTCCAGCACCTAGTCAACCGAATCATGAAGCGGCACGATCTGACCGGTATATTCACGATTGTGATAGGGAAGGGATCTACGATCGGGGAACGTCTGATCAACGACAAGAGAATCCCACTAATCTCATCGACAGGCTCAACCACTATGGGCTTGAGGGTTGCCGAAGCAGCCGCGAAGAAGCTGGGACGGACCATCCTAGAACTGGGAGGCAATAACGGAATCATCGTCGCTGAAGACGCTAACCTCGAAATCGCCATCCGAGCAATCCTCTTCGGTGCAGTAGGCACCGCAGGGCAACGATGCACGACGACCAGACGGATAATCGCCCAAAAGAAAATCATTGAAGAATTAACGGCGCGATTGGTGAAGGCCTACGAACAGGTGCACATTGGTGACCCGCTTCAACCTGAAGCATTGATGGGGCCATTGGTTGAGGATGAGGCCGTGAAGACGATGATGAATGTGCTTGAGGCGCTTCCGAAGCAGGGCGGAAGAGTAGTGGTAGGTGGTAAGAGGCTCGATAGGGCGGGGTTCTATGTAACACCTGCAATTGTGAGAGTTCCAGGCAATACCGCGCTGGTGTGTGAAGAAACGTTCGCGCCGATTTTGTACGTGATGCCCTACGACACGATCGACGACGCCATCAGACTGCATAACGAGGTCCCACAAGGACTCTCTTCTGCAATATTCACTGAATCCGTGACGAAGGCGGAGAAGTTTCTTTCAGCCATCGGGAGTGACTGTGGCATAGCTAATGTTAACATTGGCACCTCAGGCGCCGAAATAGGTGGTGCGTTTGGAGGAGAGAAGGATACTGGCGGTGGCCGAGAGTCTGGATCTGATGCGTGGAAACAATACATGCGCCGCCAAACTACCACGATCAACTGGAGCGACAAACTGCCCCTCGCCCAAGGCGTCAAGTTCGGCGAATGACGCGAATCCCTAGCCAACCCTATAGCAGCATGCCAGAACTCCTCCAACGTTACGAGCGCGTCCCACCATCGACACAATAGGGACTCCCTATAAGCGGCGACACCTATTGTATCCTATGTCAATTCGGATGTTTCTCTGTACCTGTCAGAAATGCGGGACTCAATTTGATTTCTCCGGAAACTACGAGAAGTTTCGCGAATTCTTGGACTCAAAGACCTTCACATGCGTTGGGGGTCATACCGAAATCCGTTCTCCTCGCTCTTTTGTTAAAGTTGTCACGATGAGCGAACCAGCGGCTGGTGTCCTTGAGTGGAAACCAACTGAGGGCAGAAACTATGTTGACATACTTGACTCCCTCACCGCCCGAATCAAAGGCATGCAAATAGACCACCTCGGCTCCGGCCTCTATATTGATCGCCGAACAATGAAGAAGTACGATTACGAAGAGGACACTAAGGGACGACGACACTACTTCGAAGTACCACTTCAGCAACACTAAGAAATTCCGCTTAGGAACTATACGCTGAGTTTTTCCGCGATCTTTTCCAAAAGATTCGGCACATTTTCTCCAGTCTTCGAACTAATCTCTACTATCTCCACCGCACCGAATATTCTGCGCGTTTCTTCAATCACCTTATCCAGATGTTCGCGTGGCGCGATATCCACTTTGTTGATGCAGATTAGAATCGGAACGCCGCTGATTTCCTTTTCGATGGCGTCATGCGAGGTTGAGAGCTTTCTCATTGATGTTGGGATGCTGTCACTGCCATCTACGAAAAGAAGAATTAGATCCGAATTTGCGAGTTCATTCAATGTGGTGTGGAACGCATTCAGAAGAATGGGGTTGAGATCTTCGATGAATCCAATGGAGTCTATGAGAATGAACGACTTCGTGCGAACTTCTTTCGAAGGCATCGAAACTTTTCTGGCAAGTGTGGATAGCGTCGTAAAGGGCCCCATTCCGGTTTCTTTTGATTCTGAGGCTACCTTGTTGAATAGCGTGGTTTTCCCGCTTTGTGTGTAGCCCGTCAAAGCTACTGTTTGGAAACCAGCTTTTCCCCTTTGTTCGCGAAGATTCGCGTGTTTCGACCTTGTCTCTCTAAGTTCCCGCTCGATCTTGCTTATGCGTTTACGGGACAACGCTTCGTAGACTTCGTAAGGGTATTGTCCAGGCCCACCTCGTCCCATCTGCTCACTAGCAAATCCACGCATCCTGATTGATTCTCTGCCCCAAGAAAAGGTGTAGCGCAGCTTGGCTAATGCGATCTGGAGCTTAGACTCTGTCGTCGTTGCCCGTTTTTCGAACACTTCTAAGATGAGTAGGTTTCTGTCAAGAACGCGTACTCCCTCACCGACCTTCTTCTTAATGCGAAACAGTTGGCCGGCAGATAGCTGCCGAGTAAAGATCAGCACCTCGATTGAGTCTTTTCCGATGCGCTTCGAGATCTCGTCGAGTTTTCCTGCACCTATGCAATAAGCGCCGTCGACCGCTTCGCGGTGTTGTATGACTTCGCCGACGACATCGTATCCAGCCGCCTTCGCGATGTCACTCATTTCGTCTGTTCGAGGTTTACTTTTGGGTGTGAGGCATTCTACGAGGAGCGTTTTCAGGTTAGGCACAAGCTTTGAACGGGAGACATCATTCACTCAAACCTGAAACTCATTTTCTTGGCGGCTTCTAACCTGTAACATCTGACACAAAGATAGCCTGAATGAGGTTCCTCGGAGAAGATAAGGTCGCCACAGTTCTGACAATTCTGCAGAGGCATCCCAAAAATAACCTTCAATCACTACTAACCGCAGTGCCCGTTATAAGCTGCAACCAAAAAGTTCGATTTGAATCGACAGGTCCTCTTCGACAGATGCATTCTCGTGAAATGTCGCGGAGGTGTCCGAATGGGAAAAAGAATGACGGGCCGCGACTACTTCCGCCTATTATTACCACGAGTATTATTATAGGCTTGATCGCGATTAGCTTGTTCGCGGCGGTCAATTATTTCCTTCGCTGATGACTCAGCTGTGCGTCGCCAGTACCAGTAACTACTTTTCAAACTGTCTCACCGCCGCAGAATAACACGTTTCTTCCTCAATAATAGGGTAGGAATAACCCTTGAATATCAATGCACTGTAGGCTTTGGTTGTGCCATCCTCCAACCTAGACCAATCGGGCGAGTGTATGATTTGGCAAGATCTGACTATCAGAAGAAACCGAAGCAGATATCAAGCCAAATGGCGAGCACCGGTAGAGTCAGATACGCGACCCAACACCCTTAGAATTGATGTGAATTGAAAATAGCCAACGCGGATGAAGCGAAAAGCATGGCGAGAAAGTACGTCGTCGGTACGAGGTCGCGACATGGAAAAATAGTTTCAATCACAATGGACGAGGAAGCGAAAGGCCCAGACACCAAAGGCACCTGGACGGTAACAGGTATGTTCGTTACCGAAGAAGGCGGTAAAGAGCAATTCGCCGCGTCCATCACTTCCCGCGGCGAGGTCATCATGGCAAACCCCCCATCCCATGAAACTAGCGGAAACCCGCCTCCGAAACGTCGGAAGTGACCACCGACCCATCCCTTAAGTAGAGATAACACCAATTCGCTACCTAGGCGTGCCGCCAGCGCTGGCGGTGAAGCCGACCGAAGGGGATAAAAGAAAATGCAGAAGATGCGATCGAGACCAAAACCGAAACCACCCGTTTATTGGACTAAGGGAACGGTCACCTGGTACGGCCGCTACAATCGAATCGGCAAACAGGAAAATTAGATAACGACTTTCGTTCCGGTGCCGATCCGAGCAGAGTCTGGCTCCTACTACGTCAATTTGCTCCGTCTCGGGCCCAACTGCTTTTCGGCTGTACAATAATTTAATTGCAATTATTCGTGGTGGTACGCGTAGACGATTAGTCCTAATGATAGCTTCCTAATTATGATATACGGCTTAACGGGCTAATACTTTTGTGATCGACTGATGCATCTGAAACGTCAGTGTTCGGAATACTCACTTGGAAATGCCAATACTGCGAAGCATTTGACCACCATCATTCTTCTTTTCTGCCTCGTGATGAGTTCATACTTCATCTCATCTGTGGCGGCCTCGCAGATTGTGTCCGGCAGCATTTCAAGTTCCGATGGTTCAAATTCCTTCGGCTCTGCCGTTCAGGAATACGATCTTTCTATCCCATCGAAGTACCAGGGTGAATACACGGCTCTCCAAGGGATCCTCGACACGTTCAATTCCTCACTTGTGCCGTACTCAATTTCAATGAACAGATTCGTTTTCGCAACGGAGCTCTTACCCGCTAACGGTAACCGAGGGCCTGCACTCTTTCAGTCAAATAATCTGGCCTCCGTGGCCACTAACCTGAATGCTCTTCAGGCGATGGGGGTTCAGGGGGTCACGATCGCTATTGGTTACCCGTTGCTGGATCCAACTTTTCCAAATAGCGCGCAGTACCTCAGTTATTTCGAGCAGGTTGTTTCCATGGTTCATGCGCGCGGCATGAAAGTACTGATTTAATCTCAGATTCTGTTCGCGAACACTCCCTACTCTCCGCTAACCTACGACTGGTCAAGCCTTCCGTATTCGCAGTATGTCACCAACCACATCGCTCAAGACCAACTCATCATCAACCAGATTCATCCAGATTACCTCGAGATTGGAGTAGAGGCGGATACGGAGGCGTATCTTAGCGGGTATTCGCAGCTGAACACTCCCTCAGGCTGGACTAGTTACATAGAACAGCTCCTATCATCCCTAAACAAAGGAAACACTAAGTTGGTTGCTGGAGCGGGAGCCTGGTTGGGGGTGTCATTCCTCACCGGGTTCGCTAATGACCCGCGGCTGGACATGATCTCGACACACGTCTACCCGATCTATGGGGACAACCTCCAAACCCTTCTTCAGATAGGCAAGATAGCTCAGGAGAATAACAAACGCTTGGTGATTGACGAAGCGTGGCAAGAGAAGGTCTTGCAGCCGACAACCGGCCACGCCGGCACGGGAATCGGTGGCCCTTCGATCACGCAGCAAGATGTTTTCGCCTTCTGGTCGCCCATGGATTCACAGTTCCTGAGACTGATGGCTAAGTTCTCCAAAATCTATCCCGTCGACTTTTTCTCCCCGTTCAACGAGGAGTATTTCTTCGCTTACCTGAACTGGACTCCCTCGTTAGATGCTCAGGGGTACTTCCAGCTGAAAACTCAGCTCGACACGATCTTCACGCAGAACATGGCGTCGAACACTCTCACGCCCACCGGCACAGTCTACTCCCAACTTGCTCAGGGAACGAGTTCGCCGGTTTCAGAATTTCCAAACGCCCTCGTGGCGTTTACCGTGCCACTCATTGCCCTTGCCGTCCTTATCGCCGGCCTGAGGATCGCACGTCGGGGATGATTGGTTAGGTGATTTGTACGTGGTCGATTTGGTAGTAGCGTTTTGCTAGCATTCGGGTTTTGTCTATCGTCCGGCCGTTCTTACCTATCGCTAGCGCCTTGTCTTTTGGTTCCACTTCAATGACTACGATCTTTTTGTCTGGTCTTTCGGTTATTCGGACTTCCTTTACTTTGGCTGGGGATAGACAGTTTCGGATTAGGCCTTCGACGTTGTCGGAGAATTCGACGACTTCAATTGGTTTTCCGGTCATTTTGCGAAGCATGTTGATGTTCTTTCCGCCCTTCCCAATCGCCAAGCCCATCTCGCCTTGTTTCGCCATGAAAATTATCCTATCACCTTCAGTGTCAACTATGCAGTCGTTTGCTGTTGCGCCGGTTATGTTTTCGAAGAGGGCGATCAGTCGCATTGTTTCGCCGGTGAGCTTGATTCCTGAAGTGGCCATGGGGTTAGCGCTCAGCTAGTTTGAGTATCTCGGAGTCTCCAGGCTCTTTTATCGTCAACGCGGCTACAACGAAGCGTTTCAGGCATGCGGAACCCAGGTCTACACTCGTTCCTGGGTATTCGAAGATTGGAACGCCCGACTGCTTCGCGTAGTTAACAATGTCCATCCTATTTCGAGCGGGGCAATTGGAGGCTAAGATCAGGAGTTTGCCCTTTGCGAATCGTGCCGCGTCTAAGGCTTCCTTGATGCCTAACGCGACCTTGCCGGATCTTACGACTATCTGGAGTTGTTTGTTCACGTCTATTTTTGGGGATTGCATTATTTCTTGCCCTTCTCTGGCATTGTCATGTAGACTTCGATGAGGCCTGTTCCCATGGGCACTTGTTGTCCTACTATAACGTTTTCCGCGACGCCTCGGAGGGTGTCGCGTGTTCCTTTGATTGCTGCGTCAACTATGGTTGGAATGGTGATCTCGAATGCTGCTTTGGCTAGGGTGCTTGCTTTCTCGCCGCTGACCCCGTGTCTCCCTACCTGCAATACTTCGCCTGAGGCGGTCATGGCGTCGGCTACGAGCATGACGTGGCGTACGTCTACGTCCAACCCTTGTTCTTCTAACACTGCTGTCGCTTCCTTCATGATGACGTTTCTTGCCGCTTCGATGCCGAGTACTTCGGCTACTTCATGCATGTTGTTTGTTGTGGTTCTGGCGGGGTCTACGCCTTCGGTTTCGAGCGTTAATTCTAGGTTGGAGCCTTCGGTTCTGATTACCCACTCACTTTTCTCCGCAGTCTTCTCTTCCATGACGAGTGCTCGTTTCACTTGCGGGATGCCTTTCACGTGCATTAGTGGGAGGCGGAGGACTAGGCGATTGAATTGTGCGATCTCCATTTCTTGCGGTGTTATGTGTACTGTGTTCCTTTCGACTTCGACTTTGCAACCACCCGGTGTCACGGCTTCCTTTATGTCCTTGAGGTTTACTTCTCGCTCCCTCATTGCTTCATTGTTTAATGTGACCAGTATCCGCATCTTGGTGATGTCGGATTCGAGGCTTGAAGCGATATCACCCAATGTCGTGTGAGTGATGTTGGTCGCGACTTCCTGGGCTTTTTCGCGGCTGGTTCGGTGTTTCTTGTCTAAGAAGACGACCATCATGGGTGTGGATGGGATTTTTCTTGCGTCTACGATCTCGATTAGGCGAGGGAGGCCGAGGGTGACGTTTTGTTCTCTGACGCCTGCGAAGTGGAATGTTCTCAGGGTCATCTGTGTGCCTGGTTCGCCGATGGATTGGGCTGAGACGATCCCTGCCGCTTCGCCTGGTTCGATCATGGATCTGCGGTAGTTCTTGACGGCTTGCTTTACAGCCTCATCAACTCCCTTCTTGGTTAGCTTTCTTTCCAGCAAACTTGATTTGAGTTGGGAAGTGAGGCTTGGGGTGAGGTCCTTTCTCACGTCGGAAACTTTCTTCTCGACGTAGGGTTTGCTAGCCTTAGCGCCTTTCTCAAGCGTGAGTTCGACACGTTCGACTAGGCGTTCAGTGTTAACCGCCTTGCCGTGGTCGCTCTTCGCCGTGTCAACTCCGTCTTCACCGTAGCGGAATTGTATGATGTCACCCCTCGAGTCGCGCACGGTGCCGTCGTATTCTACGCGGATATGCTCAAGGGCGTTGATTAGGCGTCTTTGCATGTAACCGCTCTGCTGTGTTCGAACAGCAGTGTCTACGAGGCCTTCCCTTCCTCCCATCGAGTGGAAGAAGAATTCGACTGGGCTTAGGCCGTCTTGGTATGAAGAGTACACGAAGCCGCGTGCTTCCGCGCCTACATCTCCCCTCTCGAAGAATGATAGGGCACGATCCCTGTACCCCCGCCTTATTCGTTGGCCGCGAATGGATTGCTGTCCAACGGATGCAACCATCTGGGCGATGTTCAGCATCGACCCGCGGGCACCGGTCTTGGTCATGATAACTCCCGAGTTGTCGGTTTCCGTCTTCAGGTATTGTTCAGCCAGTTCCCCAGCTTGGTCGCGTGCTTTGGAGAGTTCGTCCATGATGCGCAGTTCTAGTGACTCTTCAATTGACCTTCCTGGAAGCCGCTCGAGTGTTCCTTTCTTGTAATGAGTTATCAGCTCTTGAACACGCTCTTCGGCTCTTTTAATGGACTTGGCTATCTTGTCCCTCACTGCGTCTGAAAGATCAAGCTCGTCGATTCCGTAGGTGAATCCTCTGAGGGTTATGAAGCGGTCTAGTAGTTTGATGAGCCCGTTTAGAAAGATGCGGCCTGGCTCCGAGCCGCTGTCTTTTACGATGCGGTGAAAGAGCGTTTCGGAGCGTTCGGCGCCGATCGTATTCTTGTCAATGACCCCTTCAACGAGTTCTCCATCTCTTACGACAACTGAACTGCCATCTTCCTGAGTGACCATGCTTGATTTGGCTACGAAGCTGAAGCCTTCAGGAAGGAAGAGGCTGAAGACTTGTTTTCCACTCCACAGCTCAGTGGGACGTTTTATTTCTGGAGGAGGCAACTCTCCGCGATATCCGGCCGCGACCACCAGTTTTCCAACTTCTTCTTTATTGAGAAACGTTGACTTCCTGGTCAGCAAGTAGGCTGCGGTGAGAAGGTCGGTTTTCGCGCCGATAATTGGTCCGCCGTAGCGAGGTGATAGAATCTGGTCTTGAACT
>Ga0074046_10001892_pt1 | contig 18440 bp, 13 predicted proteins | sample BogForMeECP23OM3_FD_94441 | JGI IMG/M metagenome (GOLD analysis project Ga0074046, IMG submission 94441) | Bog forest soil microbial communities from Calvert Island, British Columbia, Canada - Bog Forest MetaG ECP23OM3 | ecosystem: Environmental > Terrestrial > Soil > Wetlands ... | reverse complement strand
GCCTCGTTCCTCCCCGGTTGCGCTGTCGTTTTGGCGACCGGTGGAATTGGTCAGCTCTATCGGGTCACGACCAATCCCAAGGAAGCCAATGGCGGCGGCCTTGCCATGGCCGCGCGCGCCGGTGCGATTATCGCCGATCCCGAGTTCGTACAATTCCACCCGACAGCCTTCGACGTTGGGCGCGATCCGGCCCCGCTCGCCTCGGAAGCCATACGCGGAGATGGCGCCCTTTTGGTGAACGCAAGCGGCGAGCGCTTCATGGCGGCGGTGCATCCAGCTGGCGAACTGGCACCGCGCGACATTGTGGCACGCGCTGTCCATCGCCAAATCGCCGAAGGCCGCGGAGCGTTTCTCGATTGCCGCGCTCTTGGCCTCGAAAACGCATTCCCCACAGCCTTTGAAGTTTGCCGCGAGGTCGGACTCGACCCTGAGAAGCAGCCGATCCCGATTGCGCCTGCCGCTCATTATCACATGGGCGGCGTTTTCACCGATGCGCGCGGCCGCACCTCTCTCACAGGGCTTTGGGCCTGCGGCGAAGCAGCCTGCACCGGCGTTCACGGCGCAAACAGGCTCGCCTCGAACTCGCTCCTGGAAGCCGTCGTGTTCGCGGCGCGGGTGGCGCGCGACATTGCCGTGGACGCGCCGCAATGGACCGCGCTCGCAGAGGAATGCAATCTAGGTGAGGAAAGCATCGATCTGCCGAAGGAGGACCCCGCAAAGGCTGCAACCGCGATTCTTGAGCTTCGGGAGATCATGGCCACGCATGCGGCCGTCGAGCGCTCGGAAGCTTCTTTGAAAACCGCGCTTTCGTCGCTGCGGGAGCTTGCGGCCGAGGCGCCGTTGCTGGAGCTTCGCGGCATGGTCGAATCGGCTCTTCTCGTTACTGCGGGCGCCTATGCGCGAAAAGAAAGCCGGGGCGCACATTTCCGCACCGATTACCCGGAGGAAGCGGCAGGCACTCCGCGCCATACCTACTTAACCCTCCGCGAGGCTCGCGCAGCGATGGAGCGCGCGGCAGGCGGCGAAAGACATTTTTTTGCGGGCTCGAAGAGTGCGGCGTAGCGAGCTAACGCATATGTAATTTCCATATTGGCAGCGCGGCGCCTGCGGAGTATGCAGGTTCGAACGAACTTGAGGGCGCGCCCATGACACTCCAGCGCATCGTGACAACGCCGATAGCGGGCATGAAGCCCGGCACCAGCGGCCTGCGCAAGAAGGTCACCGAGTTTGCAGCAGGCCATTACCTCGCGAACTTCGTGCAATCGGTGTTCAACGCCGTCCGGCCCCCGGAGGGCTTCGGCGGCCTAACGCTGGTGGTGGGCGGCGATGGCCGCTTCTACAACGCGCAGGCGATCCAGGCCGTCATCCGCATCGCCGCGGCCAACGGCTTTTCGCGCGCGCTGGTGGGCGCCGGCGGCATCCTGTCCACCCCCGCCGCGTCCTGCGTCATCCGCAAGCACAAGGCCTTCGGCGGCCTAATCCTGTCGGCGAGCCACAATCCCGGCGGCCCGGACGGTGACTTCGGCATCAAGTTCAACGCCGCCAATGGCGGACCGGCGCCGGAGAAGATCACCGATACGATCTATGCCGAGACGCTAAAAATCGCCGAAATCCTGAGCCTCGACACGCCCGATCTAGACCTTGGCCGCATCGGCAGTCACTGGGTTGGCGAAATGCAGGCCGAGGTGATCGATCCGGTTGCGGACTACGTCGAGCTGATGCGCGAGATCTTCGACTTTCCGGCGCTGCGGGCGGCGTTCGCGGGCGGATTGCGGCTCGCCTTCGATGCGATGCATGCCGTTACCGGGCCCTATGCCCACGCGATCTTCGAGCGCGAGCTGGGCGCGCCCGCCGGCACGGTGCGCAACGGCACGCCGCTGCCCGATTTCGGCGGCCACCATCCCGACCCCAATCTGGTGCACGCCAAGGAGCTGCTCGATCTGATGATGAGCCCCGATGCGCCCGACCTCGGCGCGGCCTCGGATGGCGACGGCGACCGCAATCTCATCATCGGCCGCGGCATCTTCATCCCGCCGTCGGACTCGCTGGCGATGCTCGCGGCCAACGCGCAACTTGCGCCAGCCTACCGGGCCGGCATCGCGGGCGTGGCGCGCTCGATGCCCACGAGCGCCGCCGTGGATCGCGTTGCCGCCAAGCTCGGCGTGCCGTGCTATGAGACGCCCACCGGCTGGAAGTTCTTCGGCAACCTGCTCGACGCCGGGCGCATCACGCTGTGCGGCGAGGAGAGTGCAGGCACCGGCAGCAACCACGTGCGCGAGAAGGACGGTGTCTGGGCGGTGCTGTTGTGGCTGAGCGTGCTCGCGGCACGCAGGCAAAGTGTGCAGGACATCGCGCGCGAGCACTGGGCGGCTTACGGGCGCAACTACTACACGCGCCACGATTACGAAGGGCTGGACACGCCCGCCGCGCAGGCGCTGATGCAGGCGCTTGCAGAGCGGCTACCCAGCCTCGCCGGTACCACGGTGGGCGGGCGCCTCGTCGCGAAGGCGGACGACTTCAGCTACACCGACCCGGTGGACGGCAGCGTATCGAAAAACCAGGGCCTGCGTATTATTTTCGAGGACGGCGCGCGCATCGTCTACCGGCTGTCGGGCACTGGTACCACGGGCGCGACGCTGCGCGTGTATATCGAGCGCTACGAGGCGGACCCGGCGCTACTGACGCAGGACACGCAGGCGGCGCTGGCGGACCTGATCGCAACTTCTCGCGAACTGGCGCGCTTGGGCGAGTTCACTGGGCGCACGCAGCCGGACGTAATCACCTGATAACGCCCGCCGGGCACATGTCTTCGATTGGTTAATGCGGACGTTATTCTTCCAGCGGCAAGGGGCCGGCGCCTGACCGGGCAAAAATGAGGAGCATCCGTGCACCATCCGCGTATTACGGCCGACCCGCCGGTTATGATGGGCAAGCCCTGCGTCAAGGGCACCCGGATCACGGTGGAGCTGATCCTGCGCAAGCTCGGTGCCGGCCGTAGCTTCTCCGACATCCTCGAAGCGGTCACCGGGGAGCGCGCTGGCAAGCGTATAGAAGGCAGCCCATCCTTTGGACGCGGGCACCCAGGCTGCATCGTCCGCTTCGGACACAAATATTGACGGTACATCTCGGGCGCACAGCACAGGCCGGCGCAAAGACCTGAGACTGCGGTAGAGGTTTCATGGGGGCGGCGTAGCTTGCATTCGGATAGAGGCTGGACGCAGCGATTATGGCCGCGCACGCCACAGGTCTTACTATTCTTGCCGCGATCTTATGCATGGGAAGCTCCCAAAGCGCTGAGAAACACATGGCATGGTTCCGCCGTTCATGCATTGGACACGTGCGCGGCACCTTAGCGCTCGCGCTGAAAGAGCGATCACTGCTTCTCATGGATCAGGTATCCTACTCCTTTGATTGTTTCGATTGAAACTGTCGCGGCGCGGTCTTCAAGGGATTTGCGCAGCCGGTGCACATAGACCTCGATAGCGTTCCGGCTTACGGTAGATGCCCCTTGCGCGATGTGATCCGCGATCAACGCTTTCGAAACCACGCGCCCTTGCCGTTGCAACAAGATTTCGAGAATCGACAGGTCGCGCATCGGCATAATTTGAGGCTGGCCGGATATGAGGAGGTGCCGGCCATCGTTATCAAGAATGAGTTCCAAGTTACCGAGTTTCAGGGATCGTTCCGGCCCTCCCGGAACGCGTCTCAGTAAGGCTTGCACGCGAGCGAGCAGCTCCTCCGTCGCAAAGGGTTTCACAAGGTAGTCATCGGCACCTGCGCGCAAGCCCTTTACGCGATCGTGGATGCCCGCGCGCGCTGTTAGGATCAAAATCGGCAGCGAGATATTACGGGCGCGGACCTCCCGCACCATCGAAAGGGCATCGCCATCCGGTAAGCCGAGATCGAGCACAAGCGCGATGTAGTAGGTGGTCAGCAAAGCAACGCGCGCTTCGCTGACTGTGGTCACGACATCGGCGTCATAGCCTTCCGCATGAAACGCCTTAACGAGAAGTGCAGACAATTCAGTGTTGTCTTCGACAAGTAAAAGGCGCATTCAAGCAATTAGCCCTTCTATAAGTGCTTCTCTGCCTCGATGGTCATCGCTCAATGCGCCGCAAGCCCGGCTCGTTTTCCGGTGAGCTGCGAAGGGGGAAGGGCTTCCCGGCCGGGAAGCCATCCCGTCTCACGCTTCGGTCAGTTCAGGTTCCTCAGGCTGCTGGGCTTGCTCGTCTTTTCCGATGACGAGAAGGCGAAGTGCCGGCACAACGATCAACAGCATCAGAGGGCCGATTAACATTCCGCCCACGACAACGGTGGCGAGAGGGCGCTGCACCTGACTGCCGATGCCTGTTGAGAGCGCAGCGGGGAACAAGCCGATGCATGCCGATAGAGCGGTCATCAGCATCGGACGCATTCGTTGCGTCGCTGCCTCGAACATAGATTCCCGGCTGCTTGCGCCTGTGTGCCTCACCTCATTGTAGAACGTCATCATCAAGATGCCGTCCATGACCGAGACGCCGAAGAGCGAGACGAAGCCGATCGCCGCCGAAATGCTGAAGTGCTCACCCGAGATCCATAAAGCGAGAATTCCTCCAGCCACAGAGAAGGGGATGCCTGTGAGAGTGAGAAGGGCGTCGCGCAACGAATTGAAGAGACCGTAGAGCAAGATCAAAATAAGGACCAAGCTGATGGGTACGATCACCTCAAGGCGCTTTTGGGCTGCCTCCAGCTCTTCGAACTCGCCGGCCCACAGCAAGCGATAGCCGGGCGGCAGTTCGACATTCTCCTTGATCCGCTGCTTGGCTTCCTCGACGGCGCCGCCAAGATCGCGATCGCGAACGCTGAATTTTACAGGAATGAAGCGATTGCCCCGCTCGTGATAGATATAGGACGCGCCGGTATCGAGCGTGATGTCGGCAACTTCGGTCAGCGGGACGTAGCCATTGCCGTTCGGGGTTGTGAACGGGATCTTGGCATTCTTTACGGCATCGATCGAATTTCTGAATTCAGGCGCCGCTTTGACGTTCACATTAAATTGGCGGTTGAACTCGTAGAGCGTTGTCGCCACGCTGCCGCCGAATACCGTCTGGACGAAGTTGCTCACATCGCCCGAGTTGAGGCCGTAGCGCGCGGCCTTATCGCGGTCGACGCGGATATTCAAATTCGGCTGCCCCAGAACCCGGAAGATACCGAGGTCGGTGATGCCCCGCGTTTGGGCCATCTGGGCCCTGACCTGGTCGGCGAGCTTCTCTAGCTTGAACAGATCGGGGCCGATAATCTTGACGGAGTTCGCCCCTTTGATACCGGATAGGCCCTCCTCGATATTGTCCTGAATATATTGCGAGAAGTTCATATCGATGCCGGTGAATTCGCTGCTGAACTCAGCTTGCAGATCCTTGATGAGGTCGGCTTTGGTCCGGTCTGGAGCCCATTCCTCGAAAGGTTTGAGCGGCACGAAGAACTCGCCATTGTTGAATCCTGCCGCATCGCTGCCATTGTCGGGCCGTCCATGCTGGGAAACGACAGTGATGACCTCGGGATGAGATTTCAGGATCGCCCGCATCCGATCCACGATCGGCATGCCGGCCTCAAGCGAGATGGTCGGCGGCATGGATGCGCGGATCCAGAGATTTCCTTCCTCGAGCGCAGGGAGAAACTCTGTCCCAAGGTTGCTTGCCAGGAAACCGCAGAGAACCACGAAGGTGAGGCCGGCCAGCACGGCCACCTTGCGGAAGGCAAGCGCTGCCCGGAGAATGGGGGTGTACACTGCCCGGATGCCGCGCACGATCAGCGTCTCGGTTTCCTCGACATGCTCCGGAAGCAGATAGGAGGAAAGTACCGGAGTAATCGTGAATGTGGCGAACAGCGCACCAACAAGAGCATAGCCATAGGTGCGCGCCATCGGGTTGAAGATTTGTCCCTCGACGCCCTGCATGGTGAAGAGCGGCACGAATGCGGCGAGCGTCACGGCCGTGGAAAACAGAATGGCACTATCGACCTGCATGGCGCTCGCGAAGATGAGACGTAAGCGCAAGATTTGCGACTCGTTGGACCGGCCGTTGTGCCCGTTGGTAATAACCTCAGTGCCAGGAAGAAGATGTTCTCTTTCGCGTAATTGGAAAGTCCTGAATATGTTTTCGACAAGGATAACGGCTGAATCGACGATAATTCCGAAGTCGACGGCGCCGAGAGAGAGCAAGTTAGCGTCCTCTCCTCGCAATACCAGTATTATAATACTGAAGAATAGCGCAAATGGAATATTCACGCCAACGATGATCGCACTTCGAAGATCGCCTAGGAATATCCACTGAATTAGGAATACGAGCGCGCAGCCGAAAATTAGATTGTGAAGGACAGTAGCCGTTGTAATGTTAACGAGCGAGGTTCGATCGTAAAACGGCTCCAGCTTTACGCCTGGCGGCAACGATCCATCCGCGTTGATCCTTGCCACTTCGTCCTTGATCCGGGCCACCACGTCATTTGTGTGCAGCGTCCGGTTCATGACCAGAATGGCGGCCACAACGTCGTTATCGTCGTCGCGCCCCGCTTTGCCAAGGCGCGGCTGGTAACCGACATAGACTTTGGCAACGTCTTTGACCTGCACCGGTACGTTGTTAAACTGCCCGAGTGTGATCGCCTCAATATCTTTAACTTTATACCCTTGCGTGAGATCGATATCGCCGCCGCCGTCGATGAGACCGACGCTCCTTATATTGACGGATTGCTTGCCGATGTTGATCGTCCGCGCGCCGACATTCAGGTTCGCGTTGCCGACTGCCGAAACCAGCTGCGAGACGCTGACGCCGTATGCCTCCAACTTGTTGAGATCCGCCTCGACCTCATATTCTTTAGTCGTTCCGCCCCAAGTGTTGACCTGGACGACGCCCGGAACGTTCAGAAGCCGCAGCTGCAGGACCCAATCCTGGATCGTCCGCAGATTGGTAAGTCCAATATGCTTAGGGCCGGTGAGCTGGTAACGGTAGATCTCGCCGACCAAGCTCGATCCTTGTATGTTTACCTGAACATTGTTCGGCAGGGTAACGTTCTGCGTGATGTTGAGCTGGGTTTGCTCCAGTGCGAAGTAATAATCGACGCCATATTCGAAAGTGAGGCGGACAAAGGAAAGGCCGTAAAACGAGGTCGAGCGGATGTTGGCTAGCCCAGGAGTGATCGCGAGGCCCATCTCCATTGGGATGGTGTAAAGCCTTTCCATTTCCTCGGCTGAAAGCCCGCTCGATTGTGCCGTTAACTCCAGAATGACGGGTGCCGGATTTGGATAGGCTTCGATATTCAGCCGCGTGAACGCAAGCACGCCCCCGCCAATAAATATGGCGAGGAAGAGCAAGACAATTGGACGCCGGGTGAGCCCAAAAGTGATCAGTGGCTTCAGCACTTAATACCTCATGTCTGGACAGTCAGCATAGTCTGCTCACGCAGGCGGCAAACCTGCATGAGCCAGTCCATGCTCATGGATACGAACCTTCTGCTCGCAGTTTTAAATAGCGCCGAGCACCTACACAGCTTCCGCTTTGGCGTACTATACAGGTACCAGCTTACAAACACCTTACAGGCTGACGAAGCCGAAGAATAAATCCACACGAATCCTATATAAAAGTTTTATATTTCTGATACGTTTTCAGTTCTGTTCAGTATTTGCGCAATTAGCACATTCAATATGCAGGCAGATAGATCGCGTAATATTGACGTAGTGCTCATAATAGACTTGCACAAAAACGGTCCAAGTCTATAGAGTCACAGGCCAGTATTGAGTGCTCACTAATGACCGGCATTTGCCCACGCGTTGGCGACAAAAAGTGCGCCGTCCGTCGCCACACGTTCACCGGGCTGCGCTCCTTCGGCGATCTCTACGAAGCCCCCGTGTGAGAGGCCGGTTTTCACCGTGCGGCGCGTGAAGCGATGCCCGTCGGTCGTAGACCACAGCGTCATGGTGCCATCGCCTTCGCGCACGACAGCGATTTCCGGCGCCGCAAGCGCTCGTTTCGGTGCGGCGACTTCGATAGAAAACTCAGCCAGCATGCCCATGCGCAATTCGTGCTGGGGGTCGGCGATCTCCGAGCGGACGAGGACCCGCCTTGTATTGGGATCGACGGTCGCCCCTATCGTCGAGATCTTTCCTTTGTAAATTTTTCCCGGCAATGCCGCGACGCTCACGCTCACCTCCTGGCCTACCCGGAGCTCTGCGATATCTCTTTCCGGTATGTTCGCGAGCATCCACATGGTCGAGATGTCGGCGATTGTGTATGGCGCGGGGGGGCTGCCCGGCTGCACAAGCAGTCCAGGAGCCGCGACGCGCGCCGTGACAAGGCCGGATATCGGGCTCGGAACGACGAGCTCGTGATCGATTGTGCGGTCCGAGATCATTTTGTCGATCTCGGCGTCCGTCTTTCCGAAGATGCGAACAGCATCCCTTGCGGCCCTTAGGCTTCCTTCCGCGGTTTGCTGGTCGGAAATGGCCTGTTCATAGTCTTTCTGAGCGCCGGCGCTTTGCTTATAGAGGTTCTTCTGCCGATCCAAGTTTTTCGTGGTCAAATCGAGAACGCCGGCTGCCGCAATGAGCGTGGATACGGCTTGCACAAGGTCGGGGCTGTCGATGGTGAAGAGGATTTGATCTTTTTTCACCTCGTCGCTGACGCTTGCATAGGCTTTGATAATCCTGCCCTGATAGGGCGTGAACACCTGGGTGAGCAACTCCTCGTTAAAATCGATGCTGCCAACCGCTTGTTTCTCAATCGGAAACACGTGCTCGCCAAGCGGCTCGGTCTTAACTTGAGCAAGCTGCTTTCCGGACAGCTCGATGGACGCCGAAGCCTCCTTTATTTCTTGCGCGGCAGCCGAAGCGAAAAGGCTGCTGCAAGCCGCCATAAACGCGATGAGAGGCAGGACCGCCGCCCTCCGGTCAATGCCCAACTTTTCGAATGTCATACTTCTTGTCTCCGTAAATCCTGGCAGCGATGCCGTCTGCGATGCGCACCGCTCCGGCAAGCGAGGTCTTTAGCGTGCATTGTTTTTTGTTGCTCCGGGATAGGCGGTCAAGATCGGATCCTTCTCGATACCGGTCACGCTGACGAGCCACTTTTGGGCCTCGCTGGCCGGTGCGGCCTCATCCCTGTTCCACCAGCCGCCGCCCAGCGCCTGGAACAGCGCCACTGTGTCGGAATAGCGGTTTTGGAGCGCCGCAATGGTAACCAGCTCCGCCTGCAAATAGGTAGTCTGCGCGGCCAAAAGTTGCGGGAAGGCGACTTGGCCCTGGGTCAGCTGGATCCGCGTCAGGTCCAATGATTTTTTCGCCGCGGCTTCCGCTAAAATTGCTTTTTCCAAACCGATCGTGTCGTGCTTGATCGCATATAGGGAGTCGGCCACGTTTTGGAACGCAGTCAGGACCGCAAGCCGGTATTGCGCCGCGGCCTGATCGAGGCCTGCTTCTGCCGCACGTTGCCTCTGCTGCAAAGTGAAGCCATCGAAAATAACCTGCGATGCGTTTGCGAGCCCGGTGTAGAAATAGAATGCGGGGTTGCTGCTGAACAAGTTTGCGAATTGAGTCCCGCTCCGGCCGATATCGCCGTTGATGGAGAATTGCGGAAGCCGGTTCGCAATCGCAGCGCCAATCAGGGCGGAGGTTGCCCGCATATTTTCCTCCGCCGCGCGCACGTCGGGCCGTTGCGCGACGAGTTTCGACGGCAGGCTCACGGGCAGGGTGCCCGGCAGTTTCAGGCCGGAGAATTCGAACTTCTCCGGCAAGCCTTCACCCGGAAGATGGCCCGACAAGACGGTGAGCGAGTTGCGATTCTGGTCGAGCGCCTTGCGCAAAGGCGGCAAGGTCGCTTCGGTCTGGGCGACGAGCGCCTCCTGGCCCGCGACGTCGAGGCCCGTCAGCTGGCCCAGCTCCTTTTGCAGCTTGACCTTGTCGAGGATGTCCTTCGAGATGACGATCAGCTTTTCCGTCACTTTGATTTGCGCGCGCAAGGACGCTTCCTGGATCGCCCCAACCGCGATGCTCGATGTCAGCGTGAGGAAGGTGGCCTCGTTCATAAAGCGCTGATTATCCTTCACCGCATCGAGGTTCTCGATCTGCCGCCTCGTGCCGCCCCAGACATCGGGCACGTAGGACACGCTGAGTTGCGCCGTATGCAGCGTGTAATAGTTAAGCGAGGGGGGTGAGGATAGGGGCGATGAAACCTCGCTGGCGACTCTTCCGCCGGTGCCATTATAGTTCCCGCTCGCCAAGGGAAAGAGCTGCCCAACCTCGGCGTAGACATTGGCCTGTGCGACGCGGATCGCCGCCCGGGCTGCATCGATATTCGGGTTATCCTTGAGAGCGCGTGTCACGAGATTGTTCAGAGCCGGCGAGCGAAACAGCGTCCAATAGTCCGCGGGCAGATCCCGGTCGATGGCAAAGCGCTGGGTTTTGCCGCCAGCAGTATTGGCTGCATGGAGCCGGTCCGGGGTAAAATTGGCGATCTCTGGCGAGAGCGGTATCTTAAAATCCGGTCCAACTTCGCAAGAACCAAGAAGCACAGCTAGGCCTGTCAATAAAGCGGCGCTGCCAAAACGTTTGGCACACGATCGGCCGCCTATGACGCGTATGCCCTCGAATCCCATATGCCACCCTCACACTAATGCCCATTAGGAGCATTAGGCGACGCGCGCTTACAGGGTCCTTACAGCTCCTGCAGACAAAAAAACCTGTAGCATCTTTGTCATGTTTTCTTCGGTATTGCCCAATTTATAGTCACGATGGGCAATCAAGTGCCCGCCACGGCGAATTCGCTTCCGCAAAAGTGGCGTCCGCTTCGAGAACCCTAGGAGGATTGTCTAGCAAGAAGCAGGCCGCGCGCCGCGCCTTGTGAAGGCTTCATAAAGTTTGGGAATGCTCCGGAAACTCCATTCTGGTTTTCCATCGAGCGAAGCAAGTAAGGAACGGCGTGATGGGGCATCGGCTCCGCTGGCGCCGGCCCGCATCGCACATCTTGACATCCTCAAAACCGCCAAATGCCTCAGCCGGCACCATAAACTTATCGGATTTTGCCGCGGCGCCGCGGCATGAGCCCTGCCCACAGGCTGCGAGCGGCGCGGCGCGCTTGCTTCTTCCAGCGCACCGCCGTCCGGTAGAGCGAAGAGTTTCTGATCCAATATTTGCCATACGCGGCGTTGAGCCAGCCCCACGCATGCACGCGGGCCACGAGCCAAATCTTGCGGCTTTGCGGGCGCACGGCGGTCCAGGTCCGGTCGATCAGTACGAGGCTCACCCCCTGTAGGGCGAGCCAAAGCATAATGCCGGTCTTGGGCCGTTCGGCTATCATAATCGTGGCATAAAGCTTGGCTGGCTCGAGAACCGCGAGCGGTAGCGCGACGCTGAACGTCGCCCAATAAGGCGGCAGCCGGCTCAGGTAAGAGAAGTAAGGCTCGTAGATGTGAACTGCAAAAACTTGCAGGCTTGGCTTTACATAGTTCCTGGCTACGTATGAATCGGCAAGGAGCGCGGCAAGCCATTTGATCTGCGGGTGGAGAATTACGACAAAAATTGCGAATAGAATCTGGACGGTATGCCTCGCCACCCTTCCGGCAATCTTGAAGGGCAGGCTCAAGACGAAGCGCGCTGCGCCCGCCGCATGACCGGACAGGCGGGACGCCGGCTCCTCTTCTGGGATTTCTTCGTTAGGACCGCCAGTCATGTTCTCTCTCAAACCGCCGCTTGCTAAGCAGGGCCGTTACAATCCGGAGTCAGACGGCGTGTCTCAAGCTCCCTCGATACCCAATGGTAAGCAGCGTCGCGCAATGTAGCCCATTGCGGCCAGTCCATGGGCATGATCCCTTCCGCAACTGGAATGGCAAAAGAGCGCAGGCCGCCAGCTGCGGCATCGGTCCCGGCCGCCGCTCCCAGCACCGTTTCGAGGCGCACGCGCTTGTCGGGCGGAATCTGGGTCAGCCGGAACAGCGAGGCTCCGGTCAAGCTCCGATAGGACATTGGCGAAGCACCGAGCGGCGGCGGTTTGGCATGAAGAAAAAAGACGGGCGACGCGGACAGCCCTTCGGCCGCGGCCAAAAGCGCACCGGTTTCGTTCTCTCCGCTTACCAGAATGTCTCCGCCCTCCAAGATGAGTGACGGCAGAATGCCGGGGGGTGCAATGCCGGCCCGTACCGCGCCGTGAAGGCGCCCGTCGCGGTGAATCTGCGGCGCGCCCGCAGAAAGCGAACGCGACACCGCGGCAAACGGACGGCTGGCGGCTGGGATTTCCAATCCCTTCAAGGCGCCAACAAGGAAATTATCGAGCGCGGCAGGATCGCAAAGTCCCGCTTCGACGCGTGAGGCCCGCTTCCACAAGAGCGGATTGGCCAGCTCGCGGAAAATCGCTTGCCCGGCGGAGAGCTTGCCGCATGCCAGAAGACCCGCCGGCAGAACGGCGCTGCCTGCGGCGGCGAGGCACACCGCAGGCAAGCCATGCTCCTCGAAGGCCAGCAGCGCGCCAAAAATCGCTGCGGCGTGAACGCCTGAGCTCGCGGCAGCGATGGTATTTCCCTTGCCAAGAAATGCTTGGCTTATCAGCCGCACGGCGCCGGGCGCTGTGAAGTCCAGCAATTGAGCCGAGCGGTAGCGGCGCGGTTCTATCCAAGCGGCGGCATCGCGGATCGCGTTGGTTGCGGTCTTCGCAAGGACAAGGAAGCAGTTCTGAGCACCGCGTACTGCTAAGGCGTGCCTTTCGAGCACGGACAATCCTGCATCCCCGCCGCTTGCGATGAACAGGATCCCGTCCGCTTCCCCGATGGCCTCCTTTGCAAAATCGAGCTCCGTCTCATCGGTGACGATGAGGGTGATATCGAACTCGAGCTCCTGCTCCTGGAACCAATGCGCGATACCGGGCGAATCGAGCGCCAACGCGCCCGGCATGCCTGCCCCGAAGCTTCCGCTGCTAAGAACCCGGACTTCGGCGAGGCTTTCCAATGTAGCCAGGAGCGCTTCCTTCAAACCGGGTTCCAAATATCTTTGCGAGCCGGCAGGGCAGACCACAAGACGCGACAGCTTGCCCGGCGCGCGGCCCCCTTGCGTGCTCTCCTGCCACATGCGTGAGAGCGCAGCAGCAAGGAGGGCCGGGCTTGACCGCGCAGCGGCAGCAAAATCGTCCCAAGCGAGCGTCAAGAGAACCGTCTCGCGAAGCGCGACGGCGGTTGCTTGCGCGGGCTTGCGCCTGAAGAAGGCCTCGGGCTCAACCGGCGCGCCCTGTCCGGCTTCCGGCATGCCAGGCTCCAGCGCGGCGAGGCGTCCCGAAACGACGATGCCGAGCTCGCCGACAGCTTCACCGGCGACCGAAGCCATCTCCCCCTTGGCGACGATTTTGAGCGCGCAAAAGGCATAAAGCGTTTGCAATTGCGCCTCGTCCAGCGCTGCAAAGGCCGGTAGCGATGCCAAAAGCCGGATATAGGGTTCGCAAGCTTCCATGCCGCTCTTCTAACCCGGATTCTAGCCGGTAATAAAGCGGGCGATTGGGGGCTGAATTTCGCCCGCGACGTTCCGGCCACAATTGAGGGCCGGTGTCATAAAAGTGAAGCGTTCCGGAGCAAGCATGGGCGGGCCGGCAGGCCGCACTTGCCGGATCTCTTGCCGGGCGCTAGCCAATTGGTGCAAAGTGCATGGAGTGGGCAGCGCACCTCGATCTCCAATACTGGTTCTCTTCGCTGCAATGAGAAAAATCTTGAGGAGGCCCGCGCCGGCCTTACGATGACCATTCCACTTCGTTTCCTGGCCGCCGTGCGATGCAAGACAGATGAAGCAGCCTGCGACCGCGATGAGTATTTACGGAGACGGATTTAATAGTTTAGTGACACAACAGCCGATCCGGAGGGGAGACGGGAAGGTTCCACCGTGCGCGGAGCGCCGCGAAAGTTTCCGATCCTCTCATCACTCAGATTGATGCTTCGCACCGTTAGATAGACGCGTCACACAAAGGAGGGAGCGTTATGCCAGAACAACTCAAGACCCCGATACGCCGGCTTGGAATCTTGACCGGCGGTGGCGATGTGCCCGGACTGAACCCGGCCATTAAGGCGGTGGTCCATCGTGCCGATTCCATGGGTATTAGCGTCCTTGGCCTGAGAGGCGGGTGGGAAGGCATCACCTTCCTCGACCGCTCCCGGGGCCGCGAGGGCGTCGTGTTCCGCCACGACGATCCGCAGACCTGGCAGCATGGGCACGTCATGCCGCTGACGCGTCTTTCGACGAGCGAAATCGATCGTCAGGGCGGCACGATATTGCAGTCGACCCGCACCAATCCTGGCAATGTGAAAGTGAGCGACCTGCCGCCGCATCTCGCCTCTTACGGTGCAGGACGCGCGCCGGGCGACAAAGTCGATCTGACCCGCGAAGTCATCGAGAACATGCGCTTTCTGGAGCTGGATGGCATCGTCGTCGTCGGCGGCGACGACACGCAGAGCTTCGGCGCAAGGCTGGTTTCGGAGGGCGTTCCCGCTTGGGGCATTCCGAAAACCATGGATAATGACGTGCCCGGCACCGATTACTGCCTCGGCTTCCAGACCGCGATCGAGCGGGCGAGCGAGTTTATCGGCCGCATCCGTTCCACGGGGGGCTCGCACCGCGAAACCATCCTTTTCCGGATTTTTGGCCGCAACGCAGGCTTCACGGCGATCGAAACCGCCATCGTTGCCTCGGTCAACCGCGTCTTGATCCCGGAGGTGCCCTCCAATATCGACCGGCTGGCGGAATTGATCGCCGCCGACCGTGAGAACCCGCTGCAATATTCGACCGTTATTCTGTCCGAAGGCGCCAACCTCGGCATGCCTGTGCCGGAAGAGGGCCCGGCCGACGCCTATGGCCATCGCAAGAAGATCGATATTGCCGAATTCCTCGCCAGGGAGCTTAGCCAGCGCATGCCCAAGGTGCGGTTCCTGAACATGGACATTACCTACATTCTGCGCGCGGGCGAACCCGTGGTTCACGATAGGTATATGGGTTACTATTATGGCAACCTCATCATGAATCAGGTGCAAGAGAAGCGGCACGGCGTCATGGCTGCCCACCGCGACGGGCAGTTCATCGTGACCGACATTCCCGGCAAGAACTATCCCGCCCGGACCGTCGATCCGGCCGATTACGACCCCACGGAGTACCGGCCGAACTTCGAGCGCATCACCGGCCCCTACCGGCCGCAGCCGGTAACGAGATAGCCGCATCGCCGCGGCTTGCAGAAAGACAGCAAAACGGCTGCGGCATGCGCGGCCGTTTTTGACAAGAACGGCGGGCGGTGTACGTTCCTACCGCTCGCCGTAGCACCCTCTTTACTTTACGCGCATGTTGGCGGCATTTAGCGCTATGAGCATCGAAAAACGCGCCGTCCGGGCGGACGATGACGGGCTCCGTCTCGACCGCTGGCTAAAGAAATATTATCCGTCGCTCCCGCATACGCTCGTGCAAAAGCTCGTGCGCACTGGCCAGGTGCGCGTCGACGGCGGTCGCATGAAGGCGGATGCACGCCTTAGCACGGGCCAGGAAATCCGGGTCCCAACGCATTTTGCAGCGCCGGCCGCCGAGGCTGAGCCCTCGCTCAAGCCCCCGCCGGGGATGTCGAAAGCCGACCGCGATTTCATCGAGCGGATGATCGTTTTCGAGAACGATTACATCGCCGTCTTGAATAAGCCCTACGGTATTGCCGTTCAGGGCGGGACGAAAACCTCGCGGCACATCGATGGCCTGCTCGCCGGCATGGCGGATCGCTTTGGCGGCGAGCGTCCGCGCCTTGTCCACCGGCTCGACCGCGATACCACCGGCATTCTCGTCGTCGCAAAAGACCGGCAAACCGCAGCGCGGCTCGGCCGGCTCTTCCAAACGCGCTCGGTGCAAAAAATCTATTGGGCGATCGTGCGCGGCGTGCCGAAGCCGCTGCAGGGCAAGGTCGAGGTCCCGCTCGTAAAAGCGGCGGGGCCGGAGGGCGACCGTGTCCGCAAAGCGCGGCCGGGCGAGCAGGACCTCGCGCAGCACGCAACCACCTATTATTCGGTGATCGATAGGGTGGCCCAGCAGCTCGCGTGGGTTTCGCTCAAACCGGTGACGGGGCGCCAGCATCAGCTTCGCGCGCATATGGAAATTCTGGGTACGCCGATCTTGGGCGATCAAAAATATGGTGATATGGCTGAATTGCCAATGGACGGGATAGAAAACAAGCTGCATCTTCATGCGCGGCGCCTAACCCTGAAGGACGCCAAAGTGGGGGATATCGATATCTCGGCTCCGCTGCCCGCGCATATGGCGAAGACGTTCGAGCTTTTGGGGTTCGAGGCGCAGCGCTACGATGAGTAGGGTGAGCGGTATATTAATCCAAGGTCCTGATTTTTCTTTAGTCAGCTTGGCGTAATCTCGCAGGGCCAGTATGAGTAAAGTTGTGACGTGGGTTCGGTGCTCAACTAGACCTGTACGGATGGCTGGAAATGACATTCACATCCAAGCTTATTGTTTTCGACTGCGACGGTACTCTTGTCGATAGCCAGCATTTGATTGCCGAGAGCATGCGCCTAAGCTTTGAGGGCTCGGGTCTAGCAGCGCCCGAGCGTACCGCCATATTGCGCACTGTCGGTCTTTCTGTCCCCGAAGCGATGAGGGTGCTCGCACAGGAGCAATCCCCGGGAACGAGGGATGAGCTTGCCCGCTCTTATCGCGAGTGGTGCATGGTTTTGCGGCGCCAGCCGAACACCGATGAGCCATTATTTCCAGGAGCTGCCTCTCTCCTTTTCAGCCTCGCCGCAAGAGAGGACGTCTTGCTCGGGCTAGCTACGGGCAAGTCGCGCCGCGGCGTCACGCGCTTCATCGAGCAGAACGGATTGCAGGGCATCTTTGCAACTGTGCAAACAGCCGACGACGCTCCGTCGAAGCCGCATCCGGCAATGCTCTTGCAAGCGATGGAAGAGACCGGCGCCACCCCCGGCACAACAATTATGATCGGCGACACGTCCTACGACATGTTGATGGCCAATTGCGCAAATGTGGAAGGCATTGGCGTAAGCTGGGGCTACCATCCCGTGGCGGATCTGAGAAAGGGCGGGGCAAAAACGATCGTCCGCAGTTTCGCTGCCTTGGAGCACGCGCTTCAGGCCGCCCGGCAGCCCGCGGCTCAATACGAGGCGGTCGCCTAAATAAGGCCCCTCACCTAACACCGGCCTTCGTTGACGCTGAAAAGTTCCCCCTCACCCCAACCCTCTCCCAGCAAGCTCGCCAAGGCGAGAGTGCTGGGAGAGAGACAGAGTGAGGGGGGCTTAAACTGCTTCCGTTTAAATAGGACAGACTTTAAATGAGACCGTGCGCCCTTGCCGCCTCCACAAGCGGCCGCCGCGGACGCGGCCCCACATGGACGATCACCTCCGACGCGGCGAGGCTGCCAAGCCGCCCGCAGGTTTCGAGATCGCTCCCCGACGCTAGCCCGAACAGGAAGCCCGCCGCATAGAGATCGCCCGCGCCCGTGGCATCGACGAGCTTTTCGATGGGCACGGCCGGCACGGCTATCGCGCGCTCGCCTTCGATGATAACCGCGCCCTTCTCGCTGCGCGTGATCGCGGCCATGGAGCATTCGGTCTTGATCTCTGCACAGGCCTCTTCGAACGTCGAGCCGGGAAAGAGCGACAGCAGCTCCCGCTCATTCGCAAAGACGATATCGACGCGGTCGCGGATAAAGCTACGGAAACCCTCGCGATGCCGGTCCACACAGAAGGGATCGGACAAGGTGAAGGCGACCTTCGTACCGGCGGCGCGGGCGAGGTCTGCGGCGGTGTGGAACGCGGCGCGCGCCTCTACGGGATCGAACAAATAGCCCTCCAGATAGAGAACTTGGCTCGCCTCGATGGCGGCGCGGTCGAGATCGGCATCGGCGAACTCGGCGGCGGCGCCCAGGTTCGTGTTCATGGTGCGCTCGCCGTCCGGCGTTACAAGGATGAGGCAGCGGCCAGTCGGCGTTTCGCTTTTGGCCTCGCCATCGCTGAAGACGACGCCGATGGAGCGGATATCGTGCGCAAACACCCTTGCGAATTGATCGTGGCCCACCTTGCCCATGAAGCCGGCGCGGCCGCCGAGCGATGCGATGCCGGCGCAAGTGTTTGCCGCCGAGCCGCCCGACGTTTCGACGGCGGGTCCCATCTTGTCATAGAGCGCGGCAGCTTCTTCCGGCGAGGTCAGGCGCATCGTGCCCTTGGCAAGCGAGAACTCTTCGAGCAGCGCCTCCTCGCAGGAGGCGATGATATCGACGAGGGCGTGACCGATGCCGGTTACTTGCAGGGGCTTTGTCATGAGGATGGAGCTTCCGTTTCTGTTGCGGCAGGCGCCGGCGTTTTTGGTTCGAATTTGCAGAGACCGGCTATGACGCAGCGCCAGCACTCGGGCTTGCGCGCCTTGCAAACGTAGCGGCCGTGAAGGACGAGCCAATGAT
>Ga0074046_10001891_pt1 | contig 18444 bp, 13 predicted proteins | sample BogForMeECP23OM3_FD_94441 | JGI IMG/M metagenome (GOLD analysis project Ga0074046, IMG submission 94441) | Bog forest soil microbial communities from Calvert Island, British Columbia, Canada - Bog Forest MetaG ECP23OM3 | ecosystem: Environmental > Terrestrial > Soil > Wetlands ... | reverse complement strand
TCGCGCATCGCGTCGGTGCCGAGCAGGCAGCTCGCCTCCTCGCTGCGGAAGATGTCCACCAGCGTGGCGTTGTCCATCGCGTCAACGTGCTGGGCCAGCAGCGGGATGCCCGCCTCTTCCAGCGGGCGGACGATGCGCTGGTGCACCGCACGCAGGCGGGAGATCGCGGTGAACAGCCCGAGCCCGCCGCCGCTCGCGGCCTGGAACAGCGCGCGATAGGCGCCGGCGACCGCGCCGGCCTGCGGCACGACGTCGGTGACCACGAACACCCGCGTCTGCGCCGCGTAGTCGAACGGCGAGGCCACCGCGGCGCGAATCGCCGGCGCGGCGAGGTGCGGCGTGCCGATCCGCGCCTCGGCCGCTTCCCACGCGGCCTCGGCGTCCGCCCCGCCGGAATCGCGCAGCGTGGCCGAGGTGACCAGCATTCCGTGCGCCGACGCGCCGAGGGTCAGCGCGAACGGAATCGTCGGGTCGAGCCAGTGTCGGCACAGCGCGACGTCGTGATCGCCCGTGGCGCGCCGGTCGAGCCGAACGAGTGTGACGTTCTCCGGCCGCTCGTCCGGCGCCGGGCCGGCGCGGGCCAGCGTCTCCAGCATCGCCCGCCAGGCGCCCAGCGGGTTCAGCGCCCGACGCAGGATCGCTCGGGCGACCCCTTCGATCGTGCCCCGCGCCTCTTCGGTCAGTTCCTCGGCCTCGTCTTCCAGCCGCGCGAGCAGGCGGGCACGCAGCGTGGTCAGCGGCTCGGCGATGCGGCCGAGCGCGCGTTCCAGGCGTTCGGCCGCCTCCGCCAGGCCCTCGGAGAGCGGGAAGACGTCGCATTCGTGCTGGCCGGGGCCGGGCGCGTCATCCTCCAGCCGGGCGAGGACGTGGCGACGGAGCAGCCGGAGGAAATCCTCGGTCGGGTTGCTGCGGCCGGGTTCCAGGCCGCCGAGTTCGGGCGTCGCGTCGGACAGCCGCGCGGGCCAGTCCCGTGCGGCCAGTGCCCCGGCGGCCGTCAGTGCGGCATCGAGCGGGGCGGACAGGTCGCCCTGGTCGGCGGTGATGTCGAGCAGCCGGGCGCGCAGGCCGCGCGGACCCGGCCGGTTGTTCTCCGGGCCGAGCAGCCAGTGGCGCAGCAGCGCCGTCTCCTGGCCCGACAGTGCGGCCGAGAACGCGCTGTCGGCGGCGTCGAACAGGTGGTGGCCCTCGTCGAACACGTAGCGCGTCGGCACGCCGGCCTCGTCCAGCCCGCCGAGTGCGGCCTGCGTCAGCACCAGCGCATGGTTGGCGATCACCAGCTCGGCGTGGCGGGCGCGGCGGATGGTGTGCTCGACGTAGCAGCGCCGCCAGTGCGGACAGCCGCCGTGCAGGCACTCGCCGCGCCGGTCGGCGAGGCTGGTCGTGAAGCGGCTGCCGAACAGCTCGGCGAACCAGCCGGGCAGGTCGCCGCCCTGGATGTCGCCGTCGTCGGTCGCCAGCGTCCAGCGCGCGATCAGGCCGAGCGGCACGGCAGCGGCGCTGCGCGCCTGCACCGACACCGCCTCCTCGAGCCGCAGCAGGCACAGGTAGTTCTCGCGTCCTTTGCGCACCACGAAACGGCGGCGCCGGGCGGCGGGGTCGGGTTCCAGGCGCTCCAGCTCGGCCTCGACCTGCCGCTGCAGGTGCTTGGTGTAGGTGCTGATCCACACCGCACCGCTGTTGCGCTCGGCCCAGAGGCTCGCCGGCGCCACGTAGCCGAGCGTCTTGCCGGTGCCGGTCCCCGCCTCCGCGAGCACCACGTGCGGCGAGCCGGGCACGTCGCGCGGCGCGAACGCAGCCGTGGCGGCGGAGGCGTAGTCGGCCTGCGACGGCCGCTGCTCGGCGTCGCTCCCCAGCAGCGACGCCAGCCGCTGCCGGGCCTCGGCCGGCTCGACTCCGTGGCTGCCGGCAGGCGGGCGCGGCGGCACCGCGTCCCAGGTCGGCAACCGGCGCCAGACGCGGAACGCCTCGCCCGACGGGCGTGTGCCGGTCGCCCGCAGGGCGGTCAGCACGGCCCCGGCCCAGGGCCAGCCGGCCGCGCCCATCTGTGCGGCCAAGCCGGCGGCATCCCGGTTGGCCGGCAGGTCCGCCCCGGCCGCGAGCCGCCCGAGCAGCGCCTCGGCTAGCTCCGGCAGCGCCGCCGCCTCGTGTTCCAGCCCCACCGGAGGCGGCTCCAGCCCGAGTGCCGAGCACATCCCGCGCGCCGTGGGCGCTGCCGACCGGGCCGGGCAGACGAAGGCGAACAGCTCCAGCAGGTCCAGCGCCTCGGTATCACGCTTGAGCCCAAGCCGCGCGAAGGTCGCCGGCCGATGGATCAGCAGCGGCAGGCTGCCCGCGATCAGCCCAGCCGCCTCGAGCGCCGGCACGGTCAGCAGCTCGCCGTCCGGCGTCAGCACGGCGGCAAGTGCATGCCCCGCCGCCACGCACGGCGCCGCAGGTACGCGAGTCGCTGGGGAGTCCATTCTGCGGGGAATTATCGGGGAGGCTCGCCCGCCCCGCTAGGTCGACGACAATCTCGAGGTCGTGTGAGAAGCGCCGCGCAGCCCTTCGCGCGCACGAACGCGCCGGTTGACCCGGCCACCCCCGGTTTCTAGCTTCCGCGCCATGCCTGTAACCGCTGGTAACAACGCGCTTCCGAAGGCGTGGCCTTTCGAGGAAGCCGCCCGGCTCGCCGCCCGGCTTGCCGGCCGGCCGACGGCCGAGGCGCTGTTCGAGACCGGCTACGGCCCGTCCGGCCTGCCGCATATCGGCACGTTCGGCGAGGTCGCCCGCACGTCCTGGGTCCGCCGCGCCTACACCGACCTCACCGGCCGCCCGTCGCGGCTGATCGCCTTCAGCGACGACATGGACGGGCTGCGCAAGGTGCCGGAGAACGTGCCCAATCGGGACCTCCTGACCCCGCACCTCGGCAAGCCGCTGACCCGCATCCCCGACCCGTTCGGCACCCATGAGAGCTTCGGCGCGCACAACAACGCCCGCCTGCGCGCCTTCCTCGACGGCTTCGGCTTCGACTACGAGTTCGCCTCGGCCACCGACTACTATGCCGCCGGCCGGTTCGACGCGGCCCTGATCCGTGTCCTCGAAACCTTCGACGAGATCATGGCGGTGATCCTGCCCACGCTCGGGCCGGAGCGTCGCGCCACCTACTCGCCGGTGCTGCCGGTCCACCCCCGCACCGGCATCGTCATGCAGGTGCCGATCGACGCCCGCGACCCCGCCGCCGGCACCATCGTCTGGCGCGATCCTAGCAGCGGCGAGCGGTTCGAAACCGACGTGCGAGGCGGCCGGTCCAAGCTACAATGGAAGGCCGACTGGGCGATGCGGTGGTACGCGCTCGGCGTCGACTACGAGATGTCGGGCAAGGACCTGATCGAGAGCGTGAAGCTCTCCAGCCGGATCTGCCGCATCCTCGGCGCCGAACCGCCGGTGGGCTTCACCTACGAGCTGTTCCTCGACGAGCACGGGCAGAAGATCAGCAAGAGCAAGGGCAACGGCCTGTCGGTCGAGGACTGGCTCCGCTACGCCCCGCCCGAGAGCCTCGCCCAGTTCATGTACGGCAAGCCCACGGCGGCCAAGCGGCTGTATTTCGACGTCATCCCGCGCGCCACCGACGACTACCTCGCCAATGCGGCAAAGCTGCGCGAACAGGACGGAGCCGTCGCACGCGCCAACCCGGCGTGGCACATCGACGCCGGCCGGCTGCGCAACGACAACGACAGCCCGGTGTCGTTCGCCATGCTGCTCAACCTCGCGAGCGTGGTGAACGCGGAGAGCCCGGAGATCCTGTGGGGCTTCATCCGCCGCTACAGCCCCGGCGCGACGCCGCAATCGAAGCCGTTCCTCGACCGGCTGGTGCACCACGCGATCGCCTACTACCGCGACTTCGTGCGGCCGGAGAAACGCTACCGGCACCCGACCGAGACCGAACGCGCCGCCCTGGCCGACCTCGCCGAGACGCTGCGCGGCATCGACGGCACGCCAGATGCCGAGGCGATCCAGACGATCGTGTACGAAATCGGCAAGCGCCACCCGTTCGCCGAATTGCGCGCCTGGTTCGGCTGCCTGTACCAGGTGCTGCTCGGCCAGGACGAAGGCCCGCGCTTCGGCGGCTTCGTCGCCCTGTACGGCATCGCCGAAACCATCGCGCTGATCGAGGCCGCCCTGCTGCGCCCTGCCGATGCTGCCTGACCCCAAGTCCGACAAGCGCGCCGAGCCGGCGGTGTTCCACCGCGTGCTGCGCCATGTGCCGACGGTGCTCGGCCTGGGCCTTCTGTTCGGCGCGGTCTACGTGGTGTGGCGCGAGGCGCGGCACATCAAGATCGAGCAGGTCGCAGCCGCGCTGCACGGGCTGGGCACCCACGCGATCGCGATGGCGGCCATGTGGACGTTCCTCGCCTATTTCGTGCTGACCTTCTACGACCGGCTCGGCACGATCTACGCGGGCCACCGCGTGTCGTACTCCCGCGCCGCCTTCGCCTCGTTCTGCGCCTATGCGTTGTCGCACAACCTGGGCCTCGCGGCGGTGTCCGGCGCGGCGGTGCGCTACCGGCTGTATTCGCACTGGGGGCTGCCGCCGCTGAAGATCGCGCGGATCGTCGCCTTCTGCGCCCTGACCTTCGGCCTGGGTGCGATGGTGCTGGAAGGTGCCATCCTGTGGATCGACCCCGGTTCGGTGCCATTCTTCGGCTCCTTGCTGCCGACATGGGCGATGCACGCGATCGGCACCGCATTCTGGCTCATCGTCGGGGGCTACATCACGCTGTCGTCGGTCGTCGGTTCGTTCACGCTGTTCGGCCATGCGATCGAGCTGCCGCGCTGGCGGATGGCGCTCGCGCAGGTGGCGCTGGCAACCGTCGACGTCGCGGTGACGACCTCGATATTCTACGCCTTGGTGCCGCACACGCACGGCCTGACCTGGCTGCGCTTCGCCGGCGTCTATCTCGCGGCGTACAGCGCCGGGCTGGTGGCCAACCTGCCGGGCGGCCTCGGCGTGTTCGACAGCGCGATGCTGCTCGGCCTGCAGCCGTGGATGGACGCGCCGCACGCGCTGAGCGCGATCCTCGTGTTCCGGCTGCTGTACTACATCATCCCGCTGTTCCTCGCCGGCAGCCTGTTCGCCGGCAACGAGCTGATGCTGCGCGGCGGCTCGCTGCTGGCGCGTGCGCGCGGCGGGGCCGTCGCACCCGGCGTGGGCGCGGTGCGGGTGAGCACGTGGAGCGAGCCCGACTTCGCCGTGGCAACCGCAACCGGCGTGGTGGCGCTGTGCGGCACGCTGTTGCTGGCGCTGGGCCTGCTGTCGCCGCGGCCTAGTTTTGCCTGGATCGACCCCGATCTCGCCGACATGGCGGCCGAGGCCGGGCAGTTCATCCCGTCATTGATCGGCGCCGGCCTGCTGGTGCTGTCGATCGGGTTGAGCCGGCGGGTGAACCTCGCCTGGACGCTGACTGTGGTGCTGCTGGTGCTGGGCACGCTGTTCTCCATCGCCGAGGGCGAGCAGCACTGGGTGACGGCGATGCTGGTGCTGTCGGCGCTGATGATCGCGCCGTTCCGCCCGGCGTTCTACCGACATGCGCACCTGCTGAGCGTGAAGCTGTCGGCCGAGACCGTGCTGCCGCTGTTCGCGCTGATCGGCTGCCTGGTGATCCTGGCCGCGTTCGAGCGGCATGTGCGCTACTTCGCCGACAATGCGTGGTGGGAGATCGTGATCTCGCCGGAGATCGCGCCCGGCACCCGTGCCGCGATGGCGGCGACGGTCGCGATCGCGCTGTATGCGACCTGGCACCTGATCCGCCCCGGCCGCGTGACGACCTTGCCGTGGACGCTGGACAGCCGCCGGTTGCTCGCGCGCTTCGGCGGCGTGTTGCCGGCGGCGCACGCGGACGGCGTGCTGCTCGGCGAGGCCGAGGCATCGGGCGTGGCGTTCCGCCGTTGCGGCCGGATCCTGCTGGCGCTGGGCGATCCGGTCGGGTCGGCGTCCGACATCCCGACGACGATCTGGCGGTTCCGCGACCTCGCGGTGCAGGAGGGGCGCGATCCGGCGTTCTGGAACGCGGGGCCGTCGCTGCTGTCGCTGTATGCCGATGTCGGCCTGACTGCGCTGCCGCTGGAGGCCGCCGCGCCGGCGCGTTCGGGCTTCCTGGTCTGCTCGCCGGAGAAGGACCTGAACGCGCTGCTGCCGTTGCTGAAGGAAGTCGGGGGAAACCAGTTCCGTCTGGGCGAGGCGGCGGCCGCGTAGCGCGGGTTCAGAGACCCCGACGCATGTTTGTTGAGCCGTCATTGCGAGGAGCGTAGCGACGAAGCAACCCAGAGCCGCGCGAAAGGCATCCGTCACGCGGCTCTGGGTTGCTTCGCTGTGCTCGCAATGACGACCTTATTCTCCCACCGGACCCTCCGACCATTCCCGCCACAGCAGCACCGAGGCCGCCATCAGGGCGGGACCGAGGAACAAGCCGAGCAGCCCGAAGCTCCCCAGCCCGCCCAGGATCCCGAAGATGACCAGCACGAACGGAAGGCGGGTTGCGCCGCCGATGAAGGCCGGGCGCACGAAGTGGTCGGAGACGAAGATCACGCACACGCCGAACGCCACGATCGCGACCGCCCAGACGGTGCTGCCGTCGAACAGCAGCGTGGCGCCGGCGACGAGGACCGGCAGCATGGAGACGAAGGGCGGCATGCACCCGACCGCCGTGACGGCGCCGAACAGGATGGGATGGGGAACACCTGCAACGGCATAGAAGATGCCGATGAGGACACCTTCGCCCAGGCCCACCAGCACCAGGCCGGCCAGTACGCCACGGATCGCGCGCACCATCATCAGGCCGACCCGCTCGCCGTGCGGGCCGAATGCCCGCGTGCCCGCGCGCTGTAACTGCGCGGCGAGTACGTCGCCGTCGCGCAGCAGGAAGAACAGGGTCAGCAGGGTGAAGCCGAACACGCCAAGTTCGTGCAGCAGCCAGCCGCCTGCCTGACGGCCATGGGTGATCAGTTCGCTGCGCTGCACGCCTTGGGTCATCCGCGATGCACTGCCCGGCTCGACCAGATGCGCAGCCCACCATTCCGCCATCGTATCGCCCACCCAGGGAAGGTGGTGGAGGAAGTCCGGCACCGGCACGCCGCCTTCCCAGGCCGTTCGTGCCCAGACATAAGCGCCGCGCACCTCCGCAGCCGCCTCGACGCCGAGCAGGCCGAGCGGCAGCAGCACAAGCAGGGCGATCGCCAGCGTCAGCAGTCCCGGCGCCAGCAGGTGACCACGGCCGCGCATGTGCGCGCGCAGCGTCGCGCAGGCCGGCCACAGCACGATGGCTAGAACCGTCGCCCAGGCGATGGCCTTGAGAAAGTCGTGCAGGGTCCAGAGCGAGGCGGCTGCCAGCAACACTGCCAGCAGCCCCACCGCCCAGCGGCGCACCGGCGGAGGAGGAGCTTCGACGGCGGGCTGCTCATTGATGACGACGGGCGTGTCGGCCGACATCGCAAACGGCGCTCCTGCCAAAGGTGCGCGCGGCGGGCGCGCAGATGAATGCTAAGGCGCAGACGGGAGCTCCGCCAATCCGATCGCGCAGCGACCGCGCCGCGTTCAGCCGGCCCCCCGCCGCGGCAGAAAGTTCGTACTGTTCAGTGTCGCGACCTCCTCGTCGCGCTGGTTGAGGATCGCTGTGCGCATCCGCACAATGCCGAGATGCGGGCGCGTCGCCGATGGACGCAGGCTCATCACCTCGATCTCGACGCGCAGCGCGTCGCCCGGACGCACCGGCGTAAGCCAGCGTACCTCCACGCTGCCGCCCATCCCGCCGCCGGCGACGGGCAACGCCTCCGTCATCAGCCGGCTCGCGGTGCTCGCCGTGTGCCAGCCGCTGGCGACCAGTTCACCGAACGCGCTGTCCGCCGCGGTGTCCTCGCCGACATGGCCCGGATGCGGGTCGAACTCGCGCGCGAACGCGACGATGCGGTCACGCTCCATGACAATCTCGCGCGAGCCGCGAAAAATCTGACCTGCTACAAGATCCTCGAAGTACACTCCGTCTGCCATCGCAAAATCCCGTAACTCCCTTCCGCCCGCGTTGTGCCATGCTTCCCCGGCACCAGATATCGGCACAGCGTGCGCACCTTCCGGAACAACAGGTGGTGGCGGACAGGAAACCGTGAGCAGGACAGCGCATTAAGGGCCATGTTCGGCGACCAGCAACCAACTCACCGCAAGGCGGGACACTCCCTTATGCCGCTGTCCACCGCGAAGACGCGTGTCACGGAAGGGCGGCCGTTTCCGCTCGGCGCCACCTGGGACGGGCTGGGCGTCAACTTCGCCCTGTTCTCGGCGTATGCGACCAAGGTCGAACTGTGCCTGTTCGACGCGCGCGGCGAGCGCGAGCTGGAACGCATCGAGCTGCCGGAGTTCACCGACGAGGTCTGGCACGGCTACCTGCCCGACGCGCGGCCCGGCACGATCTACGCCTATCGCGTGCATGGACCGTACGAGCCCAATGCCGGCCACCGCTTCAACCCCAACAAGCTGCTGCTCGATCCGTACGCCAAGGGGCATGTCGGCCAGCTGAAATGGGGCCCGGAGGTGTTCGGCTACCAGCTGGAATCCGGGAACGACACCACCTTCGACGAGCGCGACAGCGCCGCCCTGATGCCGAAGTGCCGCGTGGTGGACCCCGCCTTCACCTGGGGCCTCGACCAGCCGCCGCGCGTGCCCTGGGAGCGCACCATCATCTACGAGACGCATGTGCGCGGCTTCACGCGCCTGCATCCGTCGGTGCCGAACCGGCTGCGCGGCACGTTCGCCGGCATGGCGGTCAAGGAGGTCGTCGACTACATCCGCGGCCTCGGCGTTACCGCCGTCGAGCTGCTGCCGATCCACACCTTCATCAACGACAGCCTGCTGCTCGACAAGGGCCTGACGAATTACTGGGGCTACAACACGATCGGCTTCTTCGCCCCCGATCCGCGCTACTCGGCGTCGAACTCGACCGGCGAGTTCAAGGCGATGATCGCCCACCTGCACGATGCCGGGATCGAGGTCCTCCTCGACGTGGTGTACAACCACACCGCCGAGGGCAACGAGCGCGGCCCGACGCTGAGCTTCCGCGGCATCGACAACGCCAGCTACTACCGGCTGCTGCCCGACAAGAAGCGCTACTACATCAACGACACCGGCACCGGGAACACGCTGAACCTGTCGCACCCGCGCGTGCTGCAGATGGTCACTGACAGCCTGCGCTACTGGGTGCAGGAAATGCACGTCGACGGCTTCCGCTTCGACCTCGCGACCATCCTCGGCCGCGAACCATACGGCTTCGACGAGGGCGGCGGCTTCCTCGACAGCTGCCGGCAGGACCCGGTGCTGTCGTCGGTCAAGCTGTTCGCCGAACCGTGGGACGTCGGACCCGGCGGCTATCAGGTCGGCGCCTTCCCGCCCGGCTGGGCGGAGTGGAACGACCGCTTCCGCGACACCGTGCGCGCATTCTGGAAGGGCGACGAGCACATGGCCAAGGAGCTGGCCTCGCGGCTGTGCGCCTCGGCCGACCTGTTCAACAAGCGCGGCCGCAAGCCGTGGGCGAGCGTGAACTTCATCACCGCGCACGACGGTTTCACGCTCAACGACGTCGTCAGCTATAACGGCAAGCGCAACGACGCGAACGGCGAAGGCGGCCGCGACGGGCACTCCGACAACCGCAGCTGGAACCATGGCGCCGAAGGCCCGACCGACAACCCGGACATCAAGGAGCTGCGCGAGCGCCAGAAGCGCAACCTGCTGGCGACGCTGCTGCTGTCGCAGGGCACGCCGATGCTGCTGGCGGGCGACGAGTTCGGCCGCACGCAGAAGGGCAACAACAACGCCTATTGCCAGGACAACGAGATCAGCTGGGTGGACTGGCGCCTCAGTCCCGAAGGTCAGTCGCTGTCCGATTTCGTCCGCAAGCTGATCGCCCTGCGCCACGCCTACCCGATCCTGCGCCGCGGCCGGTTCTTCACCGGCGAGTTCAACGAGGCGGTCGGCGTGCGCGACGTCACCTGGGTCCGTCCCGACGGGCGGGACATGGAGCTGTCCGACTGGGAAGACGCCACCACGCGCTGCTTCGGCATGCTGATGGACGGCCGCGCGCAGGCTACCGGCATCCGCCGCCCGGCGAGCGACGCGACGCTGCTGTTCCTGGTCAACGCGCATCACGAGGACGTGCCGTTCACCCTGCCGGAGACCGCGGGCGGTCGGCACTGGCGGGTGATGTTCGACTCGGCAGCACCCGACGGCGACGGCAGCCCGACCTACGGCATCGGCGACGGCTTCAACCTGATCGGCCGCAGCAGCGCGATGTTCCTGCTGGAGAAGTGAAGCGCGGCGTCGTCCGCCGTCAGGGCATTCCATGCGGACGAACGCGCTGTCGCTCCGTCAACGTCACGGCCCGCGCACGCGGACCGAGCCGCTTTCGGGGTATCGCGGACGCGACGTCCGGTCGGGCGCAGCAGCGTTCAGCGCGTCAGCAGCGAGATGTGTCCGCACGAATGATCGAGGTCGAGCGAAAACCCCTCGAGGATGAGCAGGCGCATCAGCTTGTCGATCCGGCGCTTGCCGGCCGCCCAGTAATGGGTTTCGATCAGGATCTTGTTGATGCTCGCCAGCTCCGCCTCGTAGAGCAGGTCGTATTCGCCGCCTTCGATGTCGCAGATCAGCACGTTCGCGGCATGGTTTCGGATCTCCGCCTCAAGGCAGAACACCGGCACCTTTTCCACCCGGATCACGTCGGGATCGGATGCCGCATCCAGGCGTGACATCCAGAATTTCTTGCAGACGAAAAAATCGACGCTGGCTTCGCCTCCCATCATGCGGCGTTCGTTGCGCAGCACGCCTACGAGCGACTGGATGCCGTCCAGCCCATTGCGCCGGAAATTGGTCCGCGCATCCGCTGCGATCGCCGGGTTGGCATCAAAGGTCAGAACGGCCTCGGCACCCACGATCGAAGCCCCTGTCATCGCGACGAGACCGATTGCCGTTCCCGCCTCGATGATCCGGTCGTGCGGTTCGATGATTCGCTTGACGACCTTGCGCTCAGGGCTTTCGTAGTCGCCGATGGCCAGAGCGTACTGGATATCCGGGTCATAGTTGACGGAGTCGAAGAGAACCTCGAACTGGTCGATCTGTGCCCAATGGCCGGTCCGCCCCGGGGGGATCCCGTCACGCTCGGCATTCGCTTGCACAAGCCGCGCGTGTGCTTCCGGGTCGAGCGCCTTCCCGAAGGCGCGGAATTCGTCGAAGTGCAGAAATTCGGTGCCGTCCAGCCGGACGCGGATGTAGCGGGCGACCCGAGCCTCCGGCAAGGTGACCACGAACGGAAGGCCGCGCACTTGGCCGAACACGCTGTCGTCGGACTTGGTGAACACGGTCAGCCAGGTCTGGCCGTCGCGCGAGGCAAGGATGCTGAAGTGCAGGAGCCATTCGGCGCAGTGCTGCCGGTTGAAGATCTCGAACCGCTCGACAAGGTAGTCGTCTTCCAGATCGACCTGCCACCAGGGATTCGTCTCGCACTGGGTGTGGAAACCCATCTCCCCGGTGATCATGCCGTTGTTGGCGCCGCGTGCATCGTCCTCGGGCGTGCTGCCGTGCGACCAGGGCGCGAGCGAGCTCTGCGACGCCGGCTTGTTGAGCGCCACGTTGATGAGTACGTCAGCCTCCATTGCGCACCCTCACCTGATCCGGTTTGGCGCGGCGCGACCGCGCCTCGGCCAGCAGGCACAGAAGCTCGAACAGCACCGACGCGCCGTTGAACGCCGTCAGCGTGCCGACGTCGAATGGCGGCGACACCTCGACCAGATCCGCGCCGACGAAATCCAGCCCGCGCAGCGCGCGCAGCAGGCGCAGCGCCTCGATCATCGTGATCCCGCCCGCCTCGGGCGTGCCGGTGCCGGGCGCCTGCGACGGATCGAGCGCGTCGATGTCGAAGCTCAAATAGACGGGTCCGCAGGCGATCCGCCGCGTCTCCTCGGCCGCGAAGCGCCAGCCCTGGTCGCAGAACTCGTCGATGCCGAGCACCCGCATGCCGTGGCGGGTGCTGAACGACCACATCTCGGGATCGTTGGTGGTGCCGCGTATGCCGATCTGGATGACGCGCGCGGGATCGAGCAAGCCCTCGTCCACCGCGCGGGAGAACGGCGCGCCATGATGGTAGCTCGAGCCAAGATAGTCGCCGCCGGTGTCGCAATGCGCGTCGACATGCACCATGCCGACCTTGCCGTGCCGGCCCGCCACCGCGCGCAGGATCGGCAGGCTGATCGAATGGTCGCCGCCGACCGACAGCGGCGTCACCCCCGCCTGCACGATCTGCGTGAAATAGCCGGCGATCTCCGCCTGTGCGCCGGTCAGCTCGAACGGGCGCTCGATCCAGCAGTCGCCGAGGTCGCGCACGCGGGCCATTCCGAACGGCGCGACGCCGGTCGCCGAGTTGATCCGGCGCAGCAGGCTCGACTGGTCGCGCACCGCGCGCGGACCGTGCCGCGTGCCAGAGCGGTTGGTGACGCCGCCGTCGAACGGCACGCCGACGATGCCGATATCCACGCCGTCGGGAGTGTCAGCGTAGGGCACTCGAAAGAACGTCGGGATGCCCGTGTAGCGCGGCTGCGCCTGCGGGTCCGCCATGTCGGTGTAGTGCGCCGGGGTCTTCGCCAACTGCGTCTCCTCGAACGGACGAAGGGCGCGCGGCCTGGCACCGCGCGCCCGCTCGTTGCGAACGCCTTGCACAAGGTCAGCCTCGCACGGCGCGATCGGTCGCGCGGCTCGGGTGCCTGCGCCGGGTCCCCGGGGTCAGGTACCCTCAGGGCGCGCCACCGGGCGGCCGCCGAGGCGGAAGCTGCTCGCCACCTTCCGCGCTTCCTCCCCGCCCTCCGCGCCAGCCGGCTGAGGCTCCTGCGCGGGCGCGGGGGCCGCAGACGGGGGCGACGCCGCCGCGGTCGGCGCGGACGCTGCGGCCGCCGGACCGCCCGGCTTGGTCGCGCGGCACTTGCCGTCCTGGAAGCTCGCTTGCACGCCGTGCGACGAGAAGAACGACTCGTAGGCCTGCCGCGCGACCTCGTGGCCCTCGCCGCACGGGCCGCCGATCAGCACGCCGCCGGGTGCCAGCAGCGGCCACCACGCTTCGAGATACGAACGGATCGACGCCGCATCGTCGCCGGCGTCCAGGTGCACGACGCTGGCGGGGATGCCGAACTGCGCGAACAGCGCCGCAGCGGACGTGGCGTCCAGCGTCAGCGGCAGCACGAAATTGCCCAGGCCCGCCTGCAGGACGTTGCTGACGAAGCGCGGATACAGCGAGGACCGGCCCGCTTCGTACTCCATCCCCTCGAACTCGTCGTCGCTCCCCCAGTCGGTCACGTCGCCGAGGAAGGTGTCGACCGCAACCACCACCGCGTTCATGCGGCCGTTGCGCAGCTCGCGTGCGAACGCGATGGTCGATCCGCCCTTGCCCGCGCCGACATCGACGACGACGCCCGGATGCGCGGCCGCGACGGCCGGTCCGATGAAGGCATGGCCCTGCGAGGCGCCACGCATGTCGACCTCGCGCAGGTCAGGCGGCAGGTCCAGGAACGGGTCCCGGCCGCGCCAGAGGCGTGTGACGAGATCGTGTCGGACGCGGCTCATGCGCGGTTCCTTTCGATGGCGGGTTCGGTCGTCTGGATCGGGACCCTTCGGCCCGCGCGGAACCTATTTTCCGGCGCAGGCGGGGTCAACTTGCGGTAGCGGCGCGAGTCGCGCCAATGCGCGCCGCGCGGCCGAACGCCCGCGCCACCTCGGGGTCGAGCAGCGCCCGGTATTCCGCCTCGTGCTCATAGCCGAGCATCCAACGCGCCAGCTCCGGGGCGCGGCCGGTCGCCGGATGCAGGTAGATTTCGCTGCTCCCCGGCGGCAGGTGGCGGGCCAGCAGCGTCAGGCGCTCGGCGGTGACGTGCCCGCTCCACCGCAGTCCGAAACAATGGTCGGTGGTCTGCAGGCCGGCGCGACGCGCCGCGGTGCGCAGCCAGCCGGTCCAGGCGTGCAAGGCGCGGTCGCCGAACGTCGGCCGTTCGCCGCAGGCGCGCATCACGGCCGGCGGCTCGGCCGGGACCCGCAGCCGGGTCAGCCCGAACTCGCGGCCGGTGCCGATGACCGTCGTGCCGACGACGGGATGCAGGTGCATGTGCTTGTGCGCGTCCGCGTGGCCGAGCGTCAGGCCAGTCGCCGCGAATGCCGCGAACTGGGCGCGGATCTCGCGCGCGAGCTGCTCGCGGGCCTGCCGCGACATCGCGTAGCGGAATGCGAGCTCGACCTGCTGCGGGGGCAGGCGCCCGTCAGGGCCGGCGATGGCGCGCAGCTCAGCATACGGCAGCACGCACGGGCCTTCGACGGCGACGATGTGCAGCCCGACCTGCAGGTCCGGCAGAAGCTTCGCCCGCGCCACCGCATCTTCCGCCGCGGGACCGGCGACCATCAGGCTGGCCGCGTCCAGCACGCCGCGCCGGTGCGCGTCCTCCACCGCTTCGTTGACCGCGATGGAGAGCCCGAAATCATCGGCGGTGAAGGTGACCTCTCTGCCCGCCACTCGGACGAGGGTCAGCTATCGCGCAACCAAAACCTACGCCGCCTTGTGCCGCTCGCGCAGGAACTGGAAGAACTCCACGCCCTCGCGCAGGCGGCGCTTCAGCATCTGCGGGCTGCGCGCCATCTCGCCGACGATCGAGGCGATCTTCGGCGCTCGGAAGTAGAATCGCTTGTAGAACGTCTCCACGCTGTCAAAGATTTCCGTGTGGCTCAAATGCGGGTAGTGCAGCGGCGCGATCTGGATGCCGTGGTCGTCCACCAGCTCGGCGTGCGACTCATCCAGCCAGCCGTTGTCCAGCGCCTCCTGATACAGGTGCGTGCCGGGATAGGGCGCGGCGAGCGACACCTGGATGGTGTGCGGGTTGATGTCGGTGGCGAACCGGATGGTCTCCTCGATCGTCTCCTTCGTCTCGCCCGGCAGGCCGAGGATGAAGGTGCCGTGGATCTTGATGCCCAGATCGTGGCAGTCGCGCGTGAAGCGGCGCGCCACCTCGATCCTCATCCCCTTCTTGATGTTGTGCAGGATCTGCTGGTTGCCGCTCTCGTAGCCCACCAGCAGCAGCCGCAGGCCGTTATCCTTCAGCACGTGCAACGTCTCGCGCGGCACGTTCGCCTTGGCGTTGCACGACCACGTCACGCCGAGCTTGCCGAGCTCCTTCGCGATCGCCTCGGCCCGGGGCAGGTTGTCGGTGAACGTGTCGTCGTCGAAGAAGAATTCTCGCACGTTCGGAAACAGCTTCTGCGCATGCGCGATCTCTTCTGCGACGTGTCCGGGTGAGCGCACGCGGTACCGGTGGCCGCCCACCGTTTGCGGCCACAGGCAGAACGTGCAGCGGCTCTTGCAGCCCCGCCCGGTGTACAGCGAGACGTACGGGTGCAGCAGATAACCGATGAAATAGTCCTCGATCCGCAGGTCGCGCGCGTATACGTCGGTGACGAACGGCAGCTGGTCCATGTCCTCCAGGATCGCGCGGTCGCGGTTGTGAACGATCTGGCCGTCGCGTCGCCACGAGATGCCGTCGACGTCCGCGTAGTCGCGGCCCTCCGCGACTTCCTTGATGGTGAAGTCGAACTCGTTGCGCGCGACGAAGTCGATCGCCGCACCCTGGCGCAGGCTCTCCGCCGGCTGCACCGCCACCTTGGCGCCGACGAAGCCGACCTTCAGCGACGGGTTCGCGGTCTTCAGTGCCTCGGCCACCTGCACGTCGGAGGCGAACGACGGCGTCGAGGTGTGGATCACGCACAGCTCGTAATCGCGCGCCTGCGCGGTGACGGCATCCAGCCCGATGCGCGCGGGCGGCGCGTCGATCAGCTTGCTGCCGGGCACCAGCGCGGCCGGCTGCGCGAGCCAGGTGGGGAACCAGAACGACTTGATCTCGCGCCGCGCCTGGTAGCGCGAGCCCGCCCCGCCGTCGAAGCCGTCGAAGGACGGCGGATGCAGGAACAACGTCTTCATGGTCGAAGTGGTCGAACTCATGGGCGGATAACCTCCGGCACGTGGCCGAGTGTGATTTCAGGCGGAATGCCGTCGGCGAGCATGGACTGCCCGCGCCAGTCGACCCGGCGTCCCGCGAAGCTTGCGGCCGTCACGGCCAGCGACAGTACGTCGCGCAGCGGCAGAAGCCAGAGTGCGGGCCGCGATGCAAGCCGGCCGAGCTTCGGGCGCAGCGCACGCGCCACGGCGGCCGCGGCCGACGCACGCACCGCCCACACGCCGAGCGCGAGGGCGACGGTCCAGACCGACGGCGCGACGACCAGCGCCAGCAGCGCCAGCGCGATCGGATATTGCACCGCGGAGGCGAGGTGGGCGAGCGGCGCCAGCGTGCGGATGGTGCGCGACCAACGCAGCTCGTGGCGCAGCAACGCGCGGAAACTCGACTCCGGCACCGTGGTCGCCGGAACGGTGTCGGCCAGCCGCACCGACAGGCCTGTCTGACGCACGAGCACGCCGAGGATGTGGTCATCCGCGAGGTGGTCCACCAGGGCGGGGAACCCGCCGACCCGCTCCAGCGTCGGCCGGCGCAGCATCATCGAGGCGCCGAGGCAGTCCTCCCGCCCCAACGCGCGGGCCATCAGCGCGCCCGGCAGGAAAGTCTCGGTGATCTGCAAGGCGCCCAGCAGCGCCGGGATGGAGCGGCTCGCCGGCAGGCCGGCGTACAGCGTGGTGGCGAGGCCGACGCCGTCCTGCTCCAGCGCCGCCGCGAGACGGCGCAGGTAGTCGGGCTGCACGTGCACGTCGCTGTCGGAGATCAGCAGCACGTCGTGCTTCGCCTCCGGCAGCATGTTGATCAGGTTGCCGACCTTGCCGTTCTGCCCGTGCACCGTCGCGTCCACGACGACGGCGATGTCGCGCGCCGGAAACCGGGCGGCCACGCGCCGCACGACCGCGATTGCCGGGTCCTCGGACGCATGCACGCCGAAGACGATCTGGTACTCGGGATAGTCCTGCGCGCAGAACGAGGCGAGCGCGTCCTCCAGCATCGGCTCGGCGCCGTACAGCGGCTTGAGCACGGTGACGGGCGGCAGCGCGACCGGCGGCGTCGGCGGCCGGCGGGCGAAGCGCGCCAGGCCGGCCGCGGCGACGCCGGCCTGCACCGCGCCGGCGACGGCGAGGCAGCCCAACGGGATCGCCAGCGCGATCATGTCGGCGCGACGTCGAGCCGCTCGGCCTCCATCGTCATTGTCGGCGCAGGCCGACCATCCACGCCTTCCTTTCGCGCCGCCGACAAAGGCGTGGATGCCGGGCCGTCGCCCGGCATGACGATGAACCGCAGCGCGTTGTGCAACGCAGGCGTCACAACCATCACGTATGCATCGTGCCGCCCGACAGGTCGGACACCTTCTGGCGCAGGCTGGTGATCAGCGCCGACACGTTGTCGCCGGAAATCAGGCTGCGGAAATCCGAGCGCTGTACGGCCACACGGCTGATCGTGCCGTCCAGCAGCACATCGACCACCCGCCAGGACGAACCTTCCTGGCGCATCACGTAGTCGATCTTCTTCGAATCCCCGCTCATTCGCTGGATCACGACCTCGACGATCTGGTCGTTGCCGACCGCGCGCAGGGTCGGCGACAGGTCGAAGCGCTGGCCGTTGTATTCGTCGAAATTCGCCACCCAGGTCGCAACGGTGAACGCCGTGAAGGCCGTTCTCAGCGCCGTCTGGTCCTCGGCCATCAGCGACGACCAGCGCGCGCCGACGCAGCCCTGCAGAATAGTGTTCAGGTCGAATGTGCGCTCCAGCACGGGGGCGAGGATGTTGTAGCGCTCTGGGAACGACGTAGTCTTGCCCGCCTTCATGACCGCGACCAGCGCGTCGTTGAACGCAGCGATCGGCTCGCCCACCTCCAAGATGGTCGCGGCACGGGCAGGCGCGCCTGCGGCCAGCCCGACCACACCGAGCAGGGCGCCCAGCGCGGCGCGGCGGCCGAGGCCGCTCATGGCGCCACCGCCACCGGCCGCGCCTGTACGCCCAAGGCTGCGAGCGCCGTGCGCACGATGTCGCTCGGCGCGAGGCCGGCGTCGGCGATCTGCCGGGCCTGGGTGTCGTGCTCGATGAAGCGGTCGGGCAGCACCATCGGGCGCAGCTTCAGCCCGCCGTCCAGCAGCCCCGCCCAGCACAGATGCTGCATCACCGCCGCCCCGAAGCCGCCCACCGATCCCTCCTCGATGGTGATCACCACCTCGTGGTGCCGCGCCAGCTGCTCGATCAGCGCCGTATCCAGCGGCTTGGCGAAACGGGCGTCCATCACCGTCGCCGGCAGCCCCCGCGCCGCCAGCTCGTCGGCCGCGCGCAACGCATCCGCCAGCCGCGAGCCCAGCGAGACGATCGCGACGGTCCGCTTGCCGCTGCCCTCGCGCACCAGCCGCCCGCGCCCGAGCG